>ERZ724525.1727-NODE-1727-length-12723-cov-12.319624_pt1 | contig 12723 bp, 10 predicted proteins | sample MGYA00376058_ERZ724525 | MGnify/ENA primary metagenome ERZ724525 (study PRJEB28724, sample SAMN07190888) | wastewater metagenome | isolation source: influent of sewage treatment plant in Hong Hong | place: USA: Christiansburg, Virginia | collected 2016-03-01 ... | reverse complement strand
TGTGCCAGTCGGTGGCCTGCTGGAACCGGTGGGCCACGCCCAGCAGCTGCGCTTCCTGAAAATAGTTGCCGATGAGTTGCAGGCCCACGGGCATGCCGTGTTCGCCAAAGCCTGCCGGGATGCTCATGCCGGGCAGACCGGCGAGGCTGGTGGACAGGGTGTAGATGTCGGCCAGGTAGTTGGCCACGGGGTCTTCGGACTTCTCGCCGATTTTCCAGGCCACGGTGGGCGACACCGGCCCGGCAATCACGTCACACTGGGTGAAGGCCTGCTGGAAGTCCTGCGCGATCAGGCGGCGGATTTTCTGGGCCTGGAGGTAGTAGGCATCGTAGTAGCCGTGGCTCAGCACGTAGGTGCCGATCATGATGCGCTTTTGCACTTCGGGGCCAAAGCCTTCGGTGCGCGACTTTTGGTACATGTCGGCCAGATCGGTGTACTGCGCGGCGCGGTGGCCAAACTTCACACCGTCAAAACGGCTGAGGTTGGAGCTGGCTTCCGCCGGGGCAATGATGTAGTACACGGGGATCGACAGCTCGGTGCGGGGCAGCGAAATGTCCACCAGCGTGGCACCCAGTTTTTCGAACTCGGCCAGCGCGGCACGCACCGCTGCCTGCACGCCGCTGGCGCAACCGTCGCCAAAGAACTCTTTGGGCAGGCCGATGCGCAAGCCTTGCAGGGGCTTCAAAGATTTGTCGTCTGTTGCGCCTTTGGACAAAGCCCCAGCTGCCACCAAACCGGATGCAAAGTCTTCCGCTGGCCTGTCCAGTGAGGTGGAATCGCGATCCAGGTCAGGGCCAGCCATGGCCGACAGCAGCAGGGCACAGTCCAGCGCACTGCGGGCCATCGGCCCGGCCTGATCCAGGCTGGAGGCAAACGCCACCATGCCATAGCGCGAGCAGCGGCCATAGGTGGGCTTGATGCCAGTGATGCCGGTCAGCGATGCAGGCTGGCGGATGGAGCCGCCCGTGTCGGTTCCGGTAGCGGCTGGCACCAACCGGGCCGCCACCGCAGCGGCTGAGCCGCCGGACGAACCGCCCGGAATGCGCTCGCGGTCCCAGGGGTTGTGCGCGGGCAGGTAGGCCGAGTTGTCGTTGCCCGAGCCCATTGCAAATTCGTCGCAGTTGAGCTTGCCCAGCGTGACCATGCCCGCATCGGCCAGTTTGGTCACCACCGTGGCATCAAAGGGGCTGAGGTAGCCCTCCAACATTTTGGAGCCTGCCGTGGTGGGCAGGTTGCGGGTGACGAAGATGTCTTTGTGGGCGATGGGCACGCCCAGCAAAGGGGTGCGCTCGCCCGCTTGCAGGCGGGCATCGGCGGCCTGGGCCTGGGCCAGTGCGGCCTCGTCGTTGAAAGCCAGGTAGGCTCCCAAATCGCTGTGCTGGCGGGCGCGGGTCAGCAGATGCTGGGTGGCCTCGACGCTGGAAACCTGGCCAGTCGCCAGCCGGGAGGCCAGTTCGGCCACGCCCCAGTGGTGCAAATCTTGGTGGGTACTCATGCGGTGGATCAAATTGGGTTGGTGCAAATGGCGCAACGAAGCCTGTGGGGGTGCCCCCGCCAGGATCGGAGCTCACTCAGAAAAAAAGCTCACTCAATGACCTTGGGAACCAGGAACAGCCCGCGCTCAACGGCAGGGGCACTGCGTTGATTGGCTTCGCGCTGGTTCGGCTCACTGGCCACGTCGTCACGCAGGCGCAGGGCAACGTGGTCAATCACCGCAGTGGGATGGGCCAACGGTGCCACGCCCGTGGTATCGACGGCGTTCATCTGATCCACCGTGTCAAAGAAGCCATTCAGCTGTACCAGCATGCGGGCGCTGTGCTCCGCATCCAGATCCAAACGGGCCAAGCGGGCCAAACGCGAGATGTCTTGCAGGGTAAGGGACATGAAAAATCCGGTGTCAATGCCTGTGCCGCAGACGCTAACCGTCAGAAATACGGGGGCGGGCATCAGGGTGTGCGGTATTATCGACCGTTTGATGACTTAAACAGGCCCATCTGTCGGGAAATGGCCGTTAACCGAACGACTCGGTTCAAAGTTGGTCACAATTTAACCTCATTGCTCCCAGCCTGTTCCTGTCAGAAGTTACACCGCTCATTCACCGCCCCTCGCACGGTTTGTGCTTCAGTTCTGCCCATCCCCCATTCTCAATAGCCTTGGCGATGCCGCGCACCGTGCGCAGCGTGCCATTAAAGGACTTTGTCAGTCATGTTTGAATCCATTCGTCGGCACTTCTCCACCGACCTCGCCATCGACCTTGGCACCGCCAACACCCTGATTTACGTTCGGGGCAAAGGCATTGTTCTCGATGAGCCTTCCGTGGTTTCCATCCGGCACGAAGGCGGCCCCCAAGGCAAAAAAACCATCCAGGCCGTGGGCAAGGAAGCCAAGGCCATGCTGGGCAAGGTGCCCGGCAACATCGAAGCCATCCGCCCCATGAAGGACGGCGTGATTGCCGACTTCACCGTGACCGAGCAGATGCTCAAGCAGTTCATCAAGATGGTGCATCCCCGCTCGGCCTTCAAGCCCAGCCCGCGCATCATCATCTGCGTGCCCTGCGGCTCCACCCAGGTGGAGCGCCGCGCCATCCGCGAATCGGCGCTGGGTGCCGGTGCATCCGAGGTGTATTTGATTGAAGAACCCATGGCCGCCGCCATCGGCGCAGGCCTGCCTGTGAGCGATGCCAGCGGCTCCATGGTGGTGGACATCGGTGGCGGCACCACCGAAGTGGGCGTGATTTCACTGGGTGGCATGGTCTACAAAGGCAGCGTGCGCGTGGGTGGCGACCGTTTTGACGATGCCATCATCAACTACATCCGCCGCAACTACGGCATGCTGATTGGCGAACCCACTGCCGAAGCCATCAAAAAGAACATCGGATCGGCCTTTCCCGGCTCCGAGGTCAAGGAGATGGAAGTCAAGGGCCGCAACCTGTCCGAAGGCGTGCCGCGCAGCTTCACCATTTCCAGCAACGAGATTCTGGAAGCCCTGACCGACCCGTTGAACCACATCGTTTCCGCCGTGAAGACAGCGCTGGAACACACTCCCCCCGAGCTGGGAGCCGACATTGCCGATCGCGGCATGATGCTGACCGGCGGTGGTGCCTTGCTGCGCGACCTGGATCGCTTGCTGGCAGAAGAAACCGGCCTGCCCGTTTTGGTGGCAGAAGAACCCCTGACCTGCGTGGTGCGCGGCTGTGGCATGGCACTGGAACGCATGGAGCGCCTGGGCACCATCTTCACCTCCGAATAAACCACCGCCCCCGCCCCGAGTCCTGCCATGCCGTTAGGGACGCTGGACCGCACACCGCCCCCGTTTTTCCGGCAGGGGCCGACTGCGCTGTCCAAACTGGCTTTTTTCAGCGCACTGGCCATTTTTCTGATGGTAGCCGACCTGCGGTTTGCCTTGGTCAAGCCCATGCGCACCGTCTTGTCCACCGCTTTGTATCCGGTGCAATGGCTGGTGATGCAGCCCATCGAAGCCACGCGCCAGGTTGGTCACTACTTCGAGTCGCAAACCGAGGCGCAGGCCAAAGCCGCCAAAAGCCAGCTCCAACTGGCCCAGCAATCGGCCCGTGCATTGCAAGTGGATCAGCTGACCCTGGAAAACCAGCGCCTGCGCGCACTGCTGGCACTGCGTGAACGCCTCACCAGCCAAGCCACGGCTGCCCAGGTGCTGTACGACGCTGCCGACCCCTACACGCGCAAAGTCATCATCGACAAGGGGTTGACCCACAACATCGTGGTCGGCTCACCCGTGCTCGATGAATCTGGCGTGCTGGGGCAGGTGACCAGGGTGCATGCCCTGGTGTCGGAGGTTACCCTGCTGACCGACCGCGACCAGGCCATTCCGGTGTTGAATACGCGCACCGGGGTGCGCAGCGTGGCCTACGGCCAATCGGGCCCCAGTGGCACCGAACTGGAGCTGCGCTTCATGGCGGGCAATGCCGATGTCCAGGAAGGCGACCAGCTCAGCACCAGCGGAATCGATGGCATCTATCCGCCCGGCCTGCCTGTGGCCACCGTCAGCCATGTGGAGCGCCGTGCCGAATCGGCCTTCGCACGCATTCTGTGTACGCCCAGCGCACAGACCAGCAGCGCCAGCCATGTGCTGGTGCTGACTCCGGCCACCGCACATTTGCCACCGAATCCGGCCACCGAGGCCACCCCTGTGCCGGCGGGCAAGGGACGGCGCACGCCCCAGAACAAACACTGACCCCCAAGGACACCTGCCATGATCATGCGCCCAGGCAAGCCCTTGCTGCTGCCCGCCAGCCCCTTGTTCATCTGGGTCAGCCTGCTGCTGGCCCTGATGCTCAACATGCTGCTGAACATGGGTGGGCTGGGCCGTGCGGCCTGGGCTCCCGACCTGCTGGCCCTGGCCCTGGTGTTCTGGGGCGTACACCAGCCCCTGCGCGTGGGCGTGGGCCTGTCTTTTGCCTTCGGGCTGGCGATGGACATCCACCAGACCACCTTGCTGGGCCAACACGCGCTGGCCTACACGGCATTGGGCTACATGGCCGCATCCATACACCGGCGACTGTTGTGGTTTCCAGTCATGGTTCAGGCCGTGCATGTGCTGCCCATTTTCATGGTGGCCCAGATTCTGGTCACCGTGGTTCGGCTGATGGCCGGTGGGCAACTGCCGGGGTGGTCGGTTGCATTGGCCCCGGTGCTCACGGCTGCACTGTGGCCAGTGGCCGGGATGGTGCTGCTGGCACCCCAGCGCCGCGCACACGACCCCGATGACAACCGGCCCCTCTGAGCGTTTTCAGGCATGACCACACTGCGCGATGTCGAGGCCGACCTTGGCCGATTCCGTCTGCGGGTATGGCTGGCCATGCTGGGGGTTCTCGTGGCCTTCGGGCTGGTGCTGGCGCGGGCCGCCTATCTGCAAATCACCCGCCACGAAGACCTGAAAGCCCAGGCGGAAAGCAACCGCACCGCTGTGCTGCCCATCGTGCCGCACCGGGGCCTGATTCTGGATCGCAACGGCATTGCACTGGCCACCAACTACTCGGCCTACACACTGGAGATCACGCCATCCAGGGTGGACGATGTGGATGCCGTGATCGACGAACTGGGCCAGATCATCGACATCCAGGTGCGCGACAAACGCCGCTTCAAGCGCCTGCGTGAAGAGTCGCGCAACTTCGACTCGCTGCCCATCCGCACCCGCCTGACCGACGAGGAAGTGGCCCGCTTCACGGCCAACCGCTACCGTTTTCCGGGGGTCGAAATCAAGGCGCGGCTGTTCAGGCAATACCCTTACGGCGAGACCGCCAGCCATGTGGTTGGCTACATTGGCCGCATCAACCTGGCCGAAAAAAAACGCATGGAAGACTGGCCGGATGAAGACCTGGCCAACTACCGGGGCACGGAATACATCGGCAAACTGGGCATCGAGCAAAGCTTCGAGCAGCAACTCCACGGCCTGACCGGGTTTGACCAGATTGAAACCTCTGCCGGGGGCCGGGCCGTGCGCACCCTGGCCCGCACACCCGCCACGCCCGGCAACACCGTGATCTTGACGCTGGACATCAAGCTGCAAAAACTGGTGGAAGACATGTTTGGCGAGCGCCGGGGCGCACTGGTGGCGCTGGACCCGCGCAACGGCGAAGTGCTGGCCTTCGTCAGCAAACCCACGTTCGACCCCAACCTGTTTGTGGACGGCATCGACGTGGACAACTGGCGCATGCTGAACGAATCGCTGGACAAGCCTTTGCTCAACCGTGCGCTGCGCGGCACCTACCCACCGGGCTCCACCTACAAGCCCTTCATGGGTCTGGCCGCCCTGGCCTCGGGCAAACGGACTGCGCAGACCATCACCAACGACCCCGGATACTGGATGTTCGGCAACCACCGTTTCCGCAGCCACGGCGATGCGGGGCTGGGGTCGGTCGATCTCTACCGCAGCATCGTCAAATCCAGCAACGTGTATTACTACTCGCTGGCCAATGACCTGGGCGTGGATGCCATTCACGACTTCATGGCTCCGTTCGGCTTCGGCCAGATGACCGGCATTGACCTGCGCGGCGAGGTGCCCGGTGTGCTGCCCAGCCAGGACTGGAAACGGCGCGCCTACAAGCGCCCCGAGCAGCAACGCTGGTATGCGGGCGAAACCATCTCGCTGGGCATTGGCCAGGGCTACAACAGCTTCACCATGCTCCAGTTGGCGCAGGCCACCGCCATTGTGGCCAACCGGGGCATCCGGCACCGGCCTCACCTGGGCCTGGCCACGGAAGATGCCGTCAGCCGTTTGCGCCACCCCATTGAACGCCCGGCAGGTGAAGACCTGGGGCTGAATCCCGCGCACATCGAGTCCGTGGTGCGGGCAATGGTGGGGGTGACCCAGGAAGGCACATCCACCCGCGTGTTTGCCGGTGCGGCTTACCTCAGTGCGGGCAAAACAGGCACGGCACAGGCCGTCACCATCGGGCAAAAAGACAAATACGATGCCCGCAAAATGGAAGAGCACCAGCGCGACCACTCTCTCTACATCGCATTTGCCCCGGCTGATGCGCCGAAAGTCGCGGTGGCCGTGGTGGTAGAAAACGCGGGTTTCGGTGCGGCCCATGCGGCCCCCATTGCCCGGCGCATCTTCGATTACGTGCTCCTTGACCAATACCCCAACGAGCAAGACCTGGTTGCCGTGCAAAAAGGCCTGGCGGCGGCCCCCATCGGCCAGCCACTGAAGGCCAGCGAAGTGGTGTGGCCCGCACCGGAAGCCAGCAAAACCGATCTTCAGAAATAGGCGCTGCTGGTTGTCTTGATCAGCAAGGCACCCACCACCACCATGAAGAAAATCCGCACAAATCCGGAGCCATGCCGGATGGCCAGGCGGGAACCCAGCAAGCTGCCCAGCACATTGGCCACCGCCATCACCGCCACCAATGACCACCAGACGTGCCCCTTCCAGGCAAACAGGGTAAGTGCGGCCAGATTGGAGGCCGTGTTCAGCAATTTGGCCGAGGCACTGGCGTGCATGAAGTCGTACCCCAGCCAGCGCACCAGTGCAAACACAAAAAAGCTGCCCGTGCCTGGGCCAAAAAATCCATCGTAAAACCCGATTCCACCGCCCAGGGCGGCCAGCGCCAGCATTTCATGGCGGCCATGCAGCCTGGGCGCATGGGCCCGGCCAAAGTCTTTGCGAACCAGGGTGTACACAAACACGGCCAGCAGCACCCCCGGCAGCAACCGCTTCAGCAGGTCTGGCGACACCATCGTCACCGTCCAGGCCCCCAACCAGGACCCAATGAGCGCCAGTGCGGCCCCGCACGCCAAGGCAGGCCAGCGCAACTGCACCCGGCTGGCGTATTGCCAGGTGGCAAATGCCGTGCCCCAGACCGATGTGCCTTTGTTCACGCCCAGCAGGCTGGCTGGTGGAGCCCCCGGAAAAATGGCAAACAGGGACGGCAACAGAATCAGCCCGCCGCCTCCCACAATGGAGTCCACAAATCCGGCAAAAAAAGAAGCCAACGAGGCGAGCAAAATGTCCATGCGGCGGGATTGTGCACACATCCATGCGGGCCGATCTGGCCACCCAGGCCGACAGCTGGCGGAAAACGGGTGGAAAACGGGCATAAAAAAACCGGCTTGCGCCGGTTTTTATTTCATGCACCGTGGGGGGGCGCTGAAATTTTCTTGTGGGTCTGAGCATGTCTCCTCAGCCTTTCGTGCTGCTGCATCACTTAATGAAATCAGCAGAGAATTCCATTAATGTAACTTTAGGCACACTGTTGGTGCATTGGGGATTTCCCTTGCATGCGCAACATACTGGCACAGGATATGCAGTGGGCACACCATCGTTGGAACCGAGGTTTGCCATGTACACACTTCCTTGCACTCTTCCCCCACGCGGTGCCAGACACCGGCACCTGTGGCCCGCTCTCGCATTCGGACTGCTGATGCCAATGGGCGCAATGGCCGACGCGGCCCTGTCTGGCCCCGGCCTGGTGCCCGTCAGCCAGATCAGCGCGGCGGACACGGCCTGGGTCATGGTATCCACCGCCCTGGTGCTGCTGATGACCCTGCCTGGCATTGCCCTGTTTTATGGCGGCATGGTCAGAAGCAAAAACGTGCTCAACACCATGGCCAGCGTGGTGGCCATTGCCGCACTGGTCAGTGTGCTGTGGTTTGCGCTGGCCTATTCATGGGCATTCACGCCGGGGTCGGGGTTGATCGGCGGCTGGTCACGGGCCGGGTTTCAGGGGCTGGAACTGCTGGGTGCCTCGGGGCAAGTGGCGGCCAGCCACATTGCACCGCACCTGCCCGAATCGGTGTTTGCCATGTTTCAGCTGGCGTTTGCCATCATCACCTGTGCCCTGGTAGTGGGCGCGCTGGTGGAGCGGATGCGCTTTGCCGCCCTGCTCTGGTTCACCGGGCTGTGGCTGTTGCTGGTGTACGCCCCGGTGGCCCACTGGGTGTGGGAGCCAGGCGGCTGGCTGGCACAGATGGGCGCACTCGACTTTGCCGGTGGTGCCGTCGTTCACATCAACGCCGGGGCGGCGGCCCTGGTCACGGCCTACGCCCTGGGCCCCAGGCTGGGCTACGGACGCGAAGCCTTCACCCCTTTCAACCTGGGCCTGACGATGGCGGGCACCGGCCTGCTGTGGGTGGGCTGGTTTGGGTTCAATGCCGGATCGGCCCTGGCCGCTGACAGCCGGGCCGGGCTGGCCATGCTGGTGACGCACATCGCCGCAGCCAGCGGTGCGCTGGCCTGGGGCGTGACGGAGTGGTGGGTGCGGGGCCGCACCTCCCTGCTGGGCCTGTGCTCGGGCTGCGTGGCCGGGCTGGTGGCCATCACGCCCGCAGCGGGTTTTGTGGGTTTGCGCAGCGCCGTTCTGGTTGGTGCGGTGGCCGGTGTGGTGTGCTACTGGGGTGCCACCGGCCTCAAAAAATGGCTCAAGGCCGATGACTCGCTCGATGTGTTCGGCGTGCATGGCATGGGCGGCCTGACGGGTGCGCTGCTGACCGGCTGGCTGGCCGACCCCGCCATTTCAGGCGTGCATGGCAGCGTGCTTACACAGGCACTGGCCAGCGTGGCGGTGCTGTTTTACAGCATGGTCGCCACCGCCCTGGTGCTGCTGGTCACGTCGCGCATCACCGACTTGCGCGTTTCCAGCGATGACGAGCAAACCGGGCTGGACATGGCCCTGCACGCAGAAAGACTGGGGCACTGACATGAGCAGCAACAGCGAAACCTTCGCCATTGCCGCCCACCTGCACGTGCTGCTGCGGCGCAAAACAGGCCGCGTCACCGACACCGAGTGGATGGCCTCCAACGCCGACTACGCCCGCGCAATGGCGCACTACGCCAGAGAGCAAGGCCTGGCCCTGAACGACCCCGACCTGCTGAAATGGGCGCAGAAACTGGAAGACGTGACCCCCGCCATGCAGATTGCCCAGCCCAAACCCTTGCTGACCGCAGCCAAAGACGCGGTGCGGTACATGGGCGGCCTGCGCTGACGACGCGACGCACGCGGGCGGCTCAGTCGCCGCGCAGCATCCAGCGGGCGGCCTTTTCAGCCATCATCAGCGTGGGGCTGTTGGTGTTGCCGCTGGTGATGGTGGGCATGGCCCCGGCATCCACCACGCGCAAGCCCGCAATCAGGCCGCCGCGCCCGTCGCGCACCCGCAGGTGGCTGTCGAGCACGGCCATCGCATCGCCATCGCGGCCCATCGCCGTGGTGCCCACCGGGTGGAAGATGGTGGTGGCAATGTCGCCCGCCAGCCGCACCAGCTCGTCGTCGGTCTGAAACTGCGTGCCCGGCTTGTACTCCTGCGGCGCAAACGGAGCCAGCGCGGGCTGGGCGGCAATGCGCCGCGTCAGGCGCAGGCTGTCCACCGCCACACGCTGGTCTGCCTGCGTGGCCAGGTAGTTGGGGGCGATGGCCGGGGCATCGCCGAAGCGGGCGCTGCGGATGTGAACCGTGCCCCGGCTGGTGGGGTTGAGGTTGCACACGCTGGCCGTGATGGCCGGAAAGCTGTGCAGCGGCTCGCCAAACGCCTCCAGGCTCAGCGGCTGAACGTGGTACTCGATGTTGGGCCAGGGCTGGGCCGGATCGCTGCGGGTAAAGGCCCCCAGCTGGCTGGGAGCCATGCTCATGGGGCCGGAACGCTTCAGCGCATATTCCAGCCCGATGCGGGCCTTGCCCCACAGCGAATTGGCCAGCGTGTTCAGGGTGGTCACCCCGCTGACCTTGTACACGCTGCGGATCTGCAAATGGTCTTGCAAATTGGCCCCCACACCGGGTAAGTCCACCTTCACGGCAATGCCGTGCTGCGCCAGCAAAGCCGCCGGGCCGATACCTGACAGCTGCAACAGCTGCGGGCTGCCGATGGCACCGGCACTCAGCACCACCTCGCGCCGGGCCGTCACGGTCAGCATCTCGCCCCCCGTCCACACCTGCACGCCGGTGCAACGCTGGCTGCCATCGGGCTGGGTTTCCAGCAGCAGCTGGCTGACCTGGGCCTGCGTCCACACCGTGAAATTGGGGCGGCCCGTGCAGTGCGGGCGCAAAAAAGCTTTGGCCGTGTTCCAGCGCCAGCCTGATTTCTGGTTGACCTCGAAATAGCCCACGCCCTCGTTGCTGCCGGTGTTGAAGTCGGACGTGGCGGGAATGCCCGCCTGCTGGGCCGCCTGGGCAAAGGCATCCAGCACATCCCAGCGCAGGCGCTGGCGCTCCACCCGCCACTCGCCACCGGCGGCACGCGCACGCAGGTGCTGGCCGTAGGCCGTGGTGTCTGACCACACCACATCGGGCCGCTTGCCCTTGGCTCCGTGCAGGGGGCTGGCCCCGGCGTGGTGGTCTTCATGCAGCTGGAAGTACGGCAGGGCGTTGGCCCAGGCCCAGTCGGGGTTGCCCGTCAGCGTGGCCCACTGGTCGTAGTCGCGGGCCTGGCCGCGCATGTAGATCATGCCGTTGATGCTGGAGCAACCGCCCAGCGCCTTGCCGCGCGGGTAGCGCAGGCGGCGGCCATTGAGACCCGCGTCGGGCTCGGTCTGGTACAGCCAGTCGGTGCGGGCATTGCCGATGCAGTACAGGTAGCCCACGGGAATGTGAATCCAGTGGTAGTCGTCCTTGCGGCCTGCCTCGATCAGCAGCACCTGGCGCTCGGGGTCGGCAGACAGCCGGTTGGCCAACAGGCAACCGGCGGTACCGGCACCCACGATGATGGTGTCCACGACGGTGGGGGTCATGCTTTGTGTCTCCTCAGATCAGCCCGGTGAGAGTGTGCCCGACGGCGTGCAGCACCGCGCCCGGACAAACCCAGCCAATTGGACACCGCCCCACCCGGCCCGCCACCACCCACCGGCCTGAGCCGTGCCGCCTGCGTGACAGGCGCTATCGGAAAAATTGCAAAAAACAGGAGCTGCTTGCGCTTTTATATCAACCGGGGAAGGCTGTTTTTGTTTATGAAATTGGCCTGAAAAGTTTGAAAAATGCGTTTCCAGAGGTTTGCTGGGGCTTCCGGATGCTGGCTGGGGGCTGTTTGGGGGCGTTTTTTTTGGATTTTTGGTCTACTTTCAGGATTGAATTGGCATTTTGTGCTTTTATAAATAGCGTAAGCAGCTCATATTTTTTACTATGCTTTTGGCAGTGATGGAGAGCATGCCTGGCTGGCTTGTGTGGTGGCCTGCCTGATGGTCTGGTGGGTGTTGTGGCTTCTCGGCTGCCTCTGGCAGTGGCGAGCCCCAGCGTGCGGTCGGCACGTGCTGGAGTTGGCAGGGAGCAAAGACGAAGAACACGGGTTACCTTTCGCCTACTTGCGCCCTTTTTGTGGACACTGATCACGCTTGGACACTGGCGTTCACGACCACGACGATGATCCTCACATCTACTCAGTGGCCGGTTACAACCCAGGTCAGTCAGTCGAGTAACCAAACTGTCTACCCTAAACCTGACGGCCGCCCCCCCCGGGTGTCCGGTCGGCAGGTTTCGCTGCAAAGCTGCCAACAAACCTCTGATGCTAACGCTGCGCTTCACTAAACAACCACCAGCTGAAGCTGGTGGGTTTGAATTAAGGACTGGAAGTCCTGATACGCGTCGCCTCAACGACGCGTCTACGGTGGCTCCATCCGGAATCCATCGTTCGCGTTCGGCTCAAAGTGATGCTCCAGATACTGCCGAATCATCTCCTCTGTCATCTGACCGACCGTCGCACAGAAGTACCCTCGCGCCCAAAAGTGCCGCCCCCAGTACCTCTTCTTCAAGTGCGGAAATTCTTCAAGCAGGTGGCTCGACGTGTTGCCTTTGATCCGCCTCATGATTTCACTCGGCGCCATATTCGGAGGCGCACTCACCAGTATGTGCACGTGATCCTTGCTCACCACCCCGCTCACTATCCTGATCTCAAACGTCGCGCACACCTGCCTCACCAACTCGCGTACCCGCTCCCCCACCTCTGCTGTCAACACTTTGTAGCGGTACTTCGTCACCCACACAAAGTGATACTCGATCTGAAATACCGTGTGACTTCCATATCTGTAGTCCATTTCACACCTCCAGCCCCATCATTCTCGTAGCTGAAGCTGACCGGCTAGAAGCCGGTGGTTTTAACCCTCTGATGGAAAATAAACTGGGAACCAAGCACTTCAGCCAGTCAACCCGCTCGAAATGTTTGTGCTTGTGATCCACGCGATGGCGGCGTGTGATGGCCGCCATCGCACGGCTTTGGGCCTGCGCGGTGAACAGGGGGCTCATGTCGATGCCCGTGCCGACGA
>ERZ724525.1717-NODE-1717-length-12764-cov-6.083720_pt1 | contig 12764 bp, 6 predicted proteins | sample MGYA00376058_ERZ724525 | MGnify/ENA primary metagenome ERZ724525 (study PRJEB28724, sample SAMN07190888) | wastewater metagenome | isolation source: influent of sewage treatment plant in Hong Hong | place: USA: Christiansburg, Virginia | collected 2016-03-01 ... | reverse complement strand
GTCGAACTCGCCAGCCGCAATGCGATGCAGTAGACGGGAATGATCGCGGAGCGACCAGATTTTCTGTATATAATTTCGCTCTCTGCCCAGGCAGACAAGGTTTTAAAGTGGGTTCTTAGCTCAGTTGGTAGAGCAGCGGACTCTTAATCCGTAGGTCGAGTGTTCGAGCCACTCAGGACCCACCACTTAAGCCTCATAGGCATTGAAAAGCCCGCTACAAAAATACTAGCGGGCTTTTTTCTTTTCTGAGCTGGTGACAGTCTGGTGACAGTTTCGTCAAAATTGAACCCTCCACTGATATGTCGATGTATCCCCCGATCTAGAGAAAACCTATCAAAAAACTTCGCAGGTGCTACGAGGTCTATCCGCTCAAGCAATCAGGTCATCCCTCGACCACACGCGCAGCGACGCATTGCCAATCGTTACATCGTGCACGCCCATCAAAGGGTGCTTGCCGCGAACCCGAATGCCGCCGACCCATGTCCCAACCGTGCTGTGCAAGTCGTGTAGCCAGACTTCATTGCCAATATTCACAATCACAGCGTGCCGCCGACTGACCGATGGCGCATCAACCTTCAGGTCATTGGCCCCCAACTTGCCAATGGAAATCAGCCTCTCTTTGAAGACATGCTTCGTGCCTCGATATGCGATCGCCACCGTGTTCGTGCTTTTGATTGCGGCGGGCAGACCAAAGCGGTAGTCCTGAAACACCAGCTTCTCCATCAAGCTGCGCCAGCCGCCCAACGCTTGTGGCCCGGCGAGTGCGACTTGAATGTTGTACATAGAAAACGGGCTACCCTTGTCGCGCTTCAACTCCTTCTCCAACCAGGTGTCATCAAGCTCCTGCATTCCCAAGCGCGCCAGTAGCCCGGCATTTTCAATTGCAGTGTTGTCGCACTTTTCGGCGCGCAAGTCGTCGGATAGGCGCTTCATTTCATCGAACCGCTGGACCTTCCAGTAACACTCCAGCAGCAGGCAATGGGCTTCAATGTTTAGGGGATTGCGGGTGATCTCATCACTCAAGGTAGACAGCGCCATCGGGAGTTCGCCGCGCTGCAGGTGCAACCAACCCAGTTCCAAGCCCATCAAGTTGCCACTGGGGCCGTGCGCAGCGTCTTTCAGAATGTCATACGCCGCCTCGGTTTGATGTTGCAGCAGCTTGATGCGCCCCGCCAATAGAACCGCGCTGGGCAAAGTCGGGCTCAGGCGCTGAGCCACCGCAGCAGCACTTTCCGCCTTGCGCCAATTGCCACGCTTTAACGCCTGCTCACCCGCCAGCACTGCCCGGTGAGCCTTCAGGGCGTTGCGGTTAACACTCACCGGCACACTGCGGGCACGAAGGGCAGCAGCCATATCGGCAGCCGTTTGAAAGCGAAGTGCAGCGTCGGGGTGAATGGCTCTCAGCGCAATCTCAATCAGCCATGTTGGCTCGTCTAGGCCCGCAGGCAGTGCGCGTTGGAACTTGGCAGCCTCCAACTCGTCGCCCCTCAGTTTGCCCCATGGGTGCCCACGGTTCAGCAGCTCCAAGAGCGTGACACCTAGCGCATAGATATCCTCCCGCGCATCGTCGCGATGGGCCATTCCCAAGCCCTTGCCGGGCGAACTGTAGATGACGGTGCCGCCGGTGGTGTTCACAATGCCAAAGTCCGCAATCACGGCCATGCCATCGCGCAGCAGGATGTTGAGGGGCTTGATGTCGTGATGTACCAAGCCCCGCGCGTGTACCACTGCCAGCGTGTCGCAGAGCTGCACCATCCACTGCACCACCTGGTTGATCCAAACCTGCACGTCAACCGGGTACTCGTCCTGTAGCCGCCTTGCCAGACTGCCACCTGCGCAATGCTCCATCACCAATGCAAGTTGCTTTTGATGCTGAAAGTGGTGGTGAAAGGTCACGATGCCCGGCAGCTTCAACCCGGCAAGCGCCCGCATCTCCACAAGAAACTCCTTGTCCCTATCGGGGCTGGCAGCTTTCAGAAATTTGATGGCGACATGGTGATCGCCCAATACCGTGTCCTGCGCCAGCCACACCTCACCAAAGCCGCCTTGACCCAGAGTGTGCAGCAGTTGATATTTATCGTCGAGGTGCTGACCAGCGGCAAGTGTCATGGGAGCGAGGCTAGGTTGCGTACTTACTTGAAGAGATTTTGATGATCGGCATTTATTTTCTCCTCGACAGCAGACCACTTTGACTTGTACTGGCCAGGAAGGGCTTGTCCACCTGATCAAGGGAAGAACGTTGTTACCAACCCGCCGCCAACACCTTCTGCATCTCAGTCGCCGACAACACCTTGGCACAACTCTCCCAGTCCAGGTTTTCAACCTTGGCATAGCGGTCGTCAAACGGGTGGATTTGCTGAATGCCGTCGATCAGCCGTTTGGCATCCTCAACTTCGCCTTGCGCAACATCGATCCACAAGGACTCCAGCACATCGGGAATCTGCCCAAACAGGTCGAAAATGTATTCCAAACGGCTGGACAGCAGTTGGTGCACACGGTCTTCAACCGATCCCCGATACCGCAGGTTGCACACAAACACTTCATCGCGCACTTGGCCAATACGTTGAATGCGGCCTTTGCGCTGCTCCAGTCGCGTCGGGTTCCACGGCAAGTCCAAGTTAATGAGTGTGCCAAGGCGTTGCAGATTGAGGCCCTCTGACGCCGCATCCGTGCCGATCAACAGGCGAATCTCGCCGTGCTTGACCTTGGCCTTGATCTCGTCACGCTGGCACGCTTTGAACTGTCCGGCCAGCAAGATGCCGGAATTCGCACCCCCGGCATAAATGCCAATGGGTTCTGTGGGAAAGTGCTCCCGCGACAGCGACTCTGCCAACCACCAGGCGCTATCGAAATACTGACTGAAAATGATGCAGCCTCGCGCCAGCCAGTTTTCACCGACCAGGTAATCCAGCACCTTCTGAAACTTGGGGTCACGATCCTGGCTGACCTCCAGCGCCTTCAGGCAGCGCGCCAACTCCGCACGCTCTAGTGGTTCCAGCTTTTTCATCTCGGACTCAACCACCGCATTGCGTGGTTCGCCGTCGTTGCCATCATCGCCATCGGCCCCAACCGCTTCGTCGCCCACACCGCTGCCACGCTCGGCAAACAATTCGCCAGTGCCCCATGTGGCAAGCATCTTTTCGGTGGTGCGTCGCCCGGCGTAGATTGAACTACCCATGCGCCGCAGCAGCAGCGTCTTCAAGAATCCGGCCCCTTTGACGCGCTCACTGAGCAGCCGACAAAATTCTTGCGCCGCGTCGTAGGCGTCCTGCAGGTACGGTGGTAGCGGCACAGCCTCAGCTTCACCCTCACCGAACAAGCGCACACGAACCGGTTTTAGATACGGTTCACCGGTGGCGGGATCAATGGTGTCTTCCAGATACTGGCGTGTGCGGCGCACGATGTGCCGGATGAATGGGTTATGGTTGCGACCAAAATCGTGCGCCACCTGGCCCAGCAGGGTGCGGGTGGGGCTGTTCATGGTGCTGATTAAATCGCCCGCTGCAACATGGGTGCGGTCGTCGAGATTCAAGCGTTGGCGCAGAAGCCGGAAGTTCGACCCTTCGCCACGCGGTGGCAAGGGATTGCGCAACCAGGGCCACGCCTCGAACACATCGCCAGACAGGGCATCTTCGCCCATGACAACCGGCAGACAACTTTCGGGCTTGCGCCATTCGCTCCAATCGTTGCCCAGTACGGCATCGTTACCTGCGGAGAGAATGGCCAGCAAATCCCAGGCTTCAATCGGGTGCAGTTGCACCGGTGTCGCGGTAGCCAGCAGCATGCTCTTCGTGCGTGGGCTAATCTGCGCCAGAAAAGCGGCGAGGTTGTTGTACTCGGGCTTTGCCGTCAGGTTGTTGCGGTCAATTTTCTTGCGGCGTGCTCGGTGCGATTCATCGCAAATCACACACTCGAATGTCGTTGCCAACAAGTGCGCACAAATCTCGTTGCCTGCCACCACCAAACCTTGCGAAACGATACCGAAGCGTCGTGGGCAGCGGCGCACCCCTTCCGGCCCGGTGACCGGGTGCTCGATACCCTGTTCGTCGCGCCAGGCATCGCCCAGCCACACCGCGCTGGAAATGCCCAGCAGGTCGCGCAGTTCGTCTTGCCACTGCAACATCAGCGGCTTGGGCACAAGGATCAACACCGGCTTGTCGCCCGTCAGCGCCATCAGTAAAGCCGCAAGCGCCAGTTGCACTGTCTTGCCCAGCCCCACTTGATCGGCCAGCACAAACCGAGCAGTGCCCCGCCGATGGGCGTCGAAGGCCAACTTCACAAAGTATTTCTGGTGCGCCCAAAGCCCAAACTCTTGCCGATATACCGGCGACTCCACCGCTGCCGATGCCGCGCTGGCCTGCGCATCGCGCCGCCAATCTTCAATGGCGGTTTCTTGACGGTCGGCAAGGCGCTTGACATCCTGCACGATGAAGTCCGCCAGCGGCACGGCCATCGGGTGACCCCACAGTGCCTCGAATTCAGTCTGAACCCAATCTACTGCTTCCGTGCTGTCGTCCTCCCACATCAGTTCGTAGTTAAGCCGCCAAGCCGAAAGACTCTCGTTGACGCTGCCCAAAAAACTTATGGCTTGACCGTCGGCATAACGGATGACGCCCGCCTTGCCATGCACCAACCCAAAAGCCTGGTCGGGCAGCACGCGCACTTCGAGCTTGCCGGATGCCAGCAAGTCAAATAGGCGACTAAATCGATTGCGTCCAGCCGCGCCAGTGGCTAGCTTCTCCGGTTCAGACGCACACCAGGATTGCCGCATGGCTTGTTGCGAGGCCTTGGCAGTTTCCACGTCGGCGGGTTCAAGATCGGAATTGCAAACCACCCGAACCTTACCCGACACTTTTTCAATGGCTTCTCCCGCCACCTCCAGCAACGACGAACGGAAGTAACCGGCGATGCGGTCGTAGCTTGCCGCTCCATCGAGGCGCGCCTTCAAGAGAGCAGCATCGAGCTTTTGCTCACGCGACGAAAAGCGGTTGATCGTCATGCGGTAGCTATGCCGTTGTCAATGATCGTTCTCCACCGCACCGGCAAGCCGTTCGGCGGCATCCGCATCCTCAGCCCAATGCGGCATGTGGCCGATGTGGGCGAGTGGCTTGAAGTAGGCCAGCAGGGCGAGGATGGCCTTGCGCTTGCCCCAGTAATCCACGGCACCATCGGTCTTGAGGTAATCCAGCCCAGCGCGGGCATTTTCTTCGCGCACGGTCTCGGCGATGGCGAACAACACATGGCGGGTTAGGCTGCTGGCAAAGCCCTCGCCCTCCAACTGCTGGCGCTTGAACTCGCTGGCGGTCTTGAAGCGCACTGCATTGGCTTCGGAGCGCTCATACAGGTTGGTGTATTCGCGCACGCCAAAACCCTTGGCCAGTTCGATGTAGGCCCCGGCACGCGCCTCGCGGTGACGCTCCAGTTCCAGCCCCTTGAGGTAAAGCCGTTCATCAGAACCAAGGCTCTTCCAATGGAATTCGTCAAAGCCGCGCGGGATCAGGTGATTGGCGGCGATCTCTACGGCACGGTCGATGACCTTCTCGAACTCGGATTTTTCATTGCGGGTACGTTCGCGGAACAATTCATGGCGGATGTCCATGCCCTCGATGTCAGCAAACTGGGTCAGCACGCGCAACGCGGCGGCGTAGGCGGCCAACTGGTAATCGGTGTCGCCGAAGTTGGGCTCGGACTCATCGTCCAGCGTAGTCATGCTGTCGAGTTGCTGCTTGACCTCGTCTTCGATCAGCGGATAGATTTCATCGAGCCAGGCGGAACGCTGTTCGGTTCGCTTGCGCAGCACCAGATTGACTGTGCCTTGAACATAGTTGCCCTTTTTGATACCGCCTGTAGGCGTCTCAGTGCTGATAGTCCAGGCGGAGGTCACCTTGAGTCCGCTAGCCCATAGAATCATGCCGAGGTCACCCCAGACCGCTGGGTTCTGATGCGTGAATTGCACCAATTGCAGCCCGTTGTCTGGCATCTGCTCGGCCAACCGCGCGTAAATGTCCACCATGGAGCGTTTGAAATCGTCCCCTGAACCTTGAACAGAAAGTGCCGTCACATCCTGAAAGCGCCAGTCTTTAAACGCTGTAGGCAACAGGCGCTCGTACCACGCAAGAAAGTATTCGGTTAGTTCGTGGTAGTTGACTGCATCGGCGTAGGGCGGATCGGTAAACCAGATGTCTGATTCAGCAGTGACGGCCCGTGCGTCCGTTAGCGTGACTGTTGCCGAAGGGTTAAAAATGGGAGCGACTGTGAAGTCGGCGCAAAGATTTTCCTTGATCCCCGATAGGGGTCTGCTGCCGCACGTAAGTTGAGTGTTCAGTGCTTGATTTGTAAAAACAGCCTGCGTCGACCCCGGCCCCTTTGACGCGTGCGTATCGAGACCACAAAGACGCGACAGTCTATTTGTGGCGGACCCGAGACTAATAGCAGCAACAGCTACACGCAATGGATCTTTAGAATCTGGGGCAGCAGCGCTCTTGGCAAAGCTTCCGAACATGAATAGCTGGCGGGGTGTAAATAGGTGATGCCAGTGAGTCCAACCCCGCGTCCGGATGGGCTCCTTAGTTTTGTCGCCCCCGCGAGGGATTGGGCGGCTCGGTATATATCCTTTTTCTTGCCAATCGGCAAAATGCTGCTTTACCAACGTCAGTGCCTTGAGTTCTCGTGCGAGATCAGCGGCGTCGGGAGCCGCATAAACGCGGTCTTCGCCTGGCACCGCCCAGCGAACGCAGTACAGCCGCTCCTGAAATACATCCTCGGGCCGGGGCACCAGATCTGCGTTCTCCCACATTCGCAGACCATAAACCGTTTCGCCATTGACTCGACGGTCGCCGCGAAGGTCTGCAATGGAGTAACTATTGCCAGTCTCTGGACAAATCAGGCGACTACTCTGAACAGTGCCTTTTTTTGCCTTCACCATCGTCGCAGCGTCTGCGTCTGAAATAATCTCGATGTCGTAGTTTCCTTTGGCCGCGTTCTTCTTGATGACCGCGCAGACCCTGTATTTTTCTGAAATTACCCACGCCGGTGCAAGCGGCACCCATAAGCCGGTCGCCGGTGACTTGGCCTCCACAACGTAATAAAGCTGCTCATGCCGCCAACCCTTGTCGTTGGTTTCCAGGCCGTGCGCATCGATTTCCTTGAGCGTTGCCTCGTAGGCTGTCTTCTGGATTTCGTGCACCAGCTTGCGGGTCTTGGCATCGCCACCCACCAGGTGCAGCGCACCCCAGGTCAGCAGTGCCGCCACCGGGCTCAGGTCCGAAGCATAGGCCGCACAGCCGATCCGCGCCGCTTCAAACGGAATTGAGCCGCCACCGCACACCGGGTCGCCCACACGCGGAATATGGCCAAAGCGGCGAATGCCAAGCTGCTGCACCAGTTCCGGCAACGCGCTAGCCGTGGTTCCAAAATGGGCGTTGATGTCTGTCCAGGCCTCGGGGGAGGGGCCGTCGATCTGTTCCGGGCGCAGGCAGTAGTCAAGCTTTTCGTCGTAAGCCAAGCGGTCGAATGCCAGCCGCTGGACGAGGTCTTTCTCTTCAGTAGTAAGCCCCGCGCCCCAACGTGGTTTGGGGTCGCCGTTCTCGTCGCGCAGCCAACTGCGAATTTCGTTTTCAGTCAGCAGGGTTTCCAGCGTTTCCTGGTCGATGGGTTTGCTTTTGCGTTGCCGCAAACCCGCTTCGTCCATCGTCATGATTTTGAGAAAAATGTCGCGGTCACGCTTGGGGTCGCTCGACACGGGCATCAGCAGCCCGATCAGACACGCACGAACCAGCACCAGGGGTTTACGGCCCCACCACTTGCCAACGCCTGTCAGCGTTTGGCTCGAACCGGCTCCGGCCATGCGTTCTTTATACGATTCGGCAGAGACACGCGCTACCGGGAATTGTTGTTCTATGAAGCTCAGGTTGTTCATGCGGGTCTTTTCGATCAACTCTGGTTTTCAGTGGGTGTCAACTCGAACTCGGCCAGTCGGCGCTGTATCAATCCTTCTGACACCGGGTTTTCAGTGAGTGCATAGCGCAGCGCTTTGCGCCAACCCTTGCCACGACCATTGATGGCATGGCCGGTGGCGGCATTGGTCATGGTGTAAAGCCACCAGCGCTCTTCCGGCACCAGCCCCAGCCAGTTGCGAATGGCAGTGGGGATCAGCGCCGGGTCGCATTCCTCCACCGCCCAGGCCAGCACACACAACTCCTTGCCCAAGGTGCGGTCGATGGGCACCTGGCCCGCTTGCAGCCATTTGGCGGTCTTTTGGCCGTAGATGCGCAGGCGGCGGTTGAACTCGGCCTTGACATCCTCGGCAATCAAATCCCACACTGCGCGGCGCAGGATGATGCGCAAATGCGCATTGGTGGAATTGAGCGGCACAGGGATCGGCACTTCGTCGGTGGGCTCGAACCATTCAAAATGCTCGGACAAGGTGACTTCGGCCCCTTCGCCCTTGCTGCGGGGCAGAGTCAGCAGGAAGAAGTGTTCGGAAAGCTCAGGCTGAAAGCCGAAGCCCAGCGCCGTCGGTTTCTTGGGCGCAGTTACTTTGGCTTGTGCCATTACTGGCTGACCTCACCGGGTTGCAGGCTGCCGTGAATGGCGGCAATCCAGTCAAGTAGCAGTTGCCCCCGCTCAAAGCGAATGCTGGTGGCGCTGATGGTGACCTGACTGCCACCGACGATCTCCTGCATTTTCTTGACGGTTTCGCGCAGGCGGGTGCCCGCCACCAGTTCGTTCTCGCCCGCGATGAACGACAGGCTGACATCGGTTTCGTTGCCGGTGACATCCACAACCACTTCGCGTGCCTGGCCCTGGTGCTTTTCGAGCAGATCAATAAATGCAAAGGCAGGGGCAGCAGTGAGGTTGCGATGCGGATGCGACCACAGCGCGGGCAACGCGGCATCGACCGCAACCTTCTTGGTGCGGTATTCCAGCACGTCGATCTTTTCGACGTTGGAGCGAATATCGCCGTCTTCTGCCACAGCCAGCACGAAACGGCATTCAGTTGGTAAAGTAAATGGGGTGTCATAAGCGCCACCGCTTGCTACCGGGTCGGCACCATTGGTGGTGTAGCGCAAGTGGCCACGCGGTACGGCATGCAGTTCGACGCGCCAGTCTTCGCCCTGCTGAAAGACGCGGTATTTAACCGCCAGCGAGTTCTTCCATGAGACGGTTTGACCCGCCTCATGCTTGCCCGTGGAATCGACACACAAAAAGGTGAGTTTCAGTTCTCGGGTTCGGAAATTGTTGTACCCGCCTTCGGCCTCACTGACCTTCAGGGAACCTGTAGTCGGCTGGGTGTCGCCAATTTCGTAATGGACGGTATCGCCATTTTGTGGAGTGATTTTGAGGAAAGCCTCACCCGTTTTGTCGTCGCGCGACAGGAGGCGCATCTGCACTTCGGTCTTGGGTGGCGGGAACGGGCCTTTTTCAACCGAATCGCCCAGGTCGCGCCACTGGCCTTCGTTGATGGCTTTGGTCTTGAGCACATCGAGTGCATCCGGGCGGTGCAGCGGCCAGGCGTCGGACATGGCGGCGCGGCGCTTGATTTCGTTCCACTTGGCAGTCTTCTGGCCCTGAAACAATCGGTCTTCGCATTTGCGGCGGAAAGTATCGTTGTTGGTGTCGGTCTCGAACTTCTTGGCGTTGGTCAACGTGTCGCGGATCAGCTTTTCACCGTCGAACTGGTTGTTCTGGAAGTTGATGCGGCAGTCAGTCGTGCGCAGTTGCCCCATGCTGGGATAGACGAGTGTTGTGAAGGTTTCCTGAATGGCGGAGCGAAGGCGCAGGGTGATCTGGTCGAGGTTCTGGTTGGCCTGCTGGCGCTGCGGGTCGCGCGTGGTGACGCCGGTTGAATCCATCTCGGCCAAGATGCTGTTGATCGCCTTGAACTGGGCTGACTGTTCCAGTACATGGGTGAGCGTTTCCTGAGAACCAGTGAGGTAGAGCGCGCGGTTCTTGAACTCTTGATCAGTATGAAACTTGACCCACTCCTTAGGTAGCTTGGTCGCAGTGTCAATGTCGTTGCCCGGTTGCACCAGCAATAGCGCCGTCTTATCAGATTCGAGGTGTACCTCGTCGATGGCGGCGAGCATTTCAACGCGCTGGTAGCAGTCGCGCACGCTGGGCTGGAACAAGCCTTCAAGGTAGGCGCGAAGTTCCTTCAGGCAAGTTTGCTGGTTGTACTGCCGGGCTGTGGAGTGCAGTTTGGCGGCAAGATTTTGGATGTCCTTGTAGAACAGCCTGCCATCGTTGCTCTGGTGCAGATACCAGGCTTGCGTAGGCAGGTAGTCGACGACTTCTTTCTTGACCTTGGAGATGTCACGCCCCGGCGCACACAAGAACGCCATGATGTCGTTCTGCCGCAGACCATGAGTGGCACCGGGCACGCTGGCCAGGCTGGCAACCAGGAGCAGCTTGGACACGTCCTGGGCGTCTGTGCAGTTGTATTTGGTGTCGATGTCTTCGGCAACCGAGTGCCCATTGTTTGCGATGTCGTGGCTGATGGCCTCTGACAGCGACGGATTGATCGAACGAATTTCCGAGACTATTTCGTCGCTGTTGAGGTCGAGGTTGTAGGGGTGAATCAGTTGCAATTTGTCGGCCTGCCCGGTTTCCCACAGATTCGAGACCACCATTCGCATCAGGCGGATCAGGCCACGGGTTTGTTGAAAGCCGGGGTTTTCCTTGAAACGGGCATACAGATCGCGCAGCCCGAAGTGAAACGGGTAGGACTCTGACAATTGCGCGGCAAAGGAATCCGGCGAGTGATTGGTGACATCCATCTCCCGCGCCGCTTTGACCGCCAGCGCGTAGGCGTTGGCGACCTCGGTGCGCACTGACTGGTCGGGCAGGGTTTGGAACAAGCGCGTGCGCAAGATGTGATAAAGCTCTTCGCCCTGCGAGGAGACCGGCTCGATGCGCAGTGCCGAGCGGCTGGTTTCGTTCTTGAGGTTGTCCAGCGCAGTGTTAAGCATCGCGCCGCCGGTTTGCCATGAAGCCGTGAGGTCGGCAATGACCACACAGACGTTCGACAGTTCTGCTTTGTTCACAGCCACCAGCAGGTTGGCGATGGCCGTCGCCGTTACGGTGGAGAGTGTCGTCGAGCCGATGGATTTGGCCTGTACCGCTTCCAGGTAAGGCGGCAGTTCGTCCAGAAATATCAGCGTTGGCTCGCCTTTGAGCAAGTTGATCCAGGCGCTCTGACCCGGCGCTTGCAACGGCTGGTAGTAGTCCTTGAATACGTCTTTCTTGCCAAGCTGATCGGCAAGTTCGCCCCAAATGCCAAACTGGGCATCGGTTTGGCGACCGTGGAATCCAATTACCCGAACGCCTCCGACTTTGCTGCCGTAACCACCCTTGCCCAAAACCTTCTCCCGCAAGGCGGGATTCTTGGCAAGCAGACCCAAGGCGATCATGTTGTGGGTTTTGCCGCCGCCCATGGATTGCGTGAGTAGAAAGGTGCTGGCCTGGTCGCCGCGATTTTCGAGCCGGGCAAAGGTTTTCTCGAACAGGGTTTTCATGCCGCTGGTGATGAAGTTCTCCTCAAAGAACTTTTCACCTTCGATCTTGCCCTCCAAAAAGTCGGACAGGTCGAGGACGATGTCGCGGCGATTGCGGTCGAAAACGCTTTGGCGTGGCTTGCAGTGGGTCTTGAGTGTCATGGTCGGATATGGCCTTCTAGTTTTTTCCCTTGTGTTCCGTGATTGTCCACGGGATACAAGGGTCTAAATGTGCATGGCCCTCCGCTTCAGCTGCAATTGCTGCCTCTCAACTTGGATTTGATTGGGCCGCTTGATCGACAGCGATGCTCTGCTCAGGACGATCCCGAATCAAAAGATCATCGTCTAGATCTCCCTAGGCTCCAGCGTAAGTGGCGCGTGAATCGGGGAAGGGCCACAGCAGACACATTTTGCGAAACAGATTTACCCCTATAACAGTTTGTGCAAAAAGCCAAACTTGACGGCCATATCTCTAAAGCTGACTTGCACCAGCGCGTCGTGATTGTTAGTCAGGCGCTCATAGGTAGCCCAGTGCATGCCTTTGGGTCGGCCGCCATTGCCGTTCAAGATGCCCGCCTCCCAACCCAACCGCTTGCGCAGTTTCTCGGCCCGGCTTGCCGCCCGGTCGCCAGCACCTTCTTTTTGTGTGGCGTAACCCAGTCCCCAGCACTTGCGGCAGGCAAAGTATTTGCCCGGCGCGTAGAGCACTGCCACCCGCTTGCTGCATCGAGGGCAGGTAAACCAGCGGCGCTCCCCGCCAAGGTGGCAGGGTGAAGTTTGTGTGTGCACCCGCTGCTCGACCAATTCCCCCGTGCTCTTCACGCGGTAGGCCAGCACCAAACTGTGGTGGTGCCAGTCCACCCGAATGTTGATGCCCGCCACCTGGCGGTCGTTCACCAGCCACTGCCAGCCAAAGCTGCGGCCAGGCACCAACACGCCCGAGCGTGCGAGCTTGCGAATGTCCAGTGGCATGGAGTCGTTCGTCTCCGGTTTGCCGCAGTAACTGCTGCGCCTTCCACTTCCGCGACCACCCATTTTTATTCTCCAGTTTTTGCCGAAATCATTTGGCAAATTGAGCAGGTGAAGCGAGCAAACAATCCATCAAATGGCCTGCAACCCGCATGGATGCATGCTTTTCGGTGTTTTGCGCGCAGGCAAAAAATGCGCATACTTTTCACGGCGCCCGGCTGCTTCTGAGGTCTTTTAGCTTGATCAGCATGGCCAAAGTGCGCTCGAACTTGCGATCCAGGTGCGTTTCGTAGCGCGATA
>ERZ724525.1708-NODE-1708-length-12793-cov-4.449129_pt1 | contig 12793 bp, 9 predicted proteins | sample MGYA00376058_ERZ724525 | MGnify/ENA primary metagenome ERZ724525 (study PRJEB28724, sample SAMN07190888) | wastewater metagenome | isolation source: influent of sewage treatment plant in Hong Hong | place: USA: Christiansburg, Virginia | collected 2016-03-01 ... | reverse complement strand
ATATTCAAAAACCAAAGATGACTTTAGACACTTCAGATATTTTTAAAGATTGGGCACTTTTCCTCGACCGCGATGGCGTTATCAATAAGCGAATTGTAGATGATTACGTAAAATCATGGGCTGATTTTGTTTTTTGCGAAGGAGCAATAGAAGCGTTAAAATTTTTCAATACTCATTTTAAAAGAATCATTATTGTTACCAATCAGCAGGGCGTTGGCAAGGGGCTGATGACGGAAGAAGAATTGCAACAGATACATGAAAAAATGACTACGGCCATTGATCAGTCAGGTGGTCGCATTGACAGGATTTACAGTTGCACCCGTTTGAAATCAGAAAACCCATTTTGCCGAAAACCAAACCCCGGTATGGCATTGGCTGCACGTAGAGATTTTCCGGATATTAATTTCAAATTTTCAATTATGGTAGGAGACTCAATAAGTGACCTCAAATTTGGGAAAAAGATGGGAATGAAAACAGCTCTTATAGCTCCTGATTTTAAAATTGCACGTCAGTTTCCAAAACTAACCAACTTGTGGTTTACCAGTCTTATCCACTTTGCCGATTTCATTAGAGAGACAAAAAAATATTAACAGGCTTTATCCAATTCATTTATTCATTAATTATTTTATGAACCATCAGTTGATACTTATTATACTCCTTGCCTACACTTTAATGCTTTTTCTCGTTGGCTGGATCACCTCAAAAAATGCGGATAACGAATCATTTTTTCTTAATAATCGTAAGTCGAATTGGATGGTCGTTGCCTATGGAATGATTGGCGCTTCACTTTCGGGAGTAACATTTATCTCCATCCCTGGCTGGGTGTCGGACACACAGTTTTCGTATATGGTATTGGTATTTGGCTATTTACTCGGATATTTAGTCATTGCCAAAGTTTTATTACCGTTATATTATAATCTTGGCTTAACCTCCATCTATTCATACCTCGATCAAAGGTTTGGGAGATGGTCATATAAAACCGGCGCTTTTTATTTTCTGGTATCACGATTAATTGGCGCCTCTTTTAGAATCTTCCTGGTAATAAATATTTTACAGATTTTTGTATTTGACAAATTAGGCATTCCGTTTTGGACATCAGCAGTTGCGTTTGTTCTATTAATCAATCTTTACACTTTTAGAGGCGGGATAAAAACAATAGTGTGGACTGATGCCTTGCAAACTACATTTATGCTTGCTTCCGTGATAATCACCGCCATTTTTATTAAAGACGAACTAATGATGACCACCCGAACTATGTTTCAGTCAATTGCAAAAAGTGAATATTCGCAAATGATCTTCACCAACTGGCAAGATCAGCGTTTTTATCTTAAGCAGTTTTTCTCAGGCGCTTTTATTGCTATTGTTATGACAGGTTTAGATCAGGATATGATGCAAAAAAACTTGAGTTGCCGCTCACTTAAGGATGCCCAGAAAAACATTATCAGCCTAAGCTGGGCATTAATCCCTGTAAATCTGCTTTTTCTAAGCTTAGGAACGTTATTGATGATTTTTGCCAATACTAAAGGAATAGTAATACCCGGTACATCTGATACAAGATTTCCTGAAATTGCTTTTAACTATCTACCTTCAATGGCAGGCATTGTCTTTGTAATCGGATTGATATCCGCCGCATATTCCAGCGCCGATAGTGCAATGACAGCCCTGACCACTTCATTTACAGTTGATTTCCTTGGAATAAAACGAAATCCTAAATACAGTGTCGAAAAACAAAAAAAGATAAGGCAAATTTCTCATTTTGGAATGGCTCTGGCTTTTATAATCGTCATTATCATGTTCAAAGCGATTAACAATTCAGCAGTTATAAACGAGCTTTTTACTATTGCAAGCTATACTTACGGGCCATTACTTGGGCTTTATGCCTTCGGACTCTTTACCAAAAGACAAACCCGCGATCGGTTCACCCCATTCATTGCCATACTTGCGCCATTAATCTGCTATGTACTAAGTAAAAACTCAGAAGAATGGCTGTGGGGATACAAATTCAGCTTCGAGCTACTGATCCTAAATGGATTATTAATGTTTCTCGGATTAATGATCTTTTCTGAACGAAAGCATGTCAATAAATGATCGAGCAGATTAAAGCAATATTGATCGGAAGAAAGCCTCTCCGAGCCGAACTGCTGATTTCATCAAACAATTACCGGTACAATGGCTCCAAATGCTTGACGTGGTTTAAAACTTTAAAAATACCCCACCTAAAATATTAATCCCTGCTTGCGGAAAATAACCATCCTGATGATATTCACCGCCATCTTCGAAATATCGGTAAATCCAGGCATGTGTAATGTATTTTCTATCAAAGATATTGTTAACTGTAAAGCTGAGGTCAATTCCTTTTATAAAACCAGTAGAGATCGAATAACGAAACATCAGATCATTTACAAAATAGGGATCAAGTTTACGATCGTCATTCGATGTATTATCAATATACTGTTTTCCTACATATTTAGATATCAAAGCGACATCAAAGCCTTCCAAAATTCTATAGGACAAAATGCTGCTTCCTGTAACCGAAGGTGAAAATGATATATCGGTAGTTCCCAGGTCAGTCTCTATCTGTAAAAAAGGCGGGCTCCAATTATCAACATATTCAGTAAAGTTCAGGATTTTATTTTTACTAAGAGTAAGGTTAGCCTGCCAGTTCAAATTTGAAGTAGGCTTCCATCCAAAAGCCAACTCAACACCTGCACGATAACTATTAGGCACGTTGGTAAACACAGGATCGCCTACCCTATTGATTTTTCCCGTCATCACCAACTGATCTTTGTAATCCATGAAAAATAAATTAGTGTGAAAACGAAAATCATTTGATGTATAGGTATGACCTGCTTCAATATTTAAAAGCAGCTCTTCCTTAGGTTGGTTATCTAGATCGGCATCTTTTAAATCGGTCCTTGTCGGCTCACGATTGGCAATGGCAGCAGAAAAATAAACCTGATTTCGCTTATTTACCGGAACAACAAACCCTGCCTTAGGATTGACAAACAGATAATCATGTTTTTGCGATATATCTAAAAGATTATCATGAATACCATTGATTGAATAATTGATAGCTCGTAATTGCATTTCGGCAAACAGATTAAACCTTTGATTATGTTCATAAAAAAAAAAAAAAAAAAGATTGTACTGCTTTTTAATTCCATTGTTTTGATACCAAAGAAAATCCTCAGGGATATTTTCACCAAAATCTGCCCTTACGATTTTTCCGTAATGGTTGCCGTCATAATAATTATATCCTCCACCAATAATGCTTTGCAATGTTTGGCTATGTTGATATTTAAACGAAAAATTTCCACCATAAAAAGCATTATCAAGATATTTTCTCCGTACTAAATCTGTTCTCTTTATTGTGTCGTTTCCAATAATAAAATCTGATAGGCCGTAATTTGAAAACTTTTGATTTTGCTTCATATTCTCGAAATATCCGAAACCCTTTACCATAAAAGCAGTTAAATTCATAATCATTTTACGGTTTAACGTCCTAGAACAAGTAAATTGGTAATGATCCTGTTTATAGTTATCGGTTTCATTATCATAATAACCTATTGATCCATCTCCATTATAATAAAGTCCTGACGGGTTGAATGTGCGATTTGTAAACAAGCTGTCGTATGGCGCTCCATTCCAAGCCTGATAGGTCTTTTCTCTACCCGATATCATATTGAATTTCACCAAAGTCTTGTCGGTAAAATAACCTGCCGAGAAATAGACGGACTCTAAGTTAGATGTCGCCCTATCAACATAGCCATCGCTATTTATTTTTGAAAACCTTCCGTCTAAGGTAAATTTTCCGTCAATCAATCCTGTCCCGACCGAAATTGCATTTTTAAATGTATTAAAACTACCCATAATGCTACTTATTTCAGCATAAGGATCAGCCCTCAGCGATTGTGTCTGGATATTGATACTTCCTCCGAAAGCTGCTGCTCCATTTGACGATGTTCCCACGCCGCGCTGAATTTGAATACTTTCTATTGATGATGCAAGATCAGGTAGATTAACCCAATAGACGCTGTGCGATTCCGGGTCATTCCACTGAACCCCGTTTAATGTTACATTGATCCGGGTAATATCAGTTCCTCTTATTTTTAGCCCCGTATATCCTATTCCGGCGCCTGCGTCGGAAGTTGCTACCAAACTTGGTGTAGTAGCAAGCAAAAAAGGAATATCATTACCAAAATTACTTTTCTGAATCTGTTCCTTTTCGATATTAGTAAATGTTACAGGCGAATTACCGGCTACACGTGATGCTAAAACAACCACCTCCTCCTCCATTATCGGCCGTCTGGACATTCCAATGTCAACAAATTCATCACTTTTCACCTCAATAACCTGTACAACATTATCATACCCTAAATAGGTAACTTTAAGAGTGTAAACGCCTGGTTTTAAATTTGTAAAACCGAACTCGCCCCGCTCATTACTTATTTGAGTAAGAAAAGTTGGTTGTAACGACAAATGCGCTCCAGAAAGCGCTTCATTGGTTTGAGAGTCGCGAATAACGCCACTCAAACTAATTTGAGCAAAAACATTTAAAGTAAATGCTATTGCAAAACAAAGTAAAAACAACTTTTTCATCGTTCGATTGATTTTTAAGTTCAACATTAAATTGAAATAAAAATCAATAGAGGAATTATAAGTCAGGTTATCCATTATTCCCTCCGCCGATATTACTCGGATCAGGTTCAATGGGTATGATCTCAGCCCGATTGTTTTGGGCACCCCCTATTAGATTTTAGTCCGGCAAATGTACGAAAAAAATAATAATTGAATCTAATTTTTCAAAAATCATAAAATTGGATTGCATTTTGCTTATGAGGCAACTTTGACACTGAAAGAGATTTTACCAAACTGAAATGCCTTTAAATATTTTCCACTATTTACTCGTTTACTATGCGTCAGGTTTTAAAAATGTCATTAAAAAAATATATTTTTCTAATAATTCTCCTTTCGGGAACTTTCGGTTATAGCCAAAATTCCGGGTTAATTGTTCTGCCAACAACAGTGGTAAATGGAGACACTATCCCACACATCCGGCTTCCTGAAGCGGAAATATTTGGTTACAAAATTTTTAAAAACAAAAGAGAAGAGTATCGGTATGATCGTCTTGTAAAGAATGTGAGAATAGTATATCCTTACGCAAAACTTGCCGGCGAAATGCTTAGAGAATATGAGCAGATACTGGCGGCAATACCGAGCGAGAGTGAAAAGAGAAAAATAATGAAAGACCTTGAAGACGACCTACACAAAGAGTACGATGACGAGCTTAAAAAGTTAACGATCACGCAAGGCAAAATACTTATCAAACTAATTGACCGCCAAACGGGAGATTCGTCATACGACTTAGTTAAAGAGTTTCGGGGAGCCTTTAGGGCATTTTTCTATCAAACCTTCGCACGTATTTTTGGTTTAAATCTAAAAATGAAATACGACCCCGAAGGAGAGGATAAAAGTATTGAAACAATAGTAAGGATGATTGAAAAAGGAGTTATTTAGTTACTGTTTTTGAAAACATCATTTTTATGACAACAAAAAATCATTAAACCAAAAACATCCGTTTACAACGCCATCATTACAGATACGCCATCTTAATTGACGCAAAAAATACTACTACTCACAACCTTTAAGGCGACGCTCCGAAAGCGCCTATGTACAATTATTTTCTTTTAAAAATAGATTTCATTAATGGCTATTCTATTGATTAAGCCTATTATTGCAAAATGGTTTTATTATTATATACTTCACTATGAAAAAGATCAAAGAAACAAGAGCCTATTTTATTACAGTGCCGGCTCAAGAAGAATTTGAGAATTACCGTACAAGCGCCAACCGGCAATTGTTATTAACAATGATTTATGACGAAAATGGCAACCTCCTTGAAGATCACAAATATGATAATTGGGGAAAATTATTAGGAAAAACAGTTTATCGTTATGATAATCAAAACAATCGAATCTCAGAGGAGACTTTCGACCCAGAAGACAATCTTGAAGAGCGCACTACATTTGAGTTTGAAAATAACAAGCCCGTGAAAGGATATATCCATTATCTTGACGACTCCAAAGATGAAATTCTTTTTCATTACAACCAGTCAGGCAAATTAATTATGAAAGAATGGATTTCAGACGAAGGCGAAATTGATAAAACGGAACAATTTGTCTTTAGTGGCGATCAGCTTGTTTTACATAAAATAACAGAGGAAGGGGAAACCATTTTAAAAAATGAGTTTAAAAGGGACGAAAATGGCAACATACTTGAGTTTACCTACGATGATAAAGAAGATTTTTATAGGCAAGTAAATGAGTTTGATTCAAACGGAAAATTGATTTCATCTTTAAAATACAATGATGAAGCAAAGCTTACGCAAAATGAGCAATTCACTTATGATGAACATGATAATCAAATCGGGATTGTTCGACAAACGGCAAGAGGAATAACAAAAATTCATAATACCTTTACAGATGGCAAAATATCTTCGTCGAGTGAAATGGAATACAATCAAGAGGATAAACTGATACGTCAGATTGACCGATATTTTGACGAAACCGGTGAGCTTACCGAATTGAGAGTTTACGATACCGGATGGGGACAAGAGCCATTAAAGAAATATATGATCGTTTATGAAAATGATCTTTATTGAGGATTAAAGACATAATAGCGCTAATCTGAGTTAAAATAAGATGAACTAACAAAATCCCAACAACGTTCGCGTGTATGAACCGTTGCCTTTCCAGAGCGCTTACTTTTCTAAATACACAAAGGCAGCCAAAAGAACAAACCTTTGCAAACCCAATGCCAGCAAAGGCTTATGCACGCTGTTGTATTAAGTTTTTATTCATCCATTTTTTTGTAGTTGCTTCTTCTTGCTATCAAAGAACAATAAAACAGTGAGTATTATCAATGAAACACTCATAAACATTGGAATTATAAAAAGTTTATCTATGGGTAATAAAAGCCCACACAACATAGCGCCAACCGTTAATATTCCTGCAAATACTGCATACAGATTTGTTTTATAAAACCAAGCATATGGAAACAAATGCCCGCCTGTTATAATTGCATAAACCATAACAAAATAGTCAGGTAATTTTATAAGCGAAAAAATCAAAAAGGGAAAATAAAATAATTGTGCAAAATTCAACCAAAGTCCCAACGGTTGTAATGGGTTAGTAGTGTCTGTCCATGTTGTTTTAAATAGTTTGGAAAACAATAACGCTAATGGAATCAACAATACTCCAACCATAAAAGTAATTACTGACTTATCATATGATTTCCAATTAAGGGTCCAAACAAATGCAATTAGTATCCAAACAATACCTGCAGATAACGTAAAGTCAAGTCCATTTTTTGACTTTATGGATAAGTTTACCCGAAACTTCTCGAAAGACTCATTTGCCATTTTTTTAATGTTTAAAGTTTGTATTTAATCTATCAAAAATGTCTATAACATCTCGGGGTTTGGCGTAGTGACGAATTTTCAGCACAAAAGTTCAATCGAAGAACTGCACTTGAATCTACCACAAAACTGTCATATGAAGGGCTGGACCCGCCATTACGCCAAACCGCTGTTGGGTGCTGACCTTCTGTCTTTCGTGTTGATTGTCTGTCAGTTGAACGTTGAAACAGACACACTCTTTGCCAAGTTTTGGCATGCGTGTTGGCTGGTGCGACTTGGCAATGTGTGTGGCTGTTTAGCATTGGCAATATTTATTTTTAAAAATGTCGTTTATCTCAACCAAAAAACCATCGTCTGTTAATTTGTTTATGACCGTCTCTCTATATTTCTTGTAAAGCTCTATGATTTTATTTTCTGTTTTCTTATCGAGCAACGTCAAGTCAAGCATCATTGCTTTATTTAAGTCATTAGGCTCAAATTTCTGTAGTCCGTTACCATATTCCCTGCAGTTGTCTTCGAATATCTCTCTTGCTATGTCTGTCAACAGATATGCAAACAATACGTCAATATTAATATTATTAAATAAACTATTCTGAACCGGATATACACAATGAAAAGTTGTCAGATTAAATATGTTTGCTTCATTTCTAATGAATTTTAATCCGCTTCTGTTAAAAACAGAAACCCAAATTGGTGATGGCGGACGATTTTCTAAAGAATACCAAGGAGTTCTATTAGCAGTCAGATACTTTTTATCAATACCTGTTTTTTCTCCAAAGTCAATGTATTTTAAAACATTTTCATCCTTTGAGTCGTTTGCGTTTAATAAATATGTTTGTCTATCGCTTTTAATTAATGAATGGTAATTGTCTTCTGTGAAAAAATTATCTCTAACGTCCACCGCTTTGCAAATGCAAGGTAATAAATATTTTTTGTCAATACCATACTGATTTGCTTTCGATTTGGAAAATGTAAAATACTCGTTTGCACCTGTGGCAATACCACGGACAACTTTAGCTGCACTTGAAAATGGAATTAAGTTTTTATATCTAATTCCGTTTTGCTTTTGGTAATATTTACGCCACTTTACTTTAGGTTCAAGTTTGTTATTGTTAAAAGTTGAGTCATCAATGCTGTAAAGCGGATATTCAGAAATGTAAGTTCTGATTAGTTCTAAGTCATCGATTTCTTTTATAGTTGAAAACTTCACCTTTTGATTGTGATTGTCATTTGAACATAAAAGAATACACGCAGTTGTTAAAGCGTCATCAAAAATATTTTCTTCAAAATCGAAAACGACTATATGTCTTAAAACATTATTCTTTGTTAATGCCGATTTAACATGTTTCCCATAATCCGAATTAAGAAACTCTGATGGTATAATGTAGGCAAGTCTGCCGTTTGGGTTTAATTGGTATATAGATTTTAATAGAAAAAGTGTGTAAAGATTTGTGAAGCCGCTGAGTTTAATTTTTAAGCGATTTTTGATTTCGTTTAAAATCGTTTTGTTGTCATAATCGTGAAACTTAAAATATGGTGGATTGCAAATAATACCATCATATTTATTGTTCCAATCGTTAAACATATAATCTTTTAAATGCAATTCGACAATGGAGGTATTGTTGAATATTTCTTTTGATTCTGCAAATATTTTTTCATCAATATCAAAACCTTTTATTGATAAATCTGATTTTTTACTAATTAGGGCTCTTGAAAAAACACCAAGTCCAAATGCCGGTTCTAAAACTGTTTTTAGATTTTTGTTTCCCAACAACCAATCTGCCATTAGAGTTGCTAACTGAAATGGCGTAAAGAATTGGGCAAATTTTCTCCTATGCTCTAAGGAAGTTATTTTAGAGTAGTCTTTCTCAACTTGATTATCTGTCGCTTGCGATATGTCTTTAATCTCAATCATTAGAACTCTTTGCTATCTATGCCGAGTATGTTAATCAGATTGTCCACTTCAAGATATGCTGTTCCTCCTTTGAAGGTAACATAAAACAAAAGTCTGCCCCTGTCCATTTCTTTTCTAACGCTTTCGTGAATAGGCTCTTCAACTTTTGATGCAATAGGTATTCCTGATTTTGAGTTGATTTTGATTGTGGTTTTGTTCTGATTTTTGGTGTCTGACTCAACTGAGAAAATTATTCCTTCATTGTTGGAATCTGAGATAATAGACAGAATTTGCTCGAATGAAATTCCGTAAACCTTATCGAAGAAAACCTGAAAATAAAAATGGGGAACATTGAAGGTTTCAATCCATTTGTAAACAACCTTGATGTCTTCAACCTTTGGAGTTATAGAAAGATAGTCTCGTTTCTGAATTTCCTTTATAGCATCTTTGAGTGTTCTAAAATGTGATTTCAATTCCGAAAGTCGTTCTGTTGAGCTCCAACTTGGAACCCTGAAATCTGTTACCGACAAAGTTTTTTGTGTAATGCTTTTAAGTAAATCAATGTATGGTTGCCTAGAAGGGTGATTTAATTCTTCTTGAAATTCTGCAAGAATTATGTCTCTGGTCTGCAATGCGATTAGACTAAATTTTTCAGTCCTAACTTGCATTGCTTCTTCGTATTTGTCAATTAAGAAGGCACTTGACCTTACTTCAATTCCGGCTATTGCCTTTTTTACATACTCAGTAATTGTATGGTGTGGGATTTGGCTTATATCAAATCCTAATTCGTTTTTGAAATCTTCTTTCCTGAAAATTAGCAAATCAGGTCTTTTCCCAATTGTATCGAGCTCGTCTTTAAAATCTTGATAAAATGTATCAAACCCATCTTCTCCTGCTACTAAGTCATCAGACTTACCATATTTTATTGCGACAAAGTTCTTTGAAGTTTCGTTAATTGCTCTGAATACCAAATTTTCAGCCCAATCTCCCTGCTCCTTATTGGTAATGAAGTTTGACGATGCTTGTGTCGGTGTTCTTACAGGGTCACGTGGAAGTCCAAAGTCCACTAAAGCTGTTGGAACTGTTTTAGTTAATTCTCTTATTTTTTCGTAATATGTCATAATCATTTTTATTCTACAAAGTTACATTTTTATTTCTGATAGTCTTTCCATGCGTTGGCAAAAAATGGCTCTTTTGGTTTTTAGAGCGTTGATTCGTGTGTCGGCAAAAACCAAATGTGCCATTTGTGGGTCGGCTTTTTTACACTGACGCACAACGGTTAAGGCTATAAGAAGCGGCGGATTGTGTTCGAATAACCTTCAAGATACCCATGTGCTCATGAGGCTAAAAAGTTTGAAATTTACTATTTTACCACCATTTCTTATAGTCTATGTTATCTGTCTTTTTTTCATCATTTCAAATCTTTTCAAATTCCAAAACCCAATCAATATCAATAATTCCGCCTCGCCCTTTTCTGTCGAAACGCATAAAGCGATTTTTGATTTTGTAGCCCCATTTATTTTTGAGTTTAAAACCATTCCGTTCGGCTATAGTTACGAGAAAATCCGCTGTTTCAAAATAAATACCACTTACTTTACTATTGCCAACTACCATTACATAATGAGCTTGAGGCTTTAAACATTTTGACATTTCTGCAAAATGTTTTTCCATCTCAGCAAAATATTTGTAAGTGATATATGAGTGTTTATGTCCATTCTTTTCATCTTTTTCAAATACTTGTTGCAGTTTATTATCTAATAACTCTATAGATACTTTTGAAATAAAAGGTGAATAACCGATAAACTCTTTTTTAGGTATTTGCTTATTACCGATATATTGTGTCTTTTTATCGTTTTGTAAGTTTTGAGTTTGCATTTGAAACAAATCGCCAATCCAAAACAATTCAACCATCTGATTATAAATATAATCTATTGCTTTTATGTAAGGAGGCGAAGTGATTGCCAAATCAGCCTTTCTTCCTTTTAATATGTGCGTTAATGAATTTGAACTTGACGAGACGATAATCTCTGATGGTTTTAAGTTTGGGCTTAAAGAAAATTCGGTAATCCGCTTAATAAAATAGTCTAATTGCGAAAAGAAAAGTGTAAAAACCTCTTCGGGTTGCTTGATTTTTGTGTGTGAAACATACGTTTTTTGAGATTCATTATCAGCATTTGAAACACGACGAATGATTGAAGAAAAGCAGATAATCAGTAAGTCTTGAATATCTTTTATTTCTGTTTTTTCCCCAAAATTATCAGTTACGTTGTTAATTAATGTTCTGATAACAGATAGTTTATTGATAGCTTCTTTCGTAAACCAATGTTCCAATGTTTGACAATCGGGAACAAATAATTCTTTTGGAGAGTTTCCTACATTTTTTTTCAACCAATCGGCGATTTTCAATAATTTTTCGATGTTAATCTTTGTGGTTTTTACCTTTGAAATTAACGCCGAAAGCGGGTCAATATCAATACCTATAGAATAATTGCCTGATAAGGTGCTTTCTACCAAAGTTGTACCGCTCCCACAAAAAGGCTCTAATATCAATTTATCCGTTTTGTTTTTTAGATATTTATTGATTGCCCATTGTGGTATTTGCGGAATAAATTTTGCGGGATATTTATGAAAACCGTGTGTATGGCTTGTAACACTATTTGTATTGATATTTAAAATTGCACCAAAATCTATGTTTTCAGGAATTGTGTTTTTTATTATTTGATACTTCACAATACAGTCACTTTTTTAGTAAAACAATACTTTCTCTCAAATACTTTTTCAATGGTTCTAAATCTTTCTTTTGTTGAGAACTTGTTGTTAAGTGTCTGGTAATAAAAATATTCTCAACCTTAAACCCGATTTCTCTTGCAATTTGTGCAGTTAAAATATCTGACGGAATAATTACTCCGGAATATGCGGAGTTCCCAATTACACTTCCGACATAACCGCCTTTCTCTGTTTGCAAATACAACTTTTTCAAAAGCGTATATGTGTCATCAAAATAACCTCTTACAACTGTTGGGATTCTGCCACTCCACAGATTTTTTTTATCAAAAAGAGAAATTAAATTTTCAATATTTTCATTACGATAACTTATTGGTTTCCCATTTAATGAGTTTGTGTTTGAGCGAAATCCTGTTTTTCTCAATGTTTTTAGTTCTTCTCTACTTTTTACAAAGCCGCCAAGCCACAATTCAACTTTGTGAATTTCAAAATAATCAAAGCAATTGCAATAGGGCGGCGAGAAAAAAGTGAATTGTATTTCGTCTGAAAACAAATCATCAAAGACAAGACAATCAGCATTATACACTCTTGGTTTTTTTTCTATTAGACCATAATTATTTTGAATGTCATATAAAGAGACTTCTATTTTGTGTAAAAACTTTTGTCTTACAAATTCAAATTTATCGTTTGGAAAATGTTCTTTTTCCCATTCTTCTTTTTGTATATTTATATAACCAGAAGGCGTTCTTTTTCTGTTT
>ERZ724525.1700-NODE-1700-length-12825-cov-4.562803_pt1 | contig 12825 bp, 12 predicted proteins | sample MGYA00376058_ERZ724525 | MGnify/ENA primary metagenome ERZ724525 (study PRJEB28724, sample SAMN07190888) | wastewater metagenome | isolation source: influent of sewage treatment plant in Hong Hong | place: USA: Christiansburg, Virginia | collected 2016-03-01 ... | reverse complement strand
GCATTGAATTCACCGAGCATTGGCGGCACCATGAACTCGGCAATACCCGCGCTGGCACCAATCAGCAACTCACCACGCATTTCGCCGCTCATTTCCGCCAGGCGCGTTTCCATCTCATCGGAGAGCGCCATGATTTTTTCGGCATAAGAAAGCACCAACTCTCCGGCCGAGGTCAAAGAGATGTTGCCATGCCGGCGCTCAAACAGAACGGCGCGGTAAAGCTCTTCCAGTTGCTTGATCTGAAAGGTAACGGCCGGCTGCGACATGAACAAGGCATCGGCAGCACGAGTGAAATTCAGATGCCTGGCGACGGCAAGAAAGACCTGCAAACGCCGGTCAGCCATGTGTTTCTCCTGAAAGGCTAGAGCGCCATTCAATCACAGGAGCTGGCGTTTCGGAAAACCGACTGACACAATATTGACCTGAATCCGTGGTATAAACTCGCCCAAAGTTATAACGAGACAAGAGCCCAAGTGCCATTCGGCTTCTACATAATCATGGCGGCGCAGTTTTTTTCCGCGCTGGCCGACAACGCTCTACTGATTGCAGCGATCGCCGCTCTCCGCGAAATGCACGCGCCGACGGAGTACGAGCCGTTGCTCAAGACTTTTTTTACTCTCTCCTACGTCTTGCTGGCTGCCTTTGTCGGTGCCTTTGCCGACTCGATGCCCAAATGGCGGGTGATGTTCATCAGCAACACCATCAAGATCGTCGGCTGCAGCATGATGTTCTTTGGTGCTCACCCGCTGATTGCCTATGCTGTCGTCGGCCTTGGAGCGGCTGCCTATTCGCCGGCCAAGTACGGCATCCTGACTGAATACCTGCCGCACCGCCTGCTGGTGGTAGCCAACGGCTGGATTGAGGGGCTCACCGTGGGCGCCATCATTCTGGGCGTGGTAATCGGCGGCACGCTGATCCGGCCGGATGTCGCCCAGTCATTGCTCAGTTTTGATTTCCCATTGCTTGACACGGGTGTTAATACGGTCGGTGAAATGGCGCTCTCCGTCGTCGCCATCTTCTATATTGTGGGTGCCGTGTTCAATCTCTATGTGCCCGACACCGGTGTTGACCATACGCAGCTAAAAACGAACCCGTTCTACCTGATTCACGAGTTCAATCATTGCCTGACCCTGCTCTGGCGCGACAAACTCGGTCAGATTTCGCTGGCCGTTACCACCCTCTTCTGGGGCGCCGGCGCCACGCTGCAGTTCATCGTCATCAAGTGGTCCGAAGTTGCCCTCAACCTTGATCTCTCCAAGGCATCCATGCTGCAGGGCGTGGTTGCCGTCGGCGTGGCGATTGGCGCGGTGGCGGCTGCCAAGTTCATTACTTTGCGCAAATCGGTACGCGTCATTCCGCTCGGCATCGCCATGGGCCTGATCGTTCTGGTAATGAATTTTGTCCATGAAATCTGGCTGGCTGTTCCGCTGCTGATCCTGATTGGCGGACTCTCCGGCTTCTTTGTCGTGCCGATGAACGCTCTGCTCCAGCACCGCGGGCATATCCTGATGGGTGCCGGACACTCGATTGCCGTGCAGAACTTCAACGAAAACCTGTCGATCCTGATGATGACCGGCTTGTACTACCTGATGATCAAATTGGATGTCTCGATTTACATTGTCGTGACGATGTTTGGCTTGTTTGTCAGCGGCCTGATGTACCTGATCCGCAAACGTCACTTCCTCAATCAGCAGGAACGTGATGACGTGCAATATCTCGACGACAACGCTCACCATTAGGCGAGCGCTGGTCGGCTAAAACGGCAAATCGGGATTGGTCGCGACAGTGACTTTCTGGCGCAAGATACGCCGGGCCAGCAACAAATCTTCCCAGGCCTTGGCCTTGTCCGGCAGATTACGCAGCAGGTAAGCCGGGTGGTAAGTCACCACCACCGGGATGCCCTGATAGTCGAAGCAGTGACCACGCATGGAAGCCAGCGTCTTGTCCTCATGCAGCACCGAATGCACAGCTGCCTTACCCAACAGCACAATGATTTTCGGCTTGATCAAGGCGATCTGGCGTTCCAGATACGGGCGACAAGCCGCCATTTCGGCTGCTTCAGGGGTCCGGTTGCCGGGTGGGCGGCATTTGACGGCATTGGCGATATAAACCTTGTTGTCACGTTTGAGGTCAAGCGCCGCCAGCATGTTGTCGAGCAGTTTGCCGGCCTGACCAACAAACGGTTCGCCTTGCACATCCTCCTCCGCTCCCGGCCCTTCGCCAACAAACAGCCAGTCCGCCTGGCGATCGCCGACCCCAAGCACAGCCTGCTTGCGCTGCTGACACAGACTGCAGGCACGACACTCAGCCACCTGTTTGGCCAAATCCGGCCAATTTGGCGCGGCGAGCGCAACCGACGGCAACTGCCCTTCGGAGGATGGCTGTTCGGTTCTTACATCCGGCTTGGTTAATGAAGCCGGTACCAAGGGCATTTCCGGCTCAAGCGCCGGCGCTGGGCAAAACTCACTGGGTGGTACCTGGTCGCGGACGCGCCAGATTGGCCCCAAACCCATCTCGACCAGCATTTGCTCGCGACTCAGGCTCATGAGAGTTCCTTGTCAAAAACCAGCGCATCCTCGCGCCCGATGGCCGCCGGGTAATAACCGCGGCGCAAGCCGATCTGGTTGAACCCAAAATGGCGGTAGAGTTCTACGGCTCGTTCATTCGATGGCCGAACTTCGAGAAACAGCTTGCTCGCTCCGTGCTGCAAGGCATTGGCCATGGCATGACGGAGCATTCGCGCACCGTAACCCTGCCCCTGATAACGCCGGCAAACACCGATATTCAACAAATGCGCCTCATCCAGCACACGCATGATCACTGAAAATCCGATCAAATCACCAGCCAAGCGGCAAACCCAGACACTATGTCCGGCGACCAGTGAATCGGCAAAATTGCCGCGCGACCAGGGAAATGCCTGAATGGAAGCTTCAAGCGCGACCACCGAATCGAGATCACGCTCATTCATCGGAAAAAACTCGGCATGCAGATCGAAACCGCTCACGCCTTGCCGCCTTCGCTGAGTCTTTCAGCAACCGTTTTGGCTACCTTGTCACGAATATACAGCGGTGCAGCCAGTGCTGGATCTATGCCCTCGCCGCGGGCAACGCGCAACGCGGCAATGCGCGCCACTGTTGCCGCCAGGGGCAAAATTTCCGGGCGAAAAAGCATGTCGACCGCAACAATCCGTTCAGCAAGCACCGGATAAGCCGTCAAAGCATTACCGCACGCTGTCCAGCCCTGATCATCAGGCAATACCAACTCGGCCGGGGTTACGACACGAATTTCACCCTGCAAAACCGCGTCAAAACCGTCGACCAGATAAGCCCCGGCATAAACCTCGCCCATGCGCGCATCGAGCAGCGCCAGCACTTTGCCGGAACCCGCCAGCACCGCCATGGTTTCGAGACTGGTGACTGGCAGCAGCGGCGTATCGTGCGCCACTGCCAAGCCTTGCGCTGCACCACAGGCAACGCGCAGCCCGGTAAATGCCCCCGGCCCGGCACCGAATGCAATGGCATCGAGTTGAGCAAAGCCCAGCCCGGCCTCAAGCATCAATTCGCGCACCAGCGGCAGCAGGGTTTCAGAATGCGAGCGGCCCGGCGGGCAGCTACGCGCTATCACTTCACCATCGTGTAATAGTGCGCAAGAGCCAAACTCGGTGGAGGTTTCCAGGGCAAGAATAAACATAGCCTGTGATTTTACCGGAGCCACCGACCTATCATGTCATCAACAAGTGCTGATTTAAGGTGGCTATCCAGGCTTGGTGTAAATGCTGGCAGGAGAAAATCAGTGTCGACCGCCACCGCGATGCTCGAAATTAGGCCCCCCCCCGCCCCCGTTACGCTGACCACGTAATTCGTCACGCAAGCGGCTGCGGTCCTCGGGTGGCATCTGCTGAAATGCCTCACGCCGTTCCTGGCGCTCCTGACGGAAACGTTGGCGCTCCTCGGCGGGCAGTTGCTGCCAGTGTTCACGCATTTCCTGGCGCATCTGCCGTCGTTCATCCGGCGCCAGCTGTGCCTGCGCGTGCCCCGCCACACTGCCAAGGGCAGCGAGGACAAGGATCAGGCGTAAGACATTGGGCCACTGGGCCATCGAGTTTTCCAGGTTGATTGGGCGATGTCTAATTCTGCCCACTTTCTCCGAATCGGCGGCAAATTCAGGCGCAGGTTTTGTAACAACTTGTTTCCGGGACCGCAGCGGCAAAACATTGTTACCATTTAGTATCCTTCATTCGCCCGCAACACGTATCCTTGCTGCCATGACTGAACGCACCCACCACCTACTTGTTGTCGACGATGACGTCCGCCTGCGCGACTTGCTCACCCGCTATCTTGGTGACAACGGTTTTGAGGTCAAGGCGGTTGCCGATGGCGCGCAAATGGACCGCTTGCGCACCCGTGAGCACTTTGACCTGCTGGTGCTCGACCTGATGATGCCGGGCGAAGATGGCCTGACAATCTGCCGCCGACTGCGCGGCACCGGCGACAAAACACCGATCATCATGCTTACTGCCAAGGGCGACGAAGTGGATCGCATCGTTGGCCTCGAGATGGGTGCCGACGATTATTTGCCCAAGCCCTTCAACCCGCGCGAATTGCTGGCCCGCATTCATGCCGTTTTACGGCGTCAGGGAACGCAACCGCCGGGGGCGCCGGAAGGCGATAGCGAACTGGTTCATTTCGGCAATATCGATGTTGACCTCGCCGCCCGCACCCTCAAACGTGGCACTGAAACCCTGCCCCTGACCACTGGTGAATTCGCCGTCCTCAAAGTGCTGCTCCAGCACCCACGGCAACCCCTGTCGCGTGACAAGCTGATGTCACTGGCCCGTGGTCGCGAGCAAGGCCCTTTTGATCGCGCCATCGATGTTCAGGTCTCCCGCCTGCGCAAACTGATTGAAGCCGACGCTTCACAGCCGCGCTACCTGCAAACGGTGTGGGGCTTTGGCTACGTTTTCGTGCCGGACGGTACCCCTCGCGAATGATGCCGCGCACGCTGCTGGCGCGGACCTTTCTGCTGCTGGCAATCCTCGTTCTACTGACCACGACGGCCTGGCTCAGTCTCTTCCGCTTTATCGACGCCGAGCCACGGGCTCGTGAAACCGCCCAACTGGCAACTTCTGCGGTCAACCTGATTCGTGCCGCGCTTTTTGCCGCGGCGCCGGAAAAACGCCTGGCACTGCTCAACGATCTGTCGACCCGCGAAGGCATGCGCCTGCTCCCGGCTGAAGCGGAGGATCGCGTTGAACCAATGCCGGACAGCCGCTTCATGAATCTGGTGCGCCAGGAACTGGCGCTGCGCCTCGGCCCGCAAACGCGAATTGCCGCCGAAGTGGATGGCGTTCCCGGCTTCTGGGTCAGTTTCCGTTTTGATGACCTGGACGATGACGAATACTGGCTGATTTTGCCCCGCGAACGCGCCAAACGCAGCATTGCCAACCAATGGCTGAGCTGGGGTTTGCTCGCCTTAGTTCTCGCGCTCGCCGTCGCCTGGTTTATCGCGACACGCATCAGTCGGCCGCTCAAGGCGCTGGCCAGCTCAGCCGCCACCGTCGGTCGCGGGCAGATGCCTGAACCACTACCTGAAACCGGAGCCGAAGAACTGCGCGGGTTGGCCAGCGCCTTCAACCGGATGGCGAGCGACCTGCAAAGTCACGAGCGTGACCGTTCCGAAGTGCTGGCCGGCATTTCCCACGATCTGCGCACCCCGCTGACGCGCCTGCGCCTCGAAGCCGAAATGAGCGTCACTGACGAAGCCGCACGGGAAGCCGTGGTGGCTGACATCGAGCAGATGGAAGCGGTCATTTCGCAGTTCATGGATTACGCCCGAGCCGAGCAGGGAGAGGCTGTCGTCAGCACCGACCTGGGGGCCCTGCTTTCATCTCTGGCCGAGCGTCAACACTGCCTTGGGCACCCGCTTCAGGCCGATATTCCCGACCACTTGCCGGAGATTCAGGTGCGCCCCAAGGCCTTGACCCGGGCGCTGACCAACCTGATCGACAATGCCTGGAAATATGGCGGCAGCGAAATCACCTTGAGTGCCAGCATTCATCCGGGCTGGCTGCGCCTTGAAATTGGCGACAACGGCCCGGGTATTCCTGAAGGTGAAATCGAGCGCCTGAAGCGCCCCTTTACGCGCCGAGAAAATGCCCGCACCAATGCCAGTGGCACCGGTCTGGGGCTGGCCATTGTCGAGCGCGTGGCGCGCACCCATGGTGGGCGACTGGAACTCCTGCCCAACGCCAAAGGCGGACTGCTGGCCCGCCTGAGCCTGCCGCTCAGTTCGTAAGAACCTGACAGGTTTCCTCGAAACATCGCTCAATTTCGGCGAGCGCCTTGCGGCACTTGACGCCATCCAGCCCCAGTCGTTCCCAGGCGGTACGGTCAATCGGCATCATCAGTTCATCCGTAAAGCCGGCCAAACCCAGTACATGAGCAAAACTGTCTGCCAGATGGACCACATTGGCCAGCGAATTGGCCAACGCGGCGGCCGGTGCATGATGCTCGCTGACCGCCTGATGCAGGCTATCCGGGAAGCGCCAGGCCTCAGCCAGCAAGCCGCCGACCTCGGCGTGGTCGAGACCGAGTACATCGCGCTCGGCAACCACCAGAGGGCAATCGTGCTTCTTCCGGTAAGCCAGCGCCACCGCGTATTGTGTCGAGAAATTTGACGCCAGGACCAATTGACCAATGTCATGCAGCAAGCCGCCGGTAAAGGCCAGTTCCGGATTCTGCGCCGCCAGCGGCGCCAAGGTGCGGGCCGCCAGGCCAACACCGACGCCGTGGCGAAAATAGGCCTGGGTGTCGAAGCCAGGGCAATGATCGACGCGAAAAGCCCCGTTCATCCCGACCGCCATGACCATGCTGCGCACGGCACGAAAACCAAGGACCACAACCGCCTCGTTGATCGTCCCGATCTTGCATTGCAAACCATAGAAAGAGGAGTTGGCGACGCGCAGCACGCGCGCCGTCAGACCCTGATCGCGCCCGATCAGCCGTGCAATCTGCTCAACGTCGACCTCTTCATTACTGAACGAGGCGAGCAATTCGGAAACGGCCGATGGCAGCGATGGCAGCTGTTTGAGTCGGGCGCTGACCTGCTCATGGCTAAGCGCGGTCATTGGCAGTTCTCCAGACGGTAATCGAGCACCGCCTGATAAAGCGTGCGCGCTTCCTGCGTATCACCGGCCTGGCGAAAAATCCGGTCGAGGCTGGCGGTGGTCGCAATCCGGCGCGCCTCAGTCGCCACCGGGTCTTCTGCTACCTCGACTTCTACCTTGACCCCGGCGACTTCGCGCCGTCCCAAACCGGTCAGCATGGAATCAGTAATTTCTGCGCCGGCCGGCACCAATACATTGCCGCTCTTGTCGAGCACCGCTTCAGCCACTTTCATACCAGGCTGCAGCGCCTCAAGCGCCAGATGTTGAATAGTTTTCATTTTTCTTCCCTTTGCAACATCAGCAACTGTCCATAAGCCGTGCCGCCCAGGCTAACCTGGCGCCACAAGCACTGATAGGCCTTGCCATCAATGATGATTCGATCATTACTGCCGAGCGGCGGCAGTTCCGGCAAAACTTCGGCCAACGCCAGGCCAATGACCAGACCACGCCCGGCAAACTCGTCTGTTGCAGCCGTGTTGACCATGGCCAACATGCCATCCTGATCCAGCCCGGCAACCGGCCACGGCAGCACGGAAACGACCTCTTGCAAGATCGCAAAGCCGCGACTCTCCAAGGCATGAAGTTCACGATTCTCGACTTCCAGACGCCGTCGCTCTTCCTCGGCATACACCAGCGCCCGTTCAGCGACTTCAACTTCGTGCGAAAGACGGCTGTATTCGTCGGAAATATGGCGCCGCTGCAACGCATCCTCAACCGTCTGCCGGAAGGCAACAACATCCAGCGGCATATGCAGGACACGCTGCACGATGCCGCTGCCGGCCATCTCGGCCACTTTTTTCCGGTGCCACTGTTTTTCGTCAACCACCAGCATTCGTTCGCACAGCGGCTGCATGATCGCCGCCCGCTGAATGACCGCCAAAGCGTCGAACCCCTTGCGTGGCCCGCCACAGACCAGCACATCGGCAAGATTCCCCGAGAACCACTGGATCGCAGCATCGGCATCGGCGGCCACGCAAATGCGATGGCCATCGCGTTCGAGCAAGGAAATCACCTCTTCACAGCCGTCGACCGCAACAAACAGGGCCATCGGCTTGCGCGTACCCGAACGCAGCAAGTTGAGGGGCAGATGCTGGCCGCTGGCCAGCAGTTCACCCATTGCAGCAACCGAAAGCGGGCGCGCGAAAAAATAGCCCTGAATCACATCGCACTGGTGCGAAATGAGCATGGCCAGTTGTTCAGCGGTTTCCACCCCCTCGGCGACCACCTTGAGCTTGAGGTGATGGGCCATGGTGATCACGGCGCGGGTGATCGAGGCATCGTCGGAGTCCGCCACGATGTCGCGGACAAATGAGCGATCAACCTTGACGGCATCAAGCGGAAAGCGCTTCAGGTAAGCCAGGCTGGAGTAACCCGTACCGAAGTCATCAAGCGATATCGTCACCCCCATCGCCTTCAGGGCACTCAGGGTATGGATCGCCTGCTCGGCATTCTGCATCAGCATGCTCTCGGTAATTTCGAGATCAAGAGAGGCCGGCGGCAAACCACTGGCGGCAAGCGTTTTCGCCACATCGTCAAGCAGGGTATCGGACTGCAACTGACGGGCCGACAGATTGACCGAGACACTGGGCAGGTCGAACCCCGTCTGCTGCCAGAGCAATGCCTGGCGACTCGCGGTTTCCAGCACCCAGCGCCCGACACTGACGATCAGACCGGTTTCCTCCAATAGCGGAATGAACTGGTCCGGCGGCACCAGGCCACGCCGTGGGTGGTTCCAGCGAATCAGCGCCTCGGCGCCGATGACTCGACCACTGGCGCAGCTGACCTTGGGCTGATATTGCAGAACGAATTCCTGACGATTCACGGCATTGCGCAAATCGGTTTCAAGAAAGAGGCGCTCGCGAACATCCTCCTGCATCGTTGCCGAGTAGAAGTTATAACAGTTGCGGCCCTGAGCCTTGGCGTGACGCATCGCGGTTTCGGCGTTGCTGATCAATTCATGGACATCCTTGCCATCCTGCGGATGGAAGGCGGCGCCGATGCTGGCCGTGGCAAACACCTCCTGGCCCTCGACACGGATTGGCAGAATCAGTGTTTCGACGATACGGCGCGCAACGATGACGGCCTGTTCATGATCAGCGACATCCGGCAGCAATATCCCGAAAACATCGCCGCCCAGGCGCCCCAGCACATCGGACTCACGCAAGGATCCGGAAAGGCGCCCCGCAACCTGGCGCAACAACTCATCCCCGCACAGGTGGCCGAGCGTCTGGTTAACCTCGAAAAAACGGTCGATATCAATAACCATGACGCCCAGCGGCAACTGGCTGCGTTTAGCCAGGGCAAGCAGATGCCTTGCCTGGTCGTAATACATCAATTGATTGGGTAGTGCGGTCAACGCGTCAAAATGGGCAAAAAATGGCAACTGCCTTTGCTCTGCGACACGCGCCGTGATGTCGCTGGCCACCCCGCCGACGCTGACCGTCTTGTCCGACTCGTTATGCACCGGGAAGTTGCGGGCGTGCAAGCAGCGCACCTGACCATCCGGGCGCAAGACCCTGAACTGTTCATCCAGACCGCCCATTTTGCACTGCGCCATGCGCTGCGCCAGCCGTGCCTTGTCGTCCGGATGGACGTACTTCAGCCAGTCCCGGTTATCGGCATAGAGCGCTTCGACATAGCGCCCCCAGATCTGCTCGTAGCCCTTGCTGACAAAAGTTACACATTGCGTCTCGGCATCAACCAGCCAATAGCATTCGGGAATATTGCTCGCCAACTGAAGGAAGCGTTCCTCCCCCTCCCGCAAGCGCTCATCATGACTGCCATAAGCCGGCTGGGCCTGCTGCAGCATGACCCGCGAACACTCGCGCTCGACCACGGCCAGCAAGCGTGACGGGTTGCTCTTGAAGACAAAGTCGCGCGCCCCGCACTCCAGCAGTTCAACCGGGAACTGCCTGCTGTCACGATCTATGGTGAGGATGATGGGTGTCGACTGCGCATGAGCGCTGAGCTGATGAAGGGCATCGACGGCCGCTAGATCGACCAGGGCACAGCTGAGCAGAATGACGTCCCAGGCTTCCTCGCGCAACGCCTCGGCAATTTCCTGACGGCTCGCTACCTGCCGTGAATAGAGGGCATGACCGCCGTCGCGCAGCGCATCCAGCAAACGCTCGGCAGCACGCGTTTCTGCCTCAATCAGCAGAACACGAAGGACAACGAGGTTTTCCTCAACGACAGTTTCTCCCACAAGCCTCCCCCAAAACCAGAACCTCTACTGCAGGAAACGACTGATATCTATCCCAAGCTTTTCCGGCAGCTCGTAGCCGACAATGCAATCTGCCCCACCGCTGCCCATAGGCCGCGACAAATCGAGAATTTCAGGTGCCAGATAATGCTGGCGTTTGCCGTCGTACATGACGCGCACGACCGGCGTCAGCAAATGGGTGTCCGACTGTTCGATCACCACTCCCAGGCGTCCGCTTTCCAGCTTGACTAAACTACCTATCGGATAAATTCCGACACTCTTGAGGAAAAGCTGAATAAATACTGGATCAAAGTGAAATTTGCTCCACTCGAACAGCTTCTGCACCGCCGCTGCTGGCGACATGCCTTTGCGATAAACACGGTCGGAGGTGATGGCATCATAGACATCCACAATCGCCGTCATGCGCCCGGCCGGTGAGATTTCCTCCCCCTTGAGTCCTTTCGGATAGCCGCTGCCGTCAAAGCGTTCATGGTGCAATTCAATCGGCTCCATGGCCAGTGGCGGAATCCCCGGCAATTGGCGGATCAGGTCCGAGCCAAGAACTACGTGCGATTTCATGTGCTGATATTCGTCGTCGGTCAGGCGCGCCGGCTTGTTGAGGATGGCGCTCGCCACCCGCATTTTGCCGACATCATGCAGCAAGGCGCCCAGCGCCAGATCGTGGATGGAGTTCATTTCCATCTGTGCCACTTTGGCGAAGCTGACCAGCATGGCGCAGACGCTGACCGAATGCAGAAAAGTGAAATCATCCAGGCTTTTCAGGCGGCGCATGGTCATCATGGCATTGCTGTTACGCATGACCGAGGCGGCAATTTTCTCGACGGTTGGCTTGGTGGTCGCCAACTCGATCTGCCGACCAAGGCGAATATCATCCATCAGATTGCGGATGATGCGCGTCGCTTCAGTAAAGGTACTGCGCGCCCGCGTCATTTCCTCAGCCAGCGAAACGCGCGGCTCAGGCGCCAGCGGGCGCGCCGCTTCCGCCATGCGCGTCACCTGTTTTGCAGTTTCCTGCTGTGCTTCAACGGCTGTCGGCACGCCGTCGCCGACATCACGACCACGTTCGGTATCAATGAAAAGTTCGCGGATGCCTGCCGCGACAACGTGAGCGACGTTGGCCTCGCTCTCTATCATCATGCTGTTGAAGGCGAAAGGATGGCTCAACCAGCCAGCGTTGAAATCGCTGACATACATGCCTGGTTCAAGCAAAGTGACCGGTATTTTTTTGATCATGGGACGAGGCGGCAACTCGGCAAAGGTCTGGAATGCCGCTCCTGAGGCTGAGAAGCGTTAGCCTATCAGAAGCAGAGGCCGGAATGTAGCCTCTGTCCGGGTCTAGTCGCGCACTATCAGGACCACCGCCTGAGCTTCGATGGCTTCGCTGCGCCCGAGGTAGCCCAGCTTTTCGTTGGTTTTGCCTTTGATATTCACAGAATCCGGCGAGATTCCGAGGTCGACCGCAACATTTGCCACCATGGCCGCCGCATACGGGGCCAGTTTCGGTTGCTGGGCGATGATCGTCGCATCGACATTGACCGGGCGCCAGCCCTTTTCCTTGAGCAGTGCGACTGCACCACGCAGCAGCACGCGACTGTCGGCGCCTTTGTAGCGCGGGTCGGTATCGGGAAAATGGCGGCCAATGTCGCCCAGTGCCGCCGCCCCCAGCAGCGCGTCGGTAATCGCGTGCAACAGGGCGTCGGCATCGGAGTGGCCGAGCAAGCCAAGTTCGTAGGGAATATCGACGCCACCGAGGATCAGCTTGCGCCCCTCGACCAGGCGATGCACGTCATAGCCCTGCCCGACACGAATATTCATTTCTGCCCCCGCAAGATCAGCCCGGCCATTGCCAGATCGGCCGGAAAGGTCACTTTCAGATTGGTCGTCGCGCTGCCTACCAGCCTCGGCGAGAAGCCCAGGGCTTCGACGGCGCTCGCTTCATCCGTTACGGCACGACATTTTTCCAGCGCTTCGGTCAGTAGACCGTAACGAAACATCTGCGGGGTCTGCGCCTGCCACAAACCATCGCGCGCTTCGGTGGCAGTAATGCGCTGATCAGCACCCGCCCGCTTCAGCGTATCGGCTACCGGCACGGCGAGAATGCCGCCGACCGGGTCATCGTTCAGTTCATTGATCAAGGTGGTCAGCATCGGCTGTGAGAGGCAGGGACGCGCCGCATCATGGACCAGCACCCAGTCATCTGCCGAAGCCACCATCGACGCCGCACGCAGGCCGTTGGTAACGCTTTCGGCCCGCGTTGCGCCGCCACAGCGCAGGGTTTCCAGCTTCGGCCCCAGTTCGCTCCAGTCATACTGCGGCCAATAAGGATCATCCGGCGAGAGTACAACCCAGACCCGTTCAATCTCGTGACAAGCCACCAAGGCCGCCAGGGTATGGAAAATAAGCGGGCGCCCGAGCAAACTCAGGTACTGTTTTGGCT
>ERZ724525.1698-NODE-1698-length-12839-cov-5.594337_pt1 | contig 12839 bp, 16 predicted proteins | sample MGYA00376058_ERZ724525 | MGnify/ENA primary metagenome ERZ724525 (study PRJEB28724, sample SAMN07190888) | wastewater metagenome | isolation source: influent of sewage treatment plant in Hong Hong | place: USA: Christiansburg, Virginia | collected 2016-03-01 ... | reverse complement strand
CCGATTGTTTTAGGCGGCGACCATTGCCTTGGCATCGGTTCAATCAGTGCGGTTGCTCGCCATTGCCGTGCAACAGGCAAAGACTTGCGTGTGATTTGGTTAGATGCCCATGCGGATTTTAACACCAGTGAATTGACGCCCACTGGCAACATTCATGGCATGCCTGTGGCCATTCTATGTGGTCATGGACCTGAGCAATTGATTCAAATTGGTGGGGTTGTTCCAGCAATCGATTCGGATGTGGTGCATCAAGTTGGTATTCGCAGTGTTGATGAAGGTGAAAAGCGTTTTGTCCATCAACAAGGCTTGGAAGTATTTGATATGCGCTACATCGACGAGCATGGCATGCGTGAAACCATGGAGCTTGCTTTGGATGGCATGACCGACAACACACATTTGCACGTCAGTTTTGATGTTGATTTCCTAGACCCAGCGATTGCACCGGGTGTGGCGACAACAGTCCCTGGTGGGCCAACTTATCGAGAAGCCCAATTGTGCATGGAAATGATTGCGGATACGGGGCGCTTGGCTTCACTCGACATCATGGAGGTCAATCCAGCATGTGATGTGAAAAATCAAACGGCCTTGTTGGCGGTAGATTTGGTTGACAGCTTGTTTGGCAAATCCACTTTGATGCGAGATGCGAAATAGCATGCAGGACGAATGAAAACGTTTTTTAACTTTTCATAAAAGAAAATGCCATACCATTCAGCATCATGCTATTGAACGTTTCAATGGGTAAACATCTATGCGATGTTTGCCCATTTTTTATGACTAATTTTACGACCCATTGCAGCTCAGCCAAGTGAATGCCATAAAATGGCCACAAGTAAGCAGGAAATCAACTTGTCTTTTTAAATCAGTTGATTCAATCAGTTGATTCAATATGGGTGAAATCTAAAGCATCACGGAAAAATTAGGTTCTGTTCTTTTCATATGGCATGTGTTCAAAATCAAACCCATGACCATGCTGTGGAAAATAAGGGAAATCCACAACACGCCATTAAGTTTTTTGAACCAAGTTGGTGCGGATTGGCTTTTTTGGGGGAAAGTCCATGTGGTATTTTTGTCGTACAATGCTTGCATGAGCCACAGTCCTATCACCCCCACATCCGCTTTCACCGATCGCTTCAACAGAAGCATTGATTATCTGCGTGTTTCCGTGACGGATCGCTGTGATTTGCGTTGTTCGTATTGCATTCCAAAAGGGTTTCGTGGTTTTGAAGTGCCTGAACATTGGCTGTCGTTTGCAGAGATCGCCCGTGTGGTGGGGGCTTTTGCTCGTCTGGGCACTCGGCGGTTTCGTTTGACGGGGGGAGAACCTTTGTTGCGCAAAGGTCTGGTTGATTTGGTGGGTCAACTCAATGGCATTGATGGCGTGGATGATTTATCGTTGTCAACCAATGGCACGCTGTTGGCCACACAAGCCTACGCGTTGCGGCGTGCCGGTGTGAAGCGCTTGAACATCAGCTTAGATTCACTGCGTGGTGAGTGTGTGCAACGCATCACAGGCAGTAATAGTTTGGAGAAAGTATTGCATGGCTTGCGCATGGCCAAAGGCGCAGGCTTTGAGCGCATCAAAATCAACATGGTGCTGATGCAAGATGTGAATGAATCCGATGTGAGCGACATGGTGACTTTTTGTATGCAACATGGTTTTATTTTACGCTTGATTGAAATGATGCCAATGGGTGCGACAGGTCAAAGCATGGGTTTTGTCGATGCACAGCCCATTTTGGCTCGATTAAAAAATCAATTTGATTTGCACGCGGTGCATGACGATGGTTTGGGCGGCGGCCCTGCTCGTTATTGGCGCAGTGCGGACGGTGCATTCACAATGGGGGTGATCACGCCCCTGTCGCAGCATTTTTGTGAAACGTGTAATCGCGTGCGTTTGTCGGTCGATGGCACTTTGTACATGTGCTTGGGTCAAGATGAGCGGTTTGAATTGCGTCCCATGTTGCGTGCAGGTTGCTCCGATTCTGAGTTAGAAGCTGCCATTCGAGAAGCCATTGAACTAAAGCCAGAAAAGCATGATTTTCATGAACAGCCTGAAAAAATTATTCGTTTTATGTCAATGACAGGCGGGTAGTCGATCATAAAGCTGTTGAAGCGATGGTTCATTCCAACTATGCGCACAGGGGCATGTTGGATACCCATCATCGATCAGATCAGTCGCACTCGTTTTTAATACCTCGTCATTGTCATAAATAATAAGGTTATGGGGGGCGATGAACAAAGCAGCGTCATCGCATGCATGAAAAAAGAGGGCTTGGGTGATGACGCAAAAGCCATCAATCGCCCCTACGTCATCTAGACATCCTGATCGTCAAATAGAAACATTTGTACATCGTCATCGTTTGGAGCCAAAACTCGACGATCCGCAGCACAAGCGCGTCCGCATTCCGATGCAAAAGCCTCTTTAATGCCTCTAGGGAGTCAAAGTGCAATGTCCCAATAAGGTATGGATCTGTGACGCCTGCTAAAGCAATAATCGCTCCCTTGCTGACTTCATACTTCTTAAGACCTGGTAATTTTTTGGCCATTGGAATGTGAGTATTGAAATAGTGCTGATCAAACTCGGCTGGACTCTTTGGGGTTTTATAAATAATAACCATGCGTGCCATTAAGTGCTTCTTCGAAATGATTGGACTAAACGGGGATTGGGCAAATTTGATCTCAATTTGCCCATGCTTTTTTCAATTCCAAGTGTCAATTTTAACGTCGTCAGGTGAGGGTTTGCCTGTTCCTGTTTCCACATAAGCACGCAAGCTCAGCATAAACACAGCCCATTTCATGCTGCAATGCGCCATGTGTTCATTTGATTCGCGCCAGTTTCGATGACCGAATATTAAAATGGTTTGATCATCCTGTTCTGATAATTCAAATGTGACATCTGTGCTTATCCAGTCATCAGGTCCACCCACACAATGCCAGCGAACAAATGCATTTTCAACGCTTTCTTGCACTTGCATCGTCATGCTCCCCATCAAATCGCCCGTTTTTTTATAAAAAGAAAAATCAATTTTTTCGCCTTCGCTTGTGCTGCCTTGTACGTCTCTTGTCCACCAATGTGCCAAGCCATCTAATGAGGTTAATGCTTGATAGACTTTTTCAATCGGTTGTTTAATGCCAATGCGGTGAATAATGTTTACCATGTCAATCTCCCAATAAGATAGAATTAAAGTATATTACTTGCAAATAGCAAGTAATATAAACAGTCTATAAAAAATACTTGTAAAATGCAACTGATTTATTAGTAAATAGAGATTAAATGAAAAAAGATAAAACCAAACTGCGTTCACATTGTCCTGTTAATTACGCCCTCGAAGCCTTCGGGGATCGTTGGGCATTGCTCATCCTGCGTGATATTATTTTTAGAGGTAAGCGAACATATGGGGAGTTTTTGAAATCGGAAGAAGGTTTTGCCACCAATATCCTCGCATCGCGCCTAGGGCATTTGACAGCCGTTGGCATACTTCAGTTGGATGAAGATGAAAATGATGCTCGAAAAGGCTTTTATACGCTCACTGAAAAGGGCTTAGACCTCATTCCTTTGATTTTTGAAATGATTTTGTGGAGTGCCAAATATGACGATGATTCAGAAGCCAAGCGCATCAGTCAATTGATTGAGTTGATTCAAAAAGACAATCGTAAAATCAGCCAAGAAACCATTGAACAGGTTAAGCGGGGTGAAGCCATTGTGCAGGCGTATTTGTTATGAAAATGGCAATGTCATCTTTTGGGAAGTCTTTACTGCGCATATGCAAGTGGTATATATACCATTGGAGTGGATTAGGGTGTTTAAACTGAAAATCACACAAAATCCAGATGAATCTAAAAACAATCACGATCAGCGCATTGACTATTTGGTATCTGTATCCCGTATTCAAAGCACAAAGTACAATATGTGCAGCAGAGGTGGACAGAGGTAGGGCATAAATTTTGACAAATATTCGATTTTTATCAATTTGTATGTATTTAAACGTATTTACTCTTTTATATTTTTTATATATTATGGCAATGAATCTTCATGTTTTCTGTGAAGTTTCTGGGTTGTTCATTGTCAATAATTTTTGGGAGAGTAATCATGTCTTTAAGTAATATTTGGTCTTATGAGGTGTATGGAAGAAATTATTCAGGCTATTCATGCTCAAACTACATTTACGGCACGTCGTGTAATGACAGTTTGCTGGGTGGGGACGGTGCAGATGTGATTGTGGGTTATTCAGGAGACGATATCTTGCGTGGAAATGCAGGTAACGATGTCCTGTACGGTGGTTGGGGTCATGATGTGCTGGAAGGTGGCGAAGGCAATGATGCCTTGTATGGCGGTTATGGCAATGATTCGATGGATGGCAATTCGGGTTGCGATTTTTTAAGCGGTGGTGATGGTGATGACTATGTGACTGGCGGCGTCGGTAATGACACCCTGTATGGTGGTTCGGGAAACGACACTTTATTGGCAGGCTTGGGTGAGGATTTTGTATCGGGCGGTTGTGGTGACGATAATCTTTTTGGTGATGCAGGGAATGATACTTTGGTGGGCGGTGAAGGCCAAGACACCTTGCGCGGCAGCTTAGGCGATGACCACTTATATGGTTGTGATGGTGACGACAAGCTGGACTGCGACATCGGATATGACTTCTTATCGGGTGGGAATGGCAATGATTACATCACGGGCGGTGCATCGAATGACACTTTGTTTGGTGGTGCAGGCAATGATCAATTGTTTGGTGGTGTTGAGAATGACACACTGGTAGGTGGTTATGGCAATGACAGCTTGCAAGGTGGTACGGGCAATGATTCGTATTATTTCTCAGGTTCTTTTGGTCAAGATGCGGTGTATGATGCTGCGGGTGACAATGACATGGCCTTTTTTGATACCAGTGCGAGCAATTTGCGGTTTTCAAATTCCAATGGTGATCTCGTGGTCAGTGTGGCTTGTACGGACAACAGCGTGACCTTTGAAGGTTGGTTTGAGTCGACCGAAAATCAAGTGGGTATCCAAGCGGGGCATCAAGTGATTCAAAACATCGATGCATTGGTCTCATCCATGTCGTGCACTCCTGTGGTGTCGTGCTACAGCAGTGCCAGCCCAACCTATTATTCATGTGATGTTGCGCCTGCATGGTGTTGTGCAGCGGCTTAATGTGTAGTCAATTCGGAAAAAGGCATTCATTTGCTTTTTCCGAATTTTATTTAACTTCATTTAACGTTTTCTCATGTCTCTTTTTCTCATGTCCCTTCAAGGCATCGACTGTTTGTTCTTTGGTCGAAAGGCCTTCACCACATCTTCATGCGTGTCTAAATAAACCCCACCCATCAGTTCAATACAATACGGTACGGATGAGAAAATGCCGTGTACCAACGTGTCACCCTCTGTATTTTTCACCCCTTCTAAAGTCTCTGCAATGGCTTTGGGTCGACCTGGTAAATTCAAAATCAATGATGTGCCACGGATCACTCCTACTTGACGCGATAAAATGGCTGTGGGGACGTAGTGCAGGCTGATTTGTCGCATTTGCTCGCCGAAACCTGGCATCACACGGTGCGCCACAGCCAATGTGGCTTCTGGGGTCACATCGCGTGGTGATGGGCCTGTACCGCCAGTGGTGAGGACGAGTGTGCAATGTTGAATGTCACACAATTCAATCAGTGTGTTTTCAATCAGTGGTTGCTCATCGGGAATGAGGCGTTCTACAAATTCAACCGTGTTTTTTAATGCACGGGTCAGCCAGTCGCGCAATGCAGGTAAGCCTTCATCGATGTATACGCCCATACTGGCGCGGTCAGAAATAGAAATGATGCCGATTTTGACTGAAGGTAAGCTTTGAGTGGTGGTCATGATTTTAAATAATTCGATGTTTGGGTGTGTGTTTTGGGGGGCGTTGGTTTTATTAGGAGGTATCGCTCAGAATCTTCAGATAAAACACCCGTCAGTGGGCTGTGCAATCAATTGTGGATGGGATAAATGTTTAACACGTCGCCCACATTGACCTGCACCTGCGGTGGAATTTCAATCAGTGCATTGGCAGCCAAACAGGCCGACAGCATGTGCGAGCCTTGATTGGCCAGTTTCTGCACATGCACAGCACCATGCTCATCTGTGTGCATCACGCCACGTAGGAACTCGCGCCGAAATTCGGATTGGGCTTGAGTGAAATCAGCGCGCGCCGTCATCGCATGAGGCTGGGCTTGTGCCAATGGCATGCCCATTAACACGCGCACCGCAGGTTCAACCAACATTTTGAAAGTGACGAATGTGGACACTGGATTGCCTGGAAGCATCATCACGGTCGTGTTGCTCAAGCGTCCCCATGCAAAAGGTTTACCCGGTTTGAGCAAAAGTTTCCATTGCACCAATTCCCCCAAGTTTTCTAATGCCGTTTTTAGGTGATCTTCTTCTCCGACCGACACGCCGCCGCTGGTGAGGATCAAATCGCTGGTTGCCGCAGCGGCTTGTAAGCACGTTTCGGTGGTGGCGCGGTGATCGGGCAAAATGCCACCATCGGTGACGGTGCATCCCAATTGTTGCAACCATGTGAGCAATTGATAACGGTTGGCATCAAAAATGTCACCACCGACCAAGCCTTCAGTTGAAGGTTCGCGCAGCTCATTGCCGCTGGAAAACACGGTCACACGCAGGGGAGAGTGGGTGGGCACATGTGCATGCCCTTGACTGGCGGCGAGGCCGATGGCTGCGGGGAAAAGCATTTGCCCTGCATGAAGCAGCGCATCATGGGCGCGAATGTCCTCACCGCGTCGGCGGATGTGCTGACCGAATTGGGGTGTACGGGTGCAGTGCAAAAGATCGCCTTTGACTTCCGTGTGCTCTTGCGCAATCACTGTATTGGCACCCACGGGAATGGGTGCGCCTGTGAAAATTCGTACGGCTTGACCCATGTTTAATTCAAAGCTTGTGGCGTCATCACCCGCAGCAATGCGCCCGATCACGGTGAATTCAGTTTGCATTGTGGCTTCATTGGTGCACAGCGCATAACCATCCATTGCACTGTTGTCAAACTGAGGTGAGTCGTATTGGGCATACATGTTTTCAGCGAGCACGCGGGCACTGGCTTTGCGTAAAGGTGTGCTGTGAATCATGGTGCGGCGTTCAGCGACAGCGGAGAGCAATTGATTGAGGGCAGTTCGGTAATCGAGCATAAGGTATGTGTTTTAAAAGTGATGGTTAGGGCAGGTTAGGACAATTAGGGCAGGGCATTTATGTTCACAAAATCAGATGAATTAAAACCTGTCAAAGCAACGGCATGGTTATTGTGCAACCACGCGCGCAAGCTCAATTGTTTGTGTTCCAGCTGACGCAAGGCAGAAGGCAAGCACGAACGGCGAACCAGCGTGCACGCGTAATGTGCGGCATCGTCTGTGCATGGGTAAACCATACCTGCATCGCCTAAATTGTCCACTAATTGAGCGGTCAAATCCAATGGAAAAAATGGTACATCGCACGGCATGATCTGCACGGCATCGTAGTGCGCTGGTAAAATCGCCATAAAACTGACAATCCCAGCCAGAGGGCCTTGAGCGTGCCATTTTTCTGCGTCGCTGAAAACAGGGTGACCAAAGTCGGCGTATGTGCTCATGTTGCGATTGGCACTGATCCACAATGCATCCACTTGCGGGGTGAGTCGTTCGATGACATGCTGCACCAACGGCTGATCTTGAAAATGCTGTAAGCCTTTGTCGACACCACCCATGCGCCGTCCTTCGCCGCCAGCAAGAATGAGGCCCGCGACTTTCATGGTTGCCAACGTTGCACGGCTTGTGCATCGCTGTGTTTGGCTTCAACCCATTTTTGAGCACCATTTGCCAGAGTTTCGCGTTTCCAAAAGGGGGCTTGGGTTTTCAGGTAGTCCATGATGAACTCTGCCGCGGCAAAAGAATCTCGACGGTGACGAGAGCAAACCATGACCAACACAATGACCTCATTCGCATGCAATACACCGACCCGATGGATCACTCGAACGGCTGTGAGTGACCAACGTTGTGCGGCTTCGTGGATGATGCGCTCGATTTCACTTTCCGTCACTTCGGGGAAGTGTTCTAAAAACAAACCCACCACCCGCTCTTCGGTCTTGCCGTGGTCAAATTCGCGCACCATGCCTTGAAAAGCCACCAATGCACCTGCATCACCCGCATGTTGACGCAGGGCAATTTCCTCTTTGCCCAAATCAAATGGATCGGTTTGGATGCTGACCTTTTGCCAAAATGTCGTCATGCCTCAACCACCTGTCACAGGAGGCAAAAAGCCAACATGATCACCGTCGTGAATGTCAACGGCTTCATGCATGAGCACACGGTTCACGGCAATTTTAAAGATGCGGTCTGTTTGCAATGTCGAACACCACGGTTCACCGCGTTCGCGCAGGTGGGTCAGCAATTCATCGCTTGTGCCGCCAAGCCAAGCCAATTCCTCATGAGCACAGCCCAGCTGATCGTGCAACGCGCCAAAGTATTGAATGTGTATCATCGTTTTTTAATTGAATGGATAAAGGTGAAACAAGCCGATGGATCCGAGCTGACCAATTGGCTTTATAATATGCGCATTATCGCTCATAAATTGCTTGAGTTTACCCATCAAAATGTCCAACAAGGTGCATTTTTTCTTTTGATAAGGTTTGTTAACAATGAATGCCAATGTTAATACCGCTGCTTCTGCTTCACCACTCACCCACTTTGATGACAGTGGCCAAGCACATATGGTGGATGTGGGGCAAAAATCTGAAACCCACCGTGTTGCTGTTGCATCGGGCCAGATTCATATGTCAGCCGCAGCTTTTGAGCAATTGCAACCGGAGCGCAATAAAAAAGGTGATGTGCTTGCGATTGCCCGCATTGCAGCCATTTCGGGTTGTAAACAGACATCGCAATTGATCCCCTTATGCCATCCTTTGGGTTTAACCCGCGTCGCAGTTGACTTTATTGTCGATGCGTCACTTTTTTCGGTGTCCATTCAAGTCACGGCCGAGACTTTTGGGCGGACGGGGGTTGAAATGGAGGCCTTAACGGGTGTGACCGTTGGCTTGTTGACCATTTATGACATGCTTAAAGCTGTTGATAAAGGGATGTGCATTGAAAATGTCCATTTATTGCATAAAGCGGGTGGTAAAAGTGGCGACTGGGTTCATCCTCATCACACCAGTGAATGACCTTTTGTGTTTGTTTATACTGTTTGTATTGCTTGTTGCATAAAGAGACCGCTCAACATGACAGAGTCGTTCGCGTGAAGGCAACCATTCAAAAAAACCTTATTGTCAAATTCAATCGAGTCGTGTTGGATAGGCAAGTGCAGGGGTGTGAGTAAGCGGGTACACTGGTCTCAAATCAGTTGTTTCATGCAGGTGATGCCGATTTGATCAATCAATTAATCAATTGATATGATGCATCCATAAAACAGTCAAATAAACAGTACACATATTTAGGAGTTTTTTTATGACCTCACACCAAGATTTGACCCTTACCAAGGAACAAATTGCCCAAGTTGTTGACCTGTTCTATGATCGCGTTCAACTTGATCAAGGCTTGTCACAGCCTTTTTCTATTGTGACCGATTGGGCGCATCACAAAGCGATCATCAGTCATTTTTGGTGGATGACTTTGGGGGGAGAGCGTTACATCGACCATAAATACAGCGTGGCTCCGAAACATCGTGCTGTTGGATTTACGCCAGATCTGTTGAATCACAATTGGTTGCCGCTGTTTGAACTCACCATGCGTGAGGTGCTTCCGGATGAGTTGTCCGACATTTGGATGGCGCAAGCGCGCCGCATTGGCCAGTCACTTGAGTTAAACCACAATTACTGGTCAGCGCAAACCGAATCAGATAAAAAACAAGTGCTTGAAAATAATTTTTCTGAGGTTAAACGTTAATGAAAATTCGTTTTGAAAAAAACACCATGCGCTGGCGCATCAGCCAAAAGGAATTGCAATTGCTTGCACAAGGCCAAGCATTGGTGCATGAAACAGTTTTGCCCACAATGCAACTGCGTTTTCATGTGCTGGTGGATGGTCAAAGCCCACCCAATGGTCGCTTTATGAATCTTGAACAAGTGGTTGAAGGTGATTGGCTGGATCATGTGTTGTTGTTGAGCCCACAAGGCTTGACTGATTTGCAGGCAGAGCCGCTGCGTGCTTTGCACGAATTTGTTGATGGCATTGATGAAACAGAGCTGATGTTGGAAGTTGATTTTAAAGCTTAGATGCGACGCCCAGCACGAGAGTAGATCCAGCATGGGGCTGCATCCATCTATTGCCATGAACATGAAGCCCTGTGTCATCAAGCAAAAGTCATTTTAATCTTTTGAGTGATTTTAAAACCCTTGGTTCTTGATGTGGCACACCGATGGTGCTGCTGATTGCCGATTGGTACGACCATCTCAATCACGGTTTAAAAATGCGCTCAGCGATGCCATAAACCCCAAATCAAGTTGAGAGGCCAAATCATGGGGGGAGCCAACTGCGGTGATGCGCCCCTGATCAATCAGTGCCAGTGTGTCCGCCAAGTACAACACTTCGGTCAAGGCATGGCTGACATAAATCATAGGGATGTTGGCCTCAAGGTTGATCTGCTTTAAGTACGGCAGTATTTCATTTTTACTGCCTTGATCCAAATTGGATAAAGGTTCATCCATGAGCAGCAGCTTAGGGCTGGTCAAGATGGCGCGACCAATCGCGACTTTTTGTCGTTGCCCACCTGACAGTTCGTGGGGCTGTCTTTTAAGCAGTTCGGACAAGCCCAGCCAGTCCACCACTTGTTCGAAAGTGTATTGTTGTCGTTTTTTGGGGCAGCGTTTTAAACCGTATTCAAGGTTGTGTTTGACGGATAAATGAGGAAAAAGGCTGTTTTCTTGAAACACATAACCCAAGGCGCGGTGGTGTGTTGGAACGAACACCTGTTCATCTTGCCATGTGGACTCACCGACACGGACGCGCGCCTGTGTGATCCGATCCAATCCCGCGAGACAACGCAAAATGGTGGTTTTTCCTGAACCTGAAGGGCCGAACAATGCCGTGATGCCTTGAGTCGGAACCGTTAGATCAACCTCGACATTGCATGTGTGCCGTTTCAACTGAAGGGCGATGTGCATTGTATTCATGTCAAAAGACCCCACGCGACCGTTTATTGATTGCATACAAAACACTCAAAACCACAAAAGAAAAAATCAACAGCCCCACAGACAAAAGATGGGCTTGCCCATACTCCAAGGTTTCAACATGTTCATAAATGTAAATGGATATGACTTGGGTTTTTTCGGGGATGTTGCCCCCAATCATCAACACCACGCCAAATTCACCCACGGTGTGGGCAAATCCCAAAACAGCCGCAGTCCAAAGCCCAGGGCGAGCCAATGGCAATGCAACGGTAAAAAAGCGATCAATAGACGATGCGCCCAGCGAGGCTGCGGCTTCCATGGGGCGTTTGCCTATGGTTTCAAAGGCATTTTGTAATGGTTGAACAACAAACGGCATTGAGTAAAACACAGAACCCAGCAGCAAACCATAAAAAGTAAATGCCAAGCTGCCCAACCCCAAGCTCTGGGTCATGTGTCCAATCGCCCCCTTAGGCCCAAGCAGCAGAAGTAAATAAAATCCAATCACCGTCGGCGGTAAAACGATGGGCAATGAAATCACCGCATTCAATGGGGCTTTGAGCCATGAGCGCGTATTGGCCAACCACCACGCCAAGGGAATACCCAAACACATGAGAATCAGTGTGGTCAATGCGGCCAGTTTCAAAGTGAGAAGGACAGGGGGGAGCCAATCAGGTGTCATAATGCATCTTGTCGTCAATCGTGATTATTCATCATAAAGGGGATTTCTCACCATAAAGTAAAAGTAAAGCCCCATTTTGTATTTATTTGAAACCACAAATTAAAATGCGGGATACAAATTTTAGTGGCCTCGTTATGTGCAAGCTTCACGACCATTCATTGTTGATCATTTATTGCTGATCATTAATAGTTTCAAAATGGGTGCTTGACCTCATTTGGGCAAATCGTAGCCATAGCTTTTAATCACATTTCGTGTGCTGGTGCTTTTTAAAAAAGACATGAACGCTTTTGCCGCCGCATTGTCTCGAGCTTTGTTGAGCAAGACCGCTTGTTGCTCCAACGGGTTGTACAACTTTTGTGGCACAAGCCAGTAAGAACCCGAAATTTTGCCATCCGATTGGATTTGAGACAAAGCGACAAACCCCAATTCGGCATTGCCTGTTTCGACGAACTGGTGGGTTTGGCCAATGTTTTCACCTTGAACCAATTTGCTCTGAAGGTTGAACCACAGGTTTAATTTTTGCATGGTGTGTTGTGCAGCCATGCCGTAAGGTGCAACTTTTGGGTTGGCAATGGCGATGTGGTCATAACGACCTGAGATCAATGTTTGACCCTTTTTATCGATAAAGTTGATCTGTGGACTCCACAGAACCAGTTTGCCAATCGCATACGTGTAACGAGACCCGCTCACGGTTTCATTTTCTCGTTCTAAGCGCTCAGGCGTTGCGCCATCTGCTGATAAAAACACGTCAAAAGGGGCGCCATTTTTGATTTGCGTATAAAACTTACCCGTTGAACCAGAACTGAGGATGGCGCGATGCCCCGTCGCCTGCTGAAATTGATTGGCAATTTTTTGCATCGGCACGGCAAAATTGGCAGCAACTGCTATTTGAACATTTTCAGCCATTGCTGTATGGATGCCAGATAACCCCATGATGAGCAGTGCAAACGGTTTGAATGTCATGAGTATCCTTGTGAGTCATTTAAAATAAAAAGCGTTAATTAAAGTACGAATAGCAATTTTCGTAGATTGAAAAAGGCCAAGTG
>ERZ724525.1696-NODE-1696-length-12843-cov-5.438693_pt1 | contig 12843 bp, 14 predicted proteins | sample MGYA00376058_ERZ724525 | MGnify/ENA primary metagenome ERZ724525 (study PRJEB28724, sample SAMN07190888) | wastewater metagenome | isolation source: influent of sewage treatment plant in Hong Hong | place: USA: Christiansburg, Virginia | collected 2016-03-01 ... | reverse complement strand
AAACCAAGCAAGCTCATCACCATCGACGATGTGCGTGAATTGGCCAACATGGTCAATCAGACCAGCCATCGTGGCGGCACACGTGTTGTGTTGGTCTACCCTGCACATAAATTGAACCTCAACGCCGCCAATGCACTGCTCAAAACGCTAGAAGAACCTCCACCGCACACTTTATTTCTCCTGCTGGCGCACGATGTCAAACAATTGCTACCGACCATTGTCAGCCGTTGTCAACGCGTGAACTTACCGACACCCGCCACCCATGATGCCGTGGATTATTTAACCAACCATTGTGGTGCGAACCCCAACTGGGCTCACTATTTAATTCAGGAAAATGGCGCGGTACAACGTGTCGCCGAATTATATGACACCGCTTATTTCAAACTGCAAGATGCTTTTGTTCATGAATTGGCGCATGGCAAGCACATGGATGCACTCAAGCTGGCTGAACAATTTGATAAACACATCAAAGATGCAGACAAAGCCCGCCTCGCGGGTGAACCGCACATCATCAGCATGAGCACAGTGATCACTTGGCTGCAACGTTGGTTGCATGATGCGTTACTGGTCGCTCAGCATGTGGCCGAACCGCGCTACTACACGGCACACGCATCCGCTTTAAACAAACTCACCAGCCACGCGCCTGAAACCTTTGTGACCCGTGCACATGCGTGGCAACACGCACTGTCACAAGAGCAACGCAGCAGCGAACACCCATTGAACAATCGCACGTGGTTAGAAAAACTTTTGCTTCAATACACACAATTGTTTTGAACCATACCGCCTACAGCAACCTACAGCAACAGAGCTGCAGGGTTAAAAAGCAATAAAAAATCCCCTGACGGGGATTTTTTTATAGCAAGGTCAATTGAATGGAACATCGGAGCATTGAATTGAATGAAGCCATTGGATTGAATGGAGCCGATTTCAGCCCCCAGCAGACCATGCAGCGCTCTCAAAACGAATTGCATACCAGATGGATTTTCAAATCCAATAAACAGCGTTGGGGTTTGTTGGCGCTTTTGCCAGCCCACAAAAATCAGCTTAAATCACACGCCTTCCCACAGCATCACCCTTGAATCACGCCGTGAACGGGTGAATTTCACCAGGCCGACGCAGCATTTTATTGACACTGTCCAAATGCAATTCTTCTTGCTGAATCATTTCACGTGCGTATTCTTCAACAAGTACTGACTTCCCTTCCGACAAGCTGAGTAATTCATAGTAAGCCTCAATCGCAGTGGTTTCATGCGCCAAACTTTCACGCATGATGTCGCCAATGTCATGCTTTTCTGTTTCAAGCAATTGGCCAATGCGCAAAGAGGGGTGCCCGCCCAATAATGTCACCAATTCACCAGCACGGTGTGCATGATCCAAACTTTCGGTGGCGTTGTCTTTTAACCAACCCACGATTGGAATGCGATTATAGCCGTACACCATCAGCGAGTAGTGCGTGTAACGCACCACTCCAGCCAATTCAATCTCCATGATTTTATTTAAAGTTGCAATGATGGCATTTGCATCGGTTTCATTTAAAGTTCTCATGATCTCTCCAAAAATAAAATGGTTATAAATTGAGTGTGAGCTTCAATCATACGCCCATCAAATGATTAAGCATACTTTATTTTAAGCGGTCAAATCCATTCGGTTTGAAGCCACTCGGATGCATGTGCACTGCAAAGTGGCGGTATCTCTTGATTTAAACCGCAGCCTGAATCAAACCTTGCCCCAAGTACTCACCTTTAGCAAAACCAGGTAGGCTGAAAAAATAACCACCACCAAACGGCTTGATGTATTCTTCAAGCGATTCGCCATTCATGCGCCCCTGCACCGTCAAAAAGCCGTTGAGCAGATTGGATTGATAACATACAAACAGCAAACCCATGTTCAGTTGCCCCGACTTGCTCAAACCTTGTGAGTAGTTGTAACCACGGCGCAAAATCAAATTTTTGCGTGTTTCAGGTGTCCGTGGATTGGCGAGGCGGATGTGCGAATCATGTGGGATGCGCTTGCCGTCTGGATCGCTGGCAAAATCAGGGTCATCGTGTTCATTGGATTTGCCCAAGGGGGCACCGCTCAATTTATGTCGCCCAAAAATGGTTTCTTGCTCTTGCAATGGCGTGCGATCCCAAAACTCAACGCGATTACGGATCAAACGCACCACTTGATACGATCCCCCTTTCGCCCATGCGGGCTCGCTCGCACTGTTGACTTGGTCGCTCACCCAAATCAATTCATTCAACATGTCCTCATTTTTGGCATCCACATTGGACGTGCCATCTTTGAAACCCAATAAGTTGCGCATGGTGTCTTTGCCCAATTTACGGATCATGTGCGGCGGTAAAAAACCATCCATTTGCCAACGCATGGTCATCAAATCAGGGGTGTTTTTAATAATGTCACGTAAAGCATGGATGCACGTTTCAGCAGTGTTTGAACAAATCTGTATGGACAAATCCCCATCCGTTGTTTCAGGTTCGAGCGCATCATTCGGAAAAGGCTGCATGTCTTGCAAATGCAGGGGTTTAAGATTGGTCAAACCAAAACGACCATCAAACACACTGGCGCCAAGAGACACGGTCATGGTCAAATTATCAGGAAACACTTTATCGCCCATGATGCCACTGTTCAGCGGTGGGAATTTTGAATCAATCTGCGGCAATAGCCCCCCTTGTGTCAAAAAGGTGATGCGATCGGTCAATGTGCGGAGCAGTTTTTCAAAACCTTTTTTATCTTTTGCCAACACGTCAAACACAGCGATAATTGCAGCAGCGGGCTGCGGCGTGACAATGCCTGCCTGGTGAGTGCCATATACATTTTGCTTGGTCTGAGTGCCGTCATTGCTGTCAATATACGCTTTGGTTGCCAATGCGCCCGCTCCCAAGCTGGCCGCACCGATGCCAATGCCTTTAAGCCAGCTGCGGCGATGGGGAGATTTGGGTTGCTCAGTGCCCTGCGTGTCTTTGTTGCGTGCTGTCGTCATGATGGTTGAATGGTGATGGGGTTATGTAAAGAATCGTAAACAAGCCATTGCTTGTTTGATCGATTGACTTGAATTTGATTAAGTTTTGTGCGAATTTCCCGCTTGAAATCGCTATTTTTAAACAAAACACAACGTAAGGTTTTATGTTGCGTTTAACAATAGAAGGTGGGAAATTCCCCACAAAACAAAACGCCAACATGCCCGATAAACAGACATGTTGGCAAAAATAAAAGGTGTGGAAGATCAGTTCAAGCCCAACAAACCACGTAATTTTGACAAATCTTCGGCCAACACCGTCACGGGTGCAGCCAAAGCCTTGCGATCGGCCTCTGTCAATTTGTCATACGATGCCCATGTGTCACCCTGCTTGTATTTGCTCAAGATGGTTTCGACTGAGGCAAAATTGTCATCGGTTTTCTTCAGTAAAGCGGGGTCGGCTTTTTCGATCAAAGGACGGAACAAATCAACGATTTTCTTTGAACCCGCCATATTCGCGTCAAAATCAGATAAATCGGTGTGGCTGTAACGCTCTTCTTCGCCACTGATTTTGCCATTCGCCACTTCTTCAATCAACACACCTGCACCGCCCACCACTTTGGTGGCTGGGAAATTCAAGCCTGCAATTTGCGTTTGCAAAGCTTTCACGTCCGACAGCAATTTGTCCGCAATCGGCTTCATATTTTTCAATGATTTTTCTGACCATAATGCATATTCCAAGCGATGAAAGCCTGTGAATTCGGGGTCTTTTTCAACTTTTTTATAAGCATCGGCGCGCGCATCGATTGAAGCATCCAAATCGGAGAACAATTCAGCAATCGGCTCAATGCGTTCGTAATGGGCACGGGTCGATGCATACAACGCTTTGGCTTTGTTTATATCGCCCGCGTTGATTGCCGCCACAAACACTTCTGTTTTTTCCACGAAAGCTTTTGTTTCGTCCAATACATACGCCTTGTACTGGGCGATCGGTGCTTCCAATTGGCCCACAGGGATCGACGCCACTTGTGCATTGGCATTCGGTGTGACCGTGAGTTTGCTGCGTGGATTCGACAATAAACCACAAATCATGTCGTAATCGCCCGCTTCCAGGGTGGTGGTGAGTTTTTGAGTGAAGCTGGGTGCAATGTTTTCGCGCTCCTCAACCACCAAAACCCCTTTGAGAATTTCAAATTCTAAAGGGCGGCTGCTCTTGTTGCTGATGATGAAAGTGGTTTTACCTGCGGGCACAGTCAAAGAACCAGGTTCACATGCGGTATCGGTCACTGCCACAGCCACATCAGGATTGGCTGTGGGTGCAGCAGGTGCTGCCGTTTTTTCAACTGTTTTGGGTGCAGGGGCTTTTTCGCCACATGCCGCCAGAGTGAAAGAAGCCAAAGTCAGGCACGATGCCGCGATGAGTTTGAAATTTGAAACCATGATCATCCTATAAAAATCCATCAAAAAGTCCATCAACTGTTCAAAGACTTTTGGAAAAGCCACTTTCCAGCATTGTCTTTATTGTTTTTAGCGATTTGAAACCACACCTTTAACCGCAGGTGTTTTTGATGCAGCAACAGCCACATCTTTAAAATACCACCACAAGGCCACCACCAAATAGGCTGCCCAAATCACAACCTCACCAACGGTAGGGGTCGGCGTGTAACCAAACACGCCCGATAGAAATACGCCAGCCACGCTGTGCACGGGTAAAAAAGACGACCAATCAAACACCAATGTTTGTAAATGATTCCACACACCAGCCTCATGCAAAGCACGCAAAGAACCTGCCAGCAAGCCAGCGGCCACGACAATGATGAATGCACCCGTCCATTTGAAAAATTTAGCCAAATTGATGCGCACACCGCCCTGATAAATGCCATAACCAATCGCCACTGAGGCCACCATGCCCAAAATGGCACCGAGTAAAGCGCCGTTTTCACGCCCTTGCTCAATCGCAGCCAACAAGAAAAACACGGACTCCAAACCTTCACGCGCCACAGCAAAAAACGACATCGCCAGCAACGACAACATTTGCCAGCGACCATTGTCCAAGGCCTTATTGATCGAATCGTGCAATTCGCGCTTAATCGAACGCGCCGCCTTTTTCATCCAAAAGGTCATGCCAGTCAACACGCCCACCGCCAGCAGGCCAATCACACCGACCCACAGCTCTTGCTCACGTTGAGGGATCTCGCCTGTCTGGGCATTGATGAACCAACCCACGCCAAAACACATGGCCATTGCCAGCACCACACCACCGACGAGTGCAGGCATGGTATGGCCATGACCTGATTGCTTCAGATAGCTGGCAATGATGCCAACGATGAGCGCGGCTTCTATGCCTTCGCGCAGCATGATCAAAAATGCGGACAGCATGATGACTCCTTTGCGTTTAAATGTGTCAAAAGGATATCACAACAAATTAAAAAATGCAAATCATTATCATTTACATACAAAGCCGTTATTACATCCGTGTGTGACGACAGTGGCAACATCATCTTGTTAAAAAGACCATCCGTTCCATAAAATGACCTTGCTTTGGTTTATACTTCTAATCGATTCAATATTTTTTAGATGATTTTTTAATTTTATTGATTTTATTGATCTGTGATTCGTTTCACGTCAACCACCATTGAGGTTCACGTGTTAATGGCGCGCAATACTTTTTTTGCAATTTTTTTGATACCCACAGGAGCATTCCATGCGTAAATTTCTCGCCCTCATCGCCACTGCCGCTACATTGACCTTGAGTGGTTGCGGTTACAACACCATGCAAGCGCAAGACGAAGGCGTCAAAGCCAAATGGTCAGAAGTATTGAACCAATACCAACGCCGTTCAGATTTGATTCCAAACATCGTCAAAACCGCACAAGCCGAAGCCAACTTTGAGAAAAGCACTTTGAATGAAGTGATCGCTGCACGTGCATCAGCCACCGGCATCCAAGCCACGCCTGAATTGATCAATGATCCTGTCGCGTTTAAAAAATTCACGGATGCACAAAGCCAATTGCAAGGTTCTTTGTCTCGTTTGATGGTCACTATGGAAAACTATCCAAACCTGAAATCAAATGCTGCTTTCCAAGAGGTTCGCGCACAACTTGAAGGCACGGAAAACCGCATCGCTGTGGCACGTAAAGGCTATATTGATTCAGTTCAAGGCTACAACACCACCCTGCGCACATTCCCAAACAACTTAACAGCCAAAGTCATGGGTTACTCACCCAAAGCGAACTACACTGTTGAAAACGAAGCGGCCATTTCAAAAGCGCCAACAGTTGAATTTGATGCACCGAAGAAATAAGCAGCACGATCAAAAGTAACACAGTTAGAGCATGACCTTTTGCGCGAATCCCTAGGGATTCGCGCCCTTACAGCATCACCTGCGGGAACGCCCCACACATGAAAAACACGGCATATCGCTTTTTAAACCATGTCTGCGCACTGCTTTTTGGCTGGGCACTGTTGTTCAATGCCTCATTCGCTCAAGCACAAAGCGTCTTACCCATTCCACCGCTGACCGCGCTGGTGATGGATCAAACCAACACATTGACAGCCTCCGAAGTCGCACAACTCGATGCCAAACTCAAAGCATTTGAGAAGACCAAAGGCAGTCAAATCGGCATTTTGATTATCCCAACCACGGCACCAGAGGATGTTTTCAGTTACGCCCAACGTGCTGCAGAAACCTATAAATTGGGTCGCAAAGGTGTGGGCGACGGTGTGCTCATCGTCATCGCAAAAAATGACCGCAAAGTTCACGTCTACGTCATGCGCGCCCTTGAAGGTGCGATTCCAGACGCTTACGCCAAGCGCATCATCAATGAACAGATGCAACCCGCATTTCGCCAAAACCAGTTTGCAGCGGGTTTGGATGCCGCAACCACACAAATTGAAAAACTCATTAATGGTGAGCAGCTGCCCACGACTGCGGAATGGCAAGCACAGCAAAAAGAACAAAACAGTGGCGGCGACATTTGGACATCCCTGCTCATCCTCACCCTCGCAGCCAGCTTCATTGGTTCAGGCATCGCCAAATCAACCAGCCGTTGGTTGGTTGCCCCATTGGCCGCTGCAGGAGCAGGTTTTGTCGCATTGGACATGAGCTCATTGCTTGCAGCTGCGGGCGTTGTTGCGCTGATTGTCGGTTTGGCCGTTATGATTTTTGGTAAACGTTATGCCCAGTTGGCCACACAGCATGGCAACTCTCCTTTCAGCCGCACAACAACTTCACGCCGCAACAATGATATTTTCTGGGGCGGTGGCTTTGGTGGTGGCGGTTTTGGTGGATTTGGTGGCGGCTCAGGCGGTGGCGGTGGTTGGGGCGGTTCAGGTGGTGGCGGTGACGCTGGCGGCGGCGGCGCATCAGGAGGTTGGTAATGAAACGATTTAAACCCTTAAAATTGAGCTTTTTTGAACACACGGGCCGTATTTTGCGCCATTGGTTCACGCCCTCATGGCGCCTCAAAAATTTATTGAGACTCGATGAGCTCGAAGCCATCGCACAGCACATCGAAGCGTCAGAAACGCAACACACGGCCGAAATTGCCGTCGCCTTTGAAACACGCCTGCCTTGGTCTTACCTTGTACGGCAAGCCCATTCGCGCGAACGGGCTTGGGCTGCATTCAGCAAAATGCAAGTGTGGGACACACCTGACAACAACGGGGTGTTGATGTATTTCCTGCTCGCCGAGCGCCGCATTGAAATCGTTGCAGATCGCGCCTGTGCGCAAGTCATTGATGATGCGCAATGGACAGCATGGGTGCACACATTGCACACCGCCATGCACAACAACAACTTGGCTCACGGAATCAAAGAGGTCGTCACCGAACTGACCTTGATCTTAGAAAAACATTTCCCGCAATTGGAAACAACTCAAGAAAACCGTGTGAACAATCGACCTCAGGTGTTTTAAAGAAAGTGCAGCATGTTGTTTTTAAACATCGTGCTGTTTTTAAATTTGAAGCGTTAAAGTGCGACTCAATTGGCGCATCAATACAGTTTAGCGTGATTTAGCGTGAAATGAACACCTGCATGTCCATACACTTTTCAACTTTTGACACTTGGCTCACACATCATCTCGAGCAACCTGAACTCAGAGGGTTCAAACGTTTTCTTAAAGAATTTTGGTTTTTCGGTCTAAAATGCGCCCGCGCTTGTTTGTTCGCGGGTTTGTTTTTTCTATCGATAGTGCTCGTGCCTCGAACGGGGTTATTTGGGTTGCCCAGATACGATGCGCTTTTACTGATTGCGGTATCGATTCAAGCATGGATGGTGTGGACACAACTGGAAACATGGGATGAACTCAAAGCCATCACGGTGTTTCATTTGGTCGGTTTTATCCTAGAAGCGTTCAAAGTCTCTGGTCACATCCAATCGTGGAGTTACCCTGACTTTGCTTACAGCAAAGTATATGGTGTGCCCTTATTTTCAGGCTTCATGTACGCCGCTGTGGGCAGCTACATCATTCAAGCCTGGCGCTTGTTTGAGATGCGCATCCGCCATCACCCATCATATGGGCTGGCCACTTTGGCGGCGTTGATGATTTATGTGAATTTCTTCACACACCATTACATTGGTGATTACCGCTGGTACATCGGTGCATTTGTGTTGGGCTTGTACGCGCGCACGCGCGTGATATTTCGCCCGCTGGATCGTGATCGCTGGATGCCATTGTTGCTTGGTTTTGTTTTAACAGGCTTTTTTATATGGCTGGCTGAAAACATCGGTACATTTTTTGGCGTGTGGCGTTACCCAAATCAAATCGGTGCTTGGGCAACGGTGCACATTGGCAAATGGAGCTCTTGGGCGATGCTGGTGGTGATGACATTCACCATCATCGTCAACCTCAAACATGTCAAAGAAACCATTCACGTGCCCGAACCTTAACCACCCATCACCCATCAAGCCTGAAATACACGTTGAGCCACCCAATCTTGCGCATCTTGTAAACTGCTCAATACCGCAGTCGCACGGCTAAAATCATGGTCAATCGACATGGCATTCGGTATCGCCAAACACGCCACGCCGGCTTGACTGGCAGCCATCACACCATGTTCGCTGTCTTCAATCGCAACACACTCATCTGACCGCAAGCCCAATTGAGACATGGCCAACAGGTAGCAATCGGGTGCGGGTTTGTTGTGAACCACATCATCACCAGACACAACCGTTGCAAAGACCCGTTGTAAATCATGGGCGTGTACATTTGACATCACGCTGGTACGATCAGCACCCGTCACAATGGCAAGGATTAAACCTTGCGCCTCAAATGAAGCGATGGTTTCACGAACATGCGGCATCAACGGATACGACCGGCGGGCTAAATAAGCATGTGTTGCGTGGATTTTGGCCTTCAACAACCGTTCAGGATCGGTATTCAAAGCATAGCGATCAATCATGTCCACAGCGTTTGCAGCGCTGGGCATGCCCGCATAAAGGCGCTTGTACTCCTGCTCGCTGAACGGAACGCCATAGCCATTTAAAATCTCAACCCACAACTGATAATGAATGTCTTCAGAACTGACCAGTGTGCCATCAAGGTCAAACAGAATTGCTTTTAAAGTCATGTGATGCCCATAAAATGAAAAGTGGTTTATGGCATTGTAGCAGCCATAAACCCATGTGCCTCATCAGAAGCGCGTTATTGTAAAGGCATTGTAAAGGTGTAAAACTTTAATCAAAATCACCATTCCCTGCGCACAGGGCCATACTTCGACAAAACGACATCATCATAATCTGGCAATGCAACAGTCTCCGCCAAGGCAGCCGCTTTCCATTCACGCATGGCAGGATGCACACGCATGATGTCGCAATAGGTTTGAGCCGTGGGTGACAAGGTCACATTGTAGCTGTGGAAACGCCACACCACAGGTGCAAACATGACATCGGCAATCGAAAAATCACCAAATAAATATGGCTTATCCGTCGAGTTGCGGGCATATTCGGCACGTGTTTGTGTCCAAATCGCATCAATGCGGGCAATCTCCGCCGCCACTTCAAGGCTGGGCTCGCATCCTTGTAAGTGCATTTTGATGTTCATCGGAAAAGCACCACGCACATGAGCAAAACCCGAATGCATTTCCGCACTGATGCTGCGCGCCCGTGCGCGGGCATTCGGATCAAGCGGCCACATGCCCAAATGCCGTTCGGCTAAATATTCGACAATGGCCAAAGAGTCCCACACCTGAAAACCATGATGATGCAAACACGGAACATGACCGCTCGGCGAATAGCCGCGATGCATGTCATGCGCACCTCGCCCCGCCACGCTGACCATGCGCTCCTCAAAAGGAATACTAAAATGCTTGAGCAGCAGCCACGGGCGAAGCGACCATGAGGAATAGTTTTTATTGCCCATATACAGTTGATACATATTGTTCTTTCTCAGGGTATTTCTTAAAGTACTTATTAGAATTCTTTTTAGAGTGCTGGGCGTAACTGCTTGACCCACTCTTGTACGGATGGACGCAACCACTGGCGACGTGCATATTCAGCCAAGCGCGGCGGCACAGAGTCACCATTCAGTAACAAACGATTGAGCATGATGGTCAAATCCAAATCGACCAATGTCCAGTCGGAAAAAATATGCTCACCCCCATGTGCCAACAGGCTTTCAGCAACATCAAACAATTTCTGCGCTGCGGCTTGCGCTTCAGTAGAAAGTGGCATTGAACTGGGCTCGTAAAAAACAACGGTCGTCGACCGCTCTTGGCGCAACACCAATAAATCACTGCGTATCCAAGATTGAATCTGCCGCGCCCGCGCACGTGCTTCGGTGTCTCTGGGGTATAACGCAGGCTTTGGAAACACGGTTTCTAAGTATTCGGTGATGGCCGTTGACTCCGTCAGGGAAAAATGACCATGCACCAATGTTGGTACGCGATGGGTGAGCGATGGCATGTCGCGTTGCTCACCCTTGTCCAAATCCACGGTTACCAGTTTAAAAGGCAAAGCTTTTTCTTTCAAAGCCACAAACACCGACATGGCCCACGGGCTGGCAAATTGTGAATCAACATAAAGCGTTAAATCAGACATATTCATTCCTTAAATATCAGCTAAATTAAAATGTTAATTAAAGGTTAATTAAAGCGTTAAACCACACATACACACACTGCGGGTGTGTGTTGAGCCCTATGCGACCAACCGCGCACCCAAGAAACCAATGCAAAGGTTTGAATCGGCTCACTCACGGTCACCCATGCATTGCCAGCTTTCGTTGAGTCGATCAACACTTTACCTGCGTTGACCGTCAAATGCGCCCCTGCTTGTAAGACGTAATCTTGATTGCTGTGTCCGTGTGTCAACCACACTTGACCACAATCAACGGTTAACTTTGTGTGGTCAGCCACATTTAAAACCGTCAATCGATCAGGACGAACGTTTAGCTGAATCGATGTGAATTTATTTTTCATCATGTTTCTCCTTGTGGAATGTTAAATAACATCACGAACACCCATGGCTTTCATCCAAAACACCGATGACCCATTGATTCAGGCATGTATTCACGTCACCGTCATGTCGCCTTCAAGCCATGATTGACATCATAAATACTTTCATTTATTAAACCAATCGATATATTTTCACTTATCATGTGAATTATTTTCACATCAAAGCAAGCCCCATGTTTAAACTGCCCCCCTTACCAGCCCTTCGTGCCTTTGAATCGGTCGCCCGTCTGGGCAGCGTGACGCGTGCAGCAGATGAATTGAACGTGACCCACAGCGCCATCAGCCATCAAGTCCGCGTGTTGGAAGAATATCTCGGCATTGCGCTGATTGACCGCAGCGCAAGACGCATGCACCTCACCCATGATGGGCGAACTTACGCGTATCAGATTCGCCAATCCCTACAACAAATTGGCGGCATGACCGAACGCATCACCCAACGCGCACAGTCTGAGTATTTAACCATTGGTGTTTTGCCCTCATTTGCAACCCATTGGCTGATTCCACGGTTGCCTTTATTTCGAAAAGAGTACCCCGATTGGCGCATTGAGTTGGTGGCGGGGTTGGACATGGTGGATTTTGATCAGTCTCCTGTCGATTGTGCGATCCGTTTTGGGAACGTCTCGATGCACGGCTTGCGCAGTGAATCCCTTATGAGCGACTGGCAGTTGTTGATCGCGGAAGCCAATGACAGCCGTTACCACAGCGAGCAAAGTGCACACGAAGCGTTGACCATTGGCCCCTCATTATTTGCCAATGAAGACATTGCCAATTGGGCACTTGAAGCGGGCATTGACACACCGACATTGCATGAACCCATCATCGTCAATGACTCCAACCTAGCTTTAGAAGCCATTCGAACAGGATTGATTGGGTGCGCCCTGATGCGCTGGAGCATTGCCGCCCACTGGATCAGTCAAGGCCACCTAAAGAAAGTCACCCCCCACATGTCCAAACACGTTTCGGGTTATCACCTTGTTTGGCCAAATCGCAATCACGACTCCAGTAAACTCAGTGTGTTTAGGGCTTGGCTTAAACAGCAATGCAACGAATTTGAACAACAAACACTGAACGGCGACCTCTTTAATCACATCGATCAAAGCCAAGATTTTAGCTTTCTGAAAACAAGCACATTGAACCTTCCGCTCACAGCAGAATAAGACTGAATGAAATCACAATAAAAACCGCAAAAAGCCAGACTAAACGCAAGCAAAGCTTAAGGTTTTATCCTATTGAAAATCAACAAATCACCTCACGCCTTGAGGTTTCATCCTTCATACATGGTAATGAGGTTTATTTAGTCCCCTCCTCGCAGTGATCAATGCGATCAAAAATGCAGCAAAACAACAACATTCATGCCATGCCTTGTCACAAATGGGTTAATAACATACCAATTTAAAACAGAACGACCATCCACTTCTACGAATAATCACTTT
>ERZ724525.1690-NODE-1690-length-12883-cov-6.060103_pt1 | contig 12883 bp, 12 predicted proteins | sample MGYA00376058_ERZ724525 | MGnify/ENA primary metagenome ERZ724525 (study PRJEB28724, sample SAMN07190888) | wastewater metagenome | isolation source: influent of sewage treatment plant in Hong Hong | place: USA: Christiansburg, Virginia | collected 2016-03-01 ... | reverse complement strand
AAAGGCCTCGAACAAGCGCAGCGACACCCATTCGTGCCGGTACTGGTTGCGCTCGACCAGCTTGCCGCGCAGTCGCATCTGAAACGCCTCGCTGGCCTTGCCCAAGTCGTGCAAAAGCGCAGCCAGGGCCGCGAGCAGGTGGATGTCTTGCCCGGTGTGCCAGTCGTTTTCGTCGCGCTGGCGCAGGATGTTGCGTTCGGTGCGGTTGGTGGGCACGGCTCCCATTGCATTGAAGCGGCTGGCGTCACCCACCACCCACAGCAGCTCGCTGTGATCCAGGCCGCGTATCCAATGGCAGGCCACGGCGGTGTTCTTGCGGGCGGTTTTGCGCAGCAACTGGCGCAGGGTGTCCAGGCCGTCCTGGGTGATGGGGGTTTGCCAAGTGCGCTCGCCCCGGCGCTCGGCAAACTGGTCGATGAGGCGGCGGGTTTCGGTCAGCGCCCGCTTGTCGCATTGCGAAATCAGCAGGATGTTCACGCCCCGCCCTCCTCGTCTGCGGCCCCTTGCGCTTGCCGCCCCAGACGCAGCGCCACCGCCTTGAGCGTGTCGATCATAAAGTCCAGCGCCTCGCTGCGAGTGAGCTGTTCGATGCAAGCCTGCCGGAAGTCCTGCTCCGAATCACCGCGCATGGCCGAGACGAAGGCTTGCGGCAGGATGATGGCGTCTTTGACCAAATCGGCCACGTCAAACACCAAGCCGCCGCGCCGGGTTTTGCCGTGCAGCACCGCCAGCCCGTGTGGCAAACCCAGCACCCACGTCGCCGTGGCGGCCAAGCCGTAGGCCAAGTAATTGCCGTGATCCAGAAACTGATTCGCGCTATCGGTGCTTTGCCCGCGCTGGCTGCGGGTGAAATCGCCGTAGCCTGTGGCCTCGGCCACCAAGCGGTAAAGCTGCTTGGTCAGGCGGGCTTCTGCGGTCAGCAGGTCGGTGGTGTTGCGGGCGGCGGTCACGGCTTGGGCCGAGCGGGCGAGCAGTGGCTCCAACGCCGACAACTCAACCGCAAAGGCCGCTTGGGTACGCTGCTGACGCTGCGCCCAGGTTTGCCGCACCCGCTCCAGCCGTTCCTGCTGAAAAGCCTGCGCCGCCGCCAGCCACAAGGCGTCGTCAAACCAGAAACGCACCCAGTGCTGAAGGTACTCGGTGGGCCGGTACTCGCTTTGCGGCGACAGCCACGCGACTTCAACCTCGAACTCGGTGGCTGCAAACAAGGGCGTGCCACCGCCGCCGCAAAAACCGACCAACACCCCCGCCTTGGCCAGCTCGCGCATCGCCGCTTGGGTCACCGAGGTGCCCGTGCCCAGCAGCACCGTGGTGGTGTTGGCGATGGGAATGTTCCAGTACAGCGAACGCTTGCCCTCGTCCGTGACGTACTCCACCCGACCGCCATTGACCAGCACCCGGCAGTGCTCCAGGTAGTAGATGTTGGCCCGCTTGGAATGCAGGATGGTCTTGAGCGCGCTGGGCGCGATTTGATCCATGATGACTCTCCCTGACGGTGCGAGTCCATGCTCCAAAGCCTGCCCCTGAGCGGCTCGCACATTGATTTATGCGAAGCAGTCTAGCGGATCCGGTCTTGCCGCTGCAACAAACGGCACCCAGAAAACAAAAAACCCTTGCAAATCAAAGACTTGCAAGGGGTATTTGGCGGAAACGGAGGGATTCGAACCCTCGATGAGGCTCTACACCCCATACTCCCTTAGCAGGGGAGCACCTTCGGCCACTCGGTCACGTTTCCAGTATGTCGCTATTGTAAGCAGCTTTTTAAGCTGTTTTTGGGAAGTTACGAAAATTATTCGCTTTTATCCAAACCAAAGGCTGTGTGCAGGGAGCGAACAGCCAGTTCCAGGTACTTCTCGTCGATCACGACCGAGGTCTTGATTTCGGAAGTAGAGATCATCTGAATGTTCACGCCTTCCTTGCTCAGAGTGCGGAACATCGTGGAAGCAACACCCACGTGGCTGCGCATACCGATACCAACGATGCTGACTTTGGCGATGTTGGGATTACCCACCACTTCGGAAGCCCCCAGTGAAGGAGCCACGGTTTCGCTCAGCAGCTCCAGTGCACGCTGGTAGTCGCCCTGGCTGACGGTGAAGCTGAAATCAGTCTTGCCATCCTTAGAGATGTTCTGAATGATCACATCGACTTCGATGTTGGCATCAGCCACAGGACCCAGGATGCCAGCAGCGATGCCGGGGGTGTCGGGCACGCCCAGCACAGAGATCTTGGCTTCACCACGGTTAAACGCGATGCCGGATACGACAGCCTTTTCCATTTTTTCGTCTTCCTCAAAAGTAATCAGGGTGCCGGACTTGGCTTCTTCTTCCAGATCGATGTCCCAGGGGGTGAAGCTGGAAAGCACGCGCATAGGCACTTTGTACTTGCCAGCAAACTCCACGGAGCGGATCTGCAGCACCTTGGAGCCAAGGCTTGCCATTTCCAGCATTTCCTCAAAGCTCACGGTACCGAGACGCTTGGCCGCAGACACCACACGGGGGTCGGTGGTGTAGACGCCATCCACATCGGTGTAGATCAGCACTTCGGCTGCCTTCAGCGCCGCAGCCACAGCCACAGCCGATGTATCAGAGCCGCCGCGTCCCAGCGTCGTGATGTTGCCTTCGGGGTCAATACCCTGAAAGCCCGTCACGATCACGACTCGACCTGCATCCAGATCAGCGCGCACACGCTTGTCATCAATGGACTCAATGCGAGCTTTGGTGAAGCTGCTATCCGTGCGCACAGGCACTTGCCAGCCAGCGTAGCTGACGGACTCGACGCCTTCGCCCTGCAGAGCAATCGCCAGCAGCGCCGAAGATGCTTGCTCTCCAGTGGATGCCAGCATATCGAGCTCACGGTAGTACGAATTCTTAGCGTGACTGGGAGCCAGTTCGCTGGCCAGTCCCAGCAAGCGATTGGTTTCGCCACTCATGGCGCTGGGCACAACCACCATCTGGTGGCCTGCCCGAGCCCACTTGGCCACGCGCTTGGCGACATTACGGATGCGCTCTGTCGAGCCCATCGAGGTGCCGCCGTATTTATGAACGATCAGTGCCATTGGATACTAAAGGGAGACGAAACAGCTGCCACGGCGCAGGTCACAAAGGTTTTGGCGCGCCGGCGGTTTTCGTGCAAGTAGAAAGACCAAAACCTAGGAATTGTACCAATCGAGAGTTAGCCCCCGACGCTCGACAAAACCGCGCCCCACCTTGATATGGATACGGTGCCCTCGCGTAGTACAAACACCGATCTGCCGCATGAGCTGCGAAAGCTGTGCCGCCGTAGGCGTTGTGCCATAAATAGAGCGCAGCCAGTAGCGCAGCACATTACCCAATCGCACCGCACTTAAAGCCTGCAATGCCTTGATATGAGGCGGCGCACCCACCACCTGCAAATCAACCGCCGCCTGCTCATCCAGCAGTTCAGACGCCTGCGCACAATGGGCGCTACTGCGGGTAAAGGTGCTGCGAAATTGTGGAAAAACTTGCTCCAGCACCGGCAGCAACTGCGCCCGTATGCGATTGCGCGTGTAAGCCTGATCCATATTAGTAGGATCTTCCACCCAACTCACACCCCGCAGACTCAGCCACTCCCTGAGCACCCGCCCGGACACAGCCAGCAACGGCCTGAACCATTCGAGCTGCGCCCGTTGCCAATGCGAAGGCATAGCCGCCAAACCAGCCACCCCAGCACCGCGTGACAGCGCCAGCAACAAAGTCTCCACCTGATCATCCGCATGCTGCGCCAAAGCCAGAGAGCGTACAGACTCCATCGCCACACCATCCGCACTAAACCAATCTTGCTGCGCCGCACCAATCAAGGCTTCGTACCGACCTTGGCGGGCCGCATCTTCCGGGCTTTGGCCTTGGGCATTTCGCGCATCAATAGCGCAGACCTTGAGCGCAATGCCATGCTGCGCGCACAGTTGCTCGCAATGCTTTTGAAAATCATCTGCTGCAGCCTGCAAGCCGTGATGAACGTGAATCGCCCTCACCTGCCCCGGCCAGCGCGCATGACAGGCCAACAGCAAAGCGCACGAATCGGCGCCCCCACTGAAAGCCACCGCCATCGGCAAAGGTGGATTAAAAGCAGCCACGGCAGCATCTACCAGCGCAGCCGAGGCGTTCAGCAAGTCAGCATCGGACTTGGTTTGCATTGCAAAAAGACTCCAGATTCATATTTTTATAGCAGCTAGCGCTTTCTAAATAAGGGCTAGAGGCATATTTCATTCAATACCCAGCTTACCCCGCCGCAAAAGCAAATGGCTCCCGAAGGAGCCATTGTGCGCAAGCGCCAGCCAAGCAGATGCTTTAGCGCTGCCTTAACTGTTGTCCGCCTTGGTATCAGAGAACTTGCCGTAGCTCTGAATACGCTCGTAGCGGCGATCTTGCAGTTCCTTGGGCTTCAGGTCCGACAGCTGACGCAGAGCATCGCCCAGCGCACGCTTGAGGAAAGCGCCCATTTGCTTGGTATCGCGGTGAGCGCCACCCACGGGTTCGTTGACGATCTTGTCAACCAGACCCAATGCCTTCAGGCGATGAGCAGTGATGCCCATGGCGTCTGCCGCTTCCTGAGCCTTTTCGCCCGTCTTCCACAGAATAGAAGCACAACCTTCTGGGCTGATGACAGAGTACACGGAGTACTGCAGCATCAGCACCTGGTCAGCCACTGCAATAGCCAGTGCACCGCCCGAGCCACCTTCACCAATGATGGTGGTGATGATCGGGGTTTGCAGCTGGGCCATCTCATAGATGTTGCGGCCAATGGCTTCGGACTGACCACGCTCTTCAGCGTCAATGCCAGGGAAGGCACCGGGCGTATCCACAAACGTGAACACGGGAAGCTTGAACTTCTCTGCCGTCTTCATCAGGCGCAGAGACTTGCGATAGCCCTCAGGGCGAGTCATGCCAAAGTTGCGCAGCGTGCGCTCTTTGGTGTCACGGCCCTTTTGGTGACCAATCACCATGCAGGGCTGGCCGTTGAAACGGGCCAGACCACCGATGATGGACTGATCGTCCGCAAAATGGCGATCACCGTGCATTTCGACAAAGTCGGTAAAGCACTCGCGCACATAGTCAAGCGTGTAGGGACGCTCGGTATGACGGGCAATCTTGGTGATCTGCCAGGGGGTCAGGTCACTGTAGATGTCCTTAGTCAGCTGCAGGCTTTTTTTGCTGAGCTGATCAATCTCTTCCGAGATGTCGACTGCGCTTTCAGTCTGCACATAACGCAGTTCTTCGATTTTGGATTCGAGTTCTGCAATGGGCTGCTCAAAATCCAGAAAGTTCTTTTTCGCCAACGTATTTCTCCTTGTGCCAGCCTGTTGCAACTCTTGCAATCGGCCAGTGGTAGATGTCATCAAGCCACAGGCTGCGCTTCGAGCGAGCGCCAAATATACCAAGTTGCAACCGTACACCACGGCTTCCAAGCCTCGGCGACCTCACGGGCTTCACTGCGACTGACAGGATCACCCGAAAAATAATTAAGTGAGATGCCCTGAATCAATCCGGCATCATCCAGCGCCAGCACATTGGGCCGCGCCAGGTAGTAAATCAGAAAATTCTCAGCCGTCCAGCGACTGAGACCGCGAATCGACATGAGCTCGGCAATGATTTCGTCATCGCCCATCTCAGGCCACTCATCCATGCGCAGACGCTTTTCCGTGAAGTGCAGCGCCAGATCGACCAGATAGTCCACCTTGCGTGCCGACAGGCCGGCCCCGCGCATATCGTCCACCTTGAGCTTGAGCACCTGCTCAGGCTGCATCTCAATGAGCAGCTTGGCAAACTTGTTCCACAGCGTTTTGGCGGATTTGACAGAAATCAGCTGACCCACGATGGAGCGAGCCAGCGTGGCAAAGGCCTGATCTTGGCCCTGCCCTTGCCCAAACCCTGAGCCACTAGGCAGCAGTGCCTGGCTGCTAAGTTGCGGAATCAGGCGCTTGAGCACGCGATCACGGCGCATGAGCTGGCGGCAGGCTTCTTCCCAGTAGGCAGGCACACCTTCAGGCAAAGCCAGATTGATCTTGGGCGCAGGCGCTTTGGGGGCCGGTGCAGCCTTGGGGGATGCTACCGTTTTGCTAGCTGATACCGCAGTGTCAGCTAACGATACAGCCCCAGCAGAGCCTAAAGGTGCCACAGGCAGCGGCGCTGCCGGACCCATGGGCACAGGCAGATCAGCCACCAGAGGCAGCTGCTCAAAATCCATGGTGTCTAGATGCTTGACCGCGCTCATGCACGGCCTTTCGCACTGCGCACAGTGTTAATGAAAATTTGCATGAAGCCTTAACCCTTAGCCGCAGCTTCCCAAGTCGTACCGGTGGCAGAGTCCTTAAGGACAACACCCTGACCCAGCAGTTCCTTGCGAATGCGATCGGCCTCGGCCCAGTTCTTGTCAGCCTTGGCGGCAGCGCGGGCGGCAATCTGCGCCTCAATGGCAGCAGCATCCACGCCTTCAGCGCCAGCCTGCAAAAACTTCTGAGGTTCGCCCTGCAGCAGACCCAGGCTTGCGCCCAGCGCCTTGAGCAAGCCAGCCACTTCGGGCGACTTGTTGCGGTTGACCTCAGCAGCCAGCTCAAACAGCACGGCCACCGCTTCGGGCGTACCGAAATCCTCATCCATCGCAGCCTTGAAGCGGGCCGCGTAAGGATTACTCCAGTCCACCTGCACGGCAGCAGCGGCTACCAAGTCCAGAGCGGTATAGAGGCGCTTGAGGGCCACACGCGCATCATCAAGGTGAACGTTGGAGTAGTTCAGCGGGCTGCGGTAATGGCTGCGCACGACGAAGAAACGAATAGTTTCAGCGTCGTACTCTTTGAGCACATCACGAATCGTGAAGAAGTTGCCCAACGACTTGGACATCTTTTCGTTGTCCACATTGATGAAGCCGTTGTGCATCCATGTCTGGGCAAACGGCTTGCCGGTGGCGCCTTCACTCTGGGCAATTTCGTTTTCGTGATGGGGGAACTGCAGGTCAGCACCGCCACCATGAATGTCAAAGCTCTCGCCCAGCAACTCGCAGCCCATGGCCGAGCACTCAATGTGCCAGCCGGGGCGGCCTTCACCAAATGGGCTTTGCCATTTCACATCTGCAGGCTCATCGGCCTTGGCGGATTTCCACAGCACAAAGTCCAGCGGATCATGCTTGCCGTCGGCCACTGCCACGCGCTCACCCGCGTTCAGCTCGTCCAGCGACTTGCCAGACAACTTGCCGTAGCCGGGGAACTTGCGCACGGCGTAGTTCACATCGCCATTACCGGCCTGATAAGCCAGACCCTTGGTCTGCAAAGTGCCAATCATGCTCAGCATCTGCGGCACGTATTCGGTGGCGCGCGGCTCCAGCGTGGGACGTTCAATGCCCAGCGCATCAGCATCCTGATGCAGCGCGTCGATCATGCGATCGGTCAGGCTGCGGATGGTTTCGCCGTTTTCCACCGCGCGCTTGATGATCTTGTCATCAATATCGGTGATGTTGCGCACATAGGTCACCTGGTAGCCGGTGGCACGAAGCCAGCGCTGCACCACGTCAAACGCCACCATGGAGCGCGCATGGCCCAGGTGGCAGAGGTCGTACACCGTCATGCCGCAGACGTACATGCGCACATGGCCCGGCTCGATCGGCGAAAACGATTCCAATGCACGCGACAGCGTGTTGTAGATACGCAAACTCATGAATCTTGAATTAGGGAGAGAGGGTGGCGATCAGCGGACCGGCATGCTGCTTTGCATCAACCGTGCCTGCCATACCCTGAGACTGAAAAATACGCACTAGCATCCAGACACATCCCTGCCTGGTCAGACGCCTAAGCGCTGCGCACCCCTCAGCTACAATTCCCATCAGTATAAGCTCCCGCCGCAGGGCAGTTCTTGCGGCGCACTGAAAGCACCTACATGCCTGCACGCATCTTGTTTAGTACCGCAGCGCGTATGGCCGTTGTGGCCGTCATGCTCACCGCCGGCAGCGCCTACGCCGATGATTATTCTGATGTTACCCAGTTGCTCAAGAGCGGCAAGACACAACAGGCGCTGCAAAAAGCCGACACCTATCTGGCCAAGAATGCACGGGACCCGCAGATGCGCTTTCTGCGCGGCATTGCGCTGACCAATGATGGCAAGACCGAAGACGCCATTACCGCTTTCCGCCTGCTGACCGAGGATTACCCAGAGCTGCCCGAGCCCTATAACAACCTGGCCGTGATCTATGCACGCCAGGGTGATCTGGACCGCGCCCGCTCGGCTCTTGAGGCCGCGGTGCGTAACAACCCGAATTACGCCGTGGCACACGAGAATCTGGGCGACATCTACGCCCGCCTCGCCTACCAGTCCTATGCGCAGTCTCTGGCCAAGGGCGGCCGTCCTGCTGCCTTAAACCCCAAGCTCAAGCAGCTCAAGGATATGTTGCAGCCGACAGCATCTGTCGCTGCACCAGCAGCGGGACCTGCAGCAGCCCAGCCCGTGCAACCGGCTCAACGCTGAACCCGGTCTTCATCAGCTCCCTCAAAAGCGGCCCACCTCTTGTGAAGTGGGTCTGCGCCCTCAGCTCCCATACAGCCTAAACTCAGAGGCCGCGGCACAGCGGCTTGGGGCCAAGGCGTACTCACATCAGGAAGATGACATGCTGAATTTTCGTCAAAAAAGCCTTAAAGCCCTTGCATCTATTGCGCTGACAGCTACTGTTTTTGCAGCTCCCAGCTTCGCGCAAGCCCAGTCCAAGGTGAAAATTAAGACCAGCATGGGCGACATTGAGGTGGAACTGAACGACGCCAAAGCGCCCAAAAGCGCGGCCAACTTTCTGCAATATGTACGCGACAAACACTATGACGGCACGGTGTTTCACCGCGTGATTGATGGCTTCATGATTCAGGGCGGCGGCATGGACGCCAACCTGAGCGAAAAGCCCACCCGCGCCCCGATTCCACTGGAAGCCAGCAATGGCCTGAAAAACGACCGCGGCACCATCGCCATGGCGCGCACCGGCAACCCCAATTCGGCCACATCCCAGTTCTTCATCAATCTGGTGAATAACGACATGCTCAATGCCCCAAAGCCTGACGGCCACGGCTACACCGTGTTCGGCAAGGTCACCAAAGGCATGGATGTGGTGGACAAAATCCGTGCCGTGGCTACGGGCAACCGCGGCATGCACCAGAATGTGCCCGTGACGGCGGTGACAATCCTTTCAGCCACCGAAATCAAATAAACCAGCAAGGGCTGCGCGGCATTCAGGTGTTAGCGCCAGCCACTCCCTCTCAATCCTCAAGAAAGACAGACATGAGCAATCCTCAAGTTGAACTGCACATCACCATCAACGTGGCTGAAACCGCTACTCAAGGCGTGATCACCCTGGAACTAGACGCTGTGAACGCTCCCAAGTCCACCGAAAACTTCCTTGGCTACGTGAACAAGGGCTTCTACGACGGCACCGTGTTCCACCGCGTGATCAAGAACTTCATGATCCAAGGCGGCGGTTTCACTGCTGACATGAAGCAAAAGGACAGCGATGCTCCTATCGAAAACGAAGCCAAGAACGGCCTGAAGAACGACAAGTACACCGTCGCCATGGCTCGCACCAGCGACCCACACAGCGCCACTGCTCAGTTCTTCATCAACACCGTGGACAACGCTTTCCTGAACCACACTGCCCCCAACGGCCAAGGCTGGGGCTACGCTGTGTTCGGCAAGGTAGTCAAGGGTGAAGACGTGGTTGAAGCGATCAAGAAGGTTCGCACTTCGCGCAAGGGCTTCCACGACGACGTGCCTTTTGACGCTGTGGTGATCGACAAGGCTGTGGCGATCTAATCGCTCCCCCTGAGGCGTTACCGCGCCTTCCCCCTCTCTCGCGACGCGGGAGGGGGACGACGGCCTCGCTGCGGGGCGGCCCTTGCTTGCCGCCCCACTGTGAGGCCGTTATTGTTTTTAAGGCTGCGCCCCTTTCTCTTTATCCATGACTGACTCTTCAGATCCCCGCACAACTGCACCTCAGGTGGCGCAACTGCAAGGCGCGCCCGAGTGGCGAGCTATTGACTTCATTTCCGACCTGCACCTGCAGCCTTCCGAGCCGCAGACCGTGCAAGCCTGGCGCGACTATCTGGCGCACAGCACGGCAGATGCCATCTTCATGCTGGGCGACCTGTTTGAAGTCTGGGTGGGCGACGATGCATTGGATGAGCCCGGTAGCTTTGAAGCCGAATGCGCGGCACTGCTGCGCGAGGCTGCGCAAAAGCGACCCTTATTCTTCTTGGTAGGCAACCGCGACTTTCTGGCGGGTGAAGCATTTCTGAAGCGCAGCGGCATGACGGGCTTGGCCGAGCCCACGGTGCTGCACTGGGCTGGCCCCAGCATCTTGCTCAGCCATGGCGATGCGCTGTGTCTGGATGATGTGGAATACCAGCAGTTTCGCGCCGTATCGCGCAGCCCAGCCTGGCAGCAGCAGTTGCTGGCCCAGCCACTGGCCGTGCGCCGTGCCATTGGCAAATCGGCCCGCACAGAGAGCGAGCAGCGCAAACAAAGCGGCGCAGCTTATGCCGATGCCGACGCGCAAATGGTCGCCACCTGGATGCAGGCTGCGCAAGCACCCTGGCTGATTCACGGTCACACACACCAACCTGCCGACCATGCGCTGGGGCAAGACCATTGGCGCATTGTGCTCAGTGACTGGCACATTGATGCAACGCAGCATCGCGCCGAGGTACTGCGCGTAACACCTGAAGGCTGGCAGCGCATACCGGCTGAGCTGGCTTGAACCGCCACGTTGGTCGCTACTTTTTTGAGAGCTTGTAGCGCTTGATATTCATAGAGTTCAGAAATAAAATGATTGAAACTCTACAAATACAAAGCGCAAGCAGCTATCAAATTTAATAAGCTTCTCTGAATAAAAAAGCCCGATGAAGAGCCCGATGCACTGCGCACCGGGCTTTTTTCTGGCTGGTATGGCTTAAACCGAGATCGCCGAAGCCGAACCCACCTGCTTGCGCAACTCAAACTTCTGAATCTTGCCGGTACTGGTCTTGGGCAGCTCACCAAACACCACGGCACGCGGCACCTTGTAGCCGGCCAGATGCTTTTTGCAGTGGGCAACAATGTCTTCTGCCGTGGTTTCAGCGCCGGCCTTCAGCTCCACAAAAGCGCAAGGTGTCTCTCCCCATTTCGGGTCTGGCTTGGCCACCACGGCAGCGGCCAACACGGCGGGGTGACGGTACAGCACGTCTTCCACCTCAATCGACGAAATGTTCTCGCCACCCGAGATGATGATGTCCTTGCTGCGGTCCTTGATCTGTATATAGCCATCAGGGTGCTGCACGGCCAGGTCGCCGCTATGGAACCAGCCACCCCGGAAGGCTTCAGCCGTGGCTTGCGGGTTCTTCAAGTAACCCTTCATGGCGATATTGCCCTGGAACATGATCTCGCCCATGGTCTGGCCGTCATGCGGCACAGGCCGCATCGTCTCGGGGTCCAGCACGGCGGCAGAGCGCTGCAGGTGGTAACGCACTCCTTGGCGCGAGTTAAGGCGGGCGCGCTCGCCAATGTCCAGCGTATTCCAGCTCTCATGCTTGGCGCAGACAGTTGCGGGGCCATAGGTTTCGGTCAGGCCATAAACATGGGTGATATCAAAACCCATGGCCTCCATCCCCTCAATCATGGAAGCCGGCGGTGCAGCGCCAGCCACCATGGCCTTGATGCCCACGGGCACGCCTTCTTTCATAGCAGCTGGTGCATTGACCAGCAGGCCATGAACAATGGGCGCGCCGCAGTAATGGGTCACGCCATGGTTGCGAATGGCATCAAACACCGCCTGTGGCTCCACCCGGCGCAGGCAGACATTCACCGCCGCGCGGGCCGCCACTGTCCACGGAAAGCACCAGCCGTTGCAGTGAAACATGGGCAGCGTCCACAAATAGACGGCGTGCTTGGGCATATCCCACTCCAGCACATTGCTGATGGCGTTGTTGTGCGCGCCACGGTGGTGGTAGACCACGCCCTTGGGGTTGCCAGTGGTGCCGCTGGTGTAGTTCAGCGCAATCGCATCCCACTCATCGCTAGGCATCTGCCAGTCAAAACCGGCATCGCCCTGGGCCACAAAGCTTTCGTAATCGATGTTGCCCACCTGCTCTGCCGCATCGCCATACATAGCGTCGTCAACCTGAATCACATATAGAGGCTCGGCGCTCTTGCGCAGCTTCAGCGCCTTGGCAATCAGCCCAGTGAATTCGGGGTCAACAATCAATACCTTGGCTTCACCGTGGTCGAGCATGAAGGCCAGCGTCTCGGCATCCAGCCGGATGTTGAGCGTATTGAGCACGGCACCAGACATGGGCACGCCAAAGTGGGCCTCCACCATGGGCGGGGTGTTGGGCAGCATGACGGCCACGGTGTCGTTCTTGCCTATGCCTATTTTTTGCAGGCTGCTAGCCAGCTGCCTGCAGCGCGCATAGGTCTGGCCCCAATTCTGGCGCAAATCACCATGAACAATGGCAAGGCGCTCTGGGTAGACCTCGGCCGTTCGCGCAATAAAGCTCAAAGGTGTCTGCGCGGCATAGTTAGCGGTTGTGGGGGCGAGGTTCAGGTCGTAATGACTGGTGATATGGCTTGTCATGTTTTTGTCTCCTGAGCGTTTTGTACCCCAGCTAGCGCTGCACCCAGCTTACAACCCAGCGCGGCACTGGCCTGTTTTGAACCGCAGCCAGCAGACCCGGACACAAAATCAGACAAGGCAGCCCCACCGCCGGCATAAAAATCCTCAGAATTATCAAAGGTTATTAATTCAGACAGAAGTTTCAACATCTTCTGAAATTCAATAAACATATTAAAAATCAATGCACTAGAAACTCAATAAACGGCGCATTGCTGCCTGATTTTTCGGCACGTAGCGCCAGTCATCTATAAGACAT
>ERZ724525.1684-NODE-1684-length-12911-cov-9.556238_pt1 | contig 12911 bp, 12 predicted proteins | sample MGYA00376058_ERZ724525 | MGnify/ENA primary metagenome ERZ724525 (study PRJEB28724, sample SAMN07190888) | wastewater metagenome | isolation source: influent of sewage treatment plant in Hong Hong | place: USA: Christiansburg, Virginia | collected 2016-03-01 ... | reverse complement strand
CTGGCCAAACGCGCCATCGACAAAGGCGTGGCCTTTGTGCCCGGAACCCCGTTCTATGCCACCAACCCCGACCACGCCACCCTGCGCCTGAGCTTTGCCACCGTGGGGCCGGACAAGATCGTCGAAGGTGTGGGCCGCCTGGCCGCTGCGCTCAAGGCTTCCGCCTGATTCATCCCCATCACTCACACACAAGGAATTTCACCATGCGGGGCAACGTCGCGGCCATCGTGCTGATTGTGGTGGGCAGCTACTTTTTGCTGTCCAACCTGGGGCTGATCAACATCAGCTTGCGTGAGGTTATCTCCACCTGGTGGCCACTTGTGCTGATTGCCGTGGGGGTCAGCATGTTTGCGGTTCCGAAAGAAAAAAAGTAGCGTCAGAAAAAACTGGCCCACCAGAGCCGGGTACGCATGCCCAGCTCTGTGGTGTAGCCGGTGGTCACGCTGCGGATGTGGCCGTTCGCATCCAGCACCACCCAGGCTGGTACAGCCACCAGCCCATATGTTTTGGATACAGCCCCTCGGGGATCCAGAACGGCCACCCAAGGCAGTTGCTGCCGTGACATGTACTTGGTGACTTGCGCCGCTTCTCCAGAGCGGCTGGCCACTGTCAGCACCGGCCAGTCTGCGGCCACACGAGTGACAGAAGAATCCTCCATCTTGCAAACCGGGCACCAGTCCGACCAGATGTGAATAGCCACCGCACGCCCAGGGTGTGCCGACCGCCATTGTTCCAGACTCAATTCTGTGCCGTTGGCCACGCCAGCAATGGGGCGGGTGCCAGGCCCCAGCAGCGCGGTGGCAATGAAATTGGGGGCTTGCCCGCTGGGTGCATGGCGGGTTTGCCAGGCATTCACTGCCAGCATGGCGACCAAGGCCAGCGCCACCGTGCCCAAGTGCGTGCGCCAGCTCCCCTTCAGGTAAGCCAAAGCCCGCGCAGGCCAGCCACTGGTGCCGGTTTCCATGTGTCAGCTGACCACTTCAAGCAGGCGATCCAGTCCCCCTGCGTTGATGGCCACATTGGCCTGAGTGCGCACGGCTGGTTTGGCGTGGTAGGCCACCGACAGACCGGCCACGCCCATCATGGGTAGGTCGTTGGCTCCGTCGCCCATCGCAATGCATTGGCTGGGACTGATGCCCATGAGTGTGGCCACCTCCAGCAAGGTGCGGCGCTTTTCGGCACCGTCACAAATATCCCCCCAAGGTTGATCGACCATGCGCCCGGTCAGGGTGCCGCAGTTTGGGCCGCTGTCCACCTCCAGCACGTTGGAGCGGGCAAAGTCAATACCCAGGCGCTGGCGGATGCGGTCGGTAAAAAACGTGAATCCGCCCGACACCAGCAACACCTTCAGCCCCGCTGCCTTGCAGGCAGCCACCAGCTCAGCCGCACCGGGATTGAGTTGCAGGCGCTGGGTGTACACCTCTTCCATGTGCGCCACCGTTACCCCTTTGAGCAGGGCGACGCGCTGGCGCAGGCTTTCCTTGTAATCGGTGATTTCGCCGCGCATGGCCGCTTCGGTGATGGCGGCCACCTCCGCTTTGCGCCCGGCAGCATCGGCTATCTCGTCCACACACTCGATATTGATGAGCGTGGAATCCATGTCAAACGCAATCAGTTTGAAGTCGGCTAACTTCAAAGGAGGCTCCACTCCCTGAATCACAAGGCCGGGAGCGATTTCAGTGGGGACGGTGGATGCAGTGTGTTGGGAGGGCATTGTTCAGTTGGAAAGATCAACAAAAGAGTTTGCTTGGAACCCCACAAGATGTGGATCAAGCATGGGGTTGGCTGGGGTGTCACCCTATCGGTCGATGAGTTTAGCCAATGCCGAGGGCCATTGAGTTCAGGGCCCGTTCGTTCAACCGGAGAAAAAACCATCCCAAATCAGTTTGGCACCAGTCAAGAACATGCCCCAATCCACCAGCCTGTAAAACCAAACTGGGCTGATTTTGCGGGCGATTTTCACGCCCATCCACACACCCAATGGAGCGAAAGGCAGCAGTACCAGTGAAGTGGTGAAGTTGCCCACATCCAGCAGGCCCAACAAAGCGTAGGGCAACCATTTGCTCAGGTTGATGACAAAAAAGTAGGCTGCCATCGTGCCTGTGAAGACAGTTGGTGCCAGTTTGAGTGGAATGGCGTAGGCGTTGATGGGCGGACCGCCTGAATGCGATACAAAACTGGTGAAGCCAGATGTGGCGCTCATCAGCGCCCCCCAGGTTTTGCTTGGGGGAGGTGTATGGGCCTTTGGTGGGAAAAGCTTTCTTTGGGCCAGAAATGCCCAGGCAAAAATACCCACCATGCCCGCAACGGTTTGCGCGTGCAGTATTTTGAACAGCAAGGCCCCAACCACGATGCCGAGCAGCCCCCAAGGCAACATGAAGGCCAGCAGCTTCCAATCCAACTCTTTGCGAAAAGCTTTGAGCGTGAGTACATCCATGACGAACAGCAGCGGCATGAGAATGGCCGCAGCCTTGGGAACCGTGGTGACCAGCGCCATCATGGGAACGGCCAGAGAGCCAAAACCAGCTCCAAAACCACTTTTACTCAGACCCAGCAGCAACACAGCTGGAATCGACACCGCGTAAAAAACTGGATCGGTGATCAGTGGCATGCATTGCTTTCATAATGACGGGCTTTTTTGGGTGAGACCATATTCACACTAATGTTCAATTTCCACGTGAGGTTTTTATAGGCCATGATGAGCTGAAAAACAGAAAAGCAGCGCTTCTGAGCACGCCGCAACAACCGTGGGGGTCTGTAAATAACAGCTTTGATTGTCAGTGCAGAATGAGAATGGGCATGGTGACGAGTCAAGAGCGATCAGGAGTTCTCAATATGAAATCTGTATTCAGTATGGTGGGGTTGGTTGTGGTGCTGGCGGTTGTTGGTGTATTGGTCAAGCGTCAGATGGCGGCATTGCCCACAACCCAGTCAACATTGTCCGGTTCAACTCAGCCCGCCACGGGTGTATCTGGAAGTGGTTCGCCCGCGCCCGCAACCACGCCGCGCAATCAGGTCAACCAAGTCAAAGAGCAAATGGATCAACTGATGCAACAACCCCGCACCATGCCAGAGAAAGAATGAACACCTTTGTTGATGAAGATGCAGCCTGGATGCAGCTTGCCTTGGCGCAGGCGCATCAAGCGGAGGCAGCCGGTGAAGTGCCCGTGGGCGCAGTGGTGGTGAAGGGGGGGCGTTTGTTGGCAGCCGGACACAATCTTTCTATTTCCAGTTGCGATCCCACCGCGCATGCCGAAGTGGTGGCCTTGCGTGCTGCGGCACAGGCTGTGGGTAATTACCGCCTTGAAGGCTGCACCCTTTACGTCACTCTGGAGCCTTGTGCCATGTGCAGTGGGGCAATCTTGCATGCCCGTCTGGATCGGGTTGTGTTTGGGGCACACGATCCCAGAGCGGGGGCGGCAGGTTCCGTACTGAATTTGTTTGCTCAGCCAGGTCTTAACCACCACACGGTGGTTCATGCAGGGGTACAGGCTGTTGAATGCGCCCATGTTCTGCATAATTTTTTCAAACCACGTCGGGTCAATCGAAATCCTTTGCGCGAAGACGCTTTGCGCACGCCAGAGCATCGTTTTGCCGCTTTGCCCGATTGGCCTTGGCCCATGCAACGGTGGACCGATTTGGCTGTGCTTGATGGGTTGCATTTGAGCGGGGTGGATCAATCGCCTGAAGTGTGCAACTCGCCGCACTGTGTGCTGTGTCTTCATCCCGTTGAGGGTTGGGGCTACACATTTCGGCACCTGATTCCAGCGTTGCTGTCCAGCGGGGTGCGGGTGGCGGTTCCTGATCTGGTGGGCTTCGGTCGGAGCGACAAGCCTAAAAAACAGTCATTTCACTCAGTAAACTGGCATGCAAAGGTTCTCCATGCCTGGATGGTGCAATTGCAACTGGCAAATGTGATCTGTCTGCTGCCCAGCCAAGCTGGCGTGGCACAAATAGGGTGTCGGCTGATGTCGATGGCCCCCAAATTGTTTCAGGCCATTGTCTGGCTGGATGAGCCCAGTGGCCACGCCCCCAATACCCGGGCGAAGCCATCCACCGTTCAGAAGGCCGCTTATGATGCGCCGTTTCCAGACAAGGGGTTCAGAGCTGCACAGCGCGCGTTCGGGAGCTGGCCTGCGGTGGAGGATGCAGCCCTCAACCTGAGTGGCATCATTCAAATCCATTTTCCGCTTGTGGCGTTGGAATCGAAGTCTGATTCAAGAGCTCTGGCTGATGCCGTCATCAATTGCGTCAGTGCAGGCAAACCAAGCCCCTGAAAGGCTCTTGCTTTTCTTCACTTTTCCCTGTTCATGGCCTCTGGCCTTTTTAATCCAAACCATGCAGCACATCTATATTTATTCTCCCTCTGGTGCTGTTCGAGACAAGCCCGCATTCCGCCGGGGCGTACAGCGCCTGAAGGCCTTGGGTTACTCAGTCGAAGTTGACACCGATGCTCTGCGCAGTTTTCAGCGTTTTGCCGGGCCTGATGAGGTGCGGATTGAAGCGATTCGCCGGGCAGCTTGCAGTGGAGCCCAAGTGGCCTTGATTTCTCGGGGTGGCTACGGGCTGACACGGGTGCTTGCGCAGTTGCCCTATGACGATATTTCCCGCTCCATTGAAAATGGCATGCAATGGGTCGGTTTCAGCGATTTCACGGCCTTGCAACTGGGCTTGATGGCACACCGGCAACGCACCTGCGGTCACATTGATGGCGGAGCAATCACGTGGGCCGGCCCCTCACTGGGGGAGGATTTTGGTGCGGACCCTGCCCTTGGAACCCAGGCCGATCCACTGCCCGATGACATCATGGAAGCGTGCTTCGATGATGTGCTCACGGGATCCAGTGAGGGGGCAGGGTGGCGCGTCCCCAAAAACGAGCGCCAATCGCTGGAAACAGGCGAAACCGCATTCAGCATTCAAAACAGCGTGCTTTGGGGGGGGAATTTATCGGTGTTGTCGTCCATGGTGGGTACGCCTTGGATGCCAACAGTAGATGGTGGCATTCTGTTTCTGGAAGACGTTGGAGAGCATCCTTACCGCATCGAACGCATGTTGACCCAGCTACTGAATGCGGGCATTCTGGGGCGGCAAAAGGCGGTTCTCCTTGGCCATTTCAACCAATACAAGCCTGTGCCGCACGATAAGGGTTTCAAACTCAGCACAGTTGCCAGCTGGCTGAGGGCTCAGTTGGCAAAGTCAACAGAATTTTGCCCGGCTGGTGTACCTGTTTTGACAGGTCTACCTTTTGGCCATGTTCCAACCAAAGTGTTGTTGCCGGTTGGCAAACCTGTAGACATGCGGTTGCTGGGTTCGGATGCTTTGATTTTCTGGGAATAAATATTTTGTTGCAGTGCAACAAAACAACATGCACAAGAAGGGGTTTTCCCTATAATTCGATCCATGCTGCACTGCAACATAACCTTGTTTTAGTTGCCCGATCGTTTTATTGAAGGAATCATCATGTTCGTTACTCCTGAGCAAATCACCGCCGCCAACCAAGCCAACCTGGAAGCCATCAAAAGCGCATCCTCCAAGGCCTACACCGGTCTTGAAAAAATGGTTGAACTCAACATGGCCGCCAGCAAAGCCGTCATGAACGAGTCTTTCGCCCATGTCCAAGCCGTCATGGAAGCCAAAGATCCACAGCAAGTTCTGGCTCTGCAAGCCGGTTTGCTGGCTCCCATGGCTGAAAAAGCAGCTGCTTATGGCCGCCATGTTCAAACCATCGTGACTGAAGCCACTGCTGATCTGACCAAAACCTTCGAAGGCAAAGCTGCTGAAGGTCAGAAAGCATTCGCCGATGCCATGGAAAACATGACCAAGAATGCACCTGCCGGCACAGAGACAGCTGTTGCAGCCATCAAAACAGCCATGTCCAACAGCCAAAGTGCCATCGAAGCCGCACAAAAAGCTGCCAAGCAAGTTGTGAGCATGGCAGAAGCCAACATCGCTGCCGTTACCGAGCAAGCTTTGAATGCAGCTTCCACTGTGTCCAAAAAGGCATAAGGCTCACATACCGAATGTGTGACGCATTCGGTATGTCACAAAAAAGGCTCCCTTGGGAGCCTTTTTTGTTGTGACTCTGAAAGCCATCATTGGTGGGTACGTTCAAGTAAAGCTGGGAGTGCAGCTTCAGAACCATCAACCCGCCGAGCCCCGTTGAAGCGTTGAGTCCAGTACGCTTGGCGCATGTCCTCAACACGCACACGGGCACCAGTCCGTGGAGCGTGGATAAATTTACCGTCTCCAAGGTAAATGCCGACATGACTGAATGCACGGCGCATGGTATTGAAAAAAACCAAGTCGCCAGGTCTGAGTTCATCACGGGCGATGATGGCCGTGGCTTTTGCCTGCTCCTCAGCACGACGGGGCAGTACCAAGCCGATTGACTGCTCAAACATGCTGCGTACAAATCCACTGCAGTCAAAGCCCTCAGAGGCGTTGCTGCCACCGCGCTTATAGGGTACGCCCAGAAAGCCCATTGCTGTCATCACCAGGTCAGAGGCGGCACTGCTCACACCATCTCGAAACTCAGATGCGCGCAAAAGCAGCGTTTTATCGTTCACCATTTCGGTGGCATCCGATAAAAAGCCAAGTGGCGATGCACGGACATTGCTGGGCTCGGCCTGTAGCACACCACTTGCGAAAAGCAAAAAGCAGCAAACCAACAGTGGGCGGTGAAATTTGTTGTTCAGTTGGGTTGCTTTCATCTTCAAGGCTGGTACACGTCAGGCAAAAGTGCGCTAAGCGCAGGTGTCACAAAATGGTCTGTTGACTATTCCAGTCGTTGTCTCCAGCGCACACTATATATTGTCTTCAGTTTTAATTTTCTGACAGGAGCTTTCATGCTGATTGAAGCAAGCGAATCCCAGCTGGTACTCGTTGATTACCAAACCAAACTCATGCCTGTGATCCACGAAGGTGCAAGTGCCTTGGCCAACGCTGTCCGCCTTGCCAAGGCAGCCAATTTGCTGGGTTTGCCTGTCTGGGGAACCGAGCAAAACCCGGATCGTCTTGGTCCCAATGATGCAGAGCTGAAAAGCCTGTGTCGCACCACGCTGACCAAAATGCATTTCAGTGCTGTTGCGGATGGTCTGGCAGACCGGTTGCGCCCACCACCCAAACAGGCCTCGGGCAATGCCAGGAGCTTGCCCAAGCATTTGCAGAAACCGGCAGCGCCAGCCGCAGCTGAGCGCAACACCTTGGTTGTGGCAGGGTGCGAGGCGCATGTCTGTTTGTTGCAGACAGCTTTGGAATTGTTGGAACAGGAGTTTGACGTTTGGGTTGTGACCGATGCTTGCAGCTCACGGACAGAAAGAAACCGGGATGCCGCATTCGACAGGTTGGCAGGCGCAGGGGCCGAGCTGGTGACAACTGAGATGGTGATTTTTGAATGGGTCAGAACTTGTGAGCATCCCAGTTTTCGGGCTGCACTTGCCCTGATCAAATAGAGGCATGTGGGCTGCAATGCGTCAGTTATCAGAAAGCGCCTCTGACCATAATTATGAATTCAGATTTACCCACATGCATGGAGACGATACATGAGCAGTTACGCCGATTTTTTCCGCCGTTCCATTGACGACAGAGATGGTTTCTGGGGTGAGCAATCGCAGTTGATTGACTGGCATAAACCATTTGACCAAGTGTGTGATTACTCCAATCCACCTTTTGCCAGGTGGTTTGCTGGCGGTCAAACAAATCTTTGCCATAACGCGGTGGATCGTCATTTGGCCACCCGTGGTGACCAAAATGCTCTGATTTTTGTTTCCACAGAAACCAATATCGAAAAAGCCTACAGTTTCAAAGAGTTGCATGCTGAAGTGCAACGCATGGCGGCTATTCTCAAAGACCTGGGTGTGAAGAAGGGCGATCGCGTCCTGATTTACATGCCCATGATTGCCGAAGCCTGCTTTGCCATGTTGGCTTGCGTGCGCATTGGTGCCATTCACTCTGTGGTGTTCGGTGGTTTTGCCAGTCACGCCCTGGCAAGCCGCATTGAAGATGCCACGCCTACCCTGATCATCAGTGCAGATGCCGGCATGCGTGGTGGCAAGGTTGTGCCATACAAACATTTGTTGGATGAAGCCATTCGCCTGTCCTCTCACAAGCCTGCCAATGTGCTGATGGTGAACCGTGGCTTGGCCGATTTGCACCCCGTTGAAGGTCGCGACCAAGATTACGCCACCCTGCGCCAGGCCAACATGGACACCGTTGTGCCCTGCGAATGGGTGGACAGCACCCACCCAAGCTACATCCTGTACACATCAGGCACCACGGGCAAGCCAAAGGGTGTTCAGCGTGACACCGCTGGCTACGCTGTGGCGTTGGCTGCGTCCATGAAGCACATTTACATGGGCAACCCTGGTGAGACGTATTTTTCTACTTCTGACATCGGCTGGGTGGTGGGGCACAGCTACATCATCTATGGCCCGCTGATCAATGGCATGGCCACCATCATGTACGAGGGTCTCCCCATTCGTCCCGATGCAGGCATCTGGTGGCAGCTGGTCGAGAAGTACAAGGTCAGCGTCATGTTCAGCGCACCCACGGCAGCACGCGTGCTCAAGAAGCAAGACCCGTCCTATCTCACGAAATATGATTTGTCCAGTCTGAAAGCCTTGTTCCTGGCTGGTGAGCCACTGGATGAACCCACCGCCACCTGGATTGGCGGTGCCCTGAACAAGCCCATCATTGACAACTACTGGCAAACTGAAACGGGCTGGCCCATCATGGCCATCTGTAACGGTGTGGAACAAGCCCCAACCAAGTTTGGATCTCCCGGCAAAGCCGTGTACGGCTTTGATGTGCAGCTGATTGACGAAACCACCGGCGAAGAAATCACCGAGGCCAACAAGAAGGGCGTGATTGCTGTCAATGGCCCGCTGCCTCCCGGCTGTCTGCAAACCGTGTGGGGAGACGACAAGCGTTATGTCAGCACCTACTGGTCCAGCATCCACAACAAGGTGATGTACTCCACCTTCGACTGGGGTGTGAAAGATGAAGATGGTTACTTCTTTATCTTGGGCCGTACCGATGACGTGATCAACGTTGCAGGGCACCGCTTGGGCACACGGGAAATTGAGGAAAGCATTTCCAGCCACCCCAATGTGGCCGAAGTGGCCGTGGTGGGTGTGGCCGACCAGCTGAAAGGTCAGGTGGCCGTTGCGTTTGCCGTGCTGAAAGACCCCAGTGTGGCATCCACTGAAGCCGATGCACAAAAACTTGAAGCCGTCATCATGAAGGTGGTGGATGACCAGTTGGGTGCGGTGGCGCGCCCTGCACGCATCCGTTTTGTAACCGTGCTGCCCAAGACCCGCAGCGGCAAGCTGTTGCGCCGGGCCATCCAGGCTGTCTGTGAAGGTCGCGATGCAGGTGATCTGACCACAATGGAAGATCCCGCAGCTCTTCAGCAAATCAAGGACAGTGTCACGCACTGATCACAAATCACCCGCGTGACACGGCTCAAAGCACCCAGTCTTTTAACAAAGAGCGGGTGCTTTTTTTACGATGCGCGTGATATCAGGCAAAGTTAATCAGCTGAATTTGCGTCAAACCTATGCATGCGGCAATGGTCATGCTGACATTTTGCTGACCAGTTGACGCTGTGCAACACCATCTGCCCGTTTGTCTTTTTGTTCCATTTTTGGGCATGTGCCAACCCGTTTGGCCACATCCTGGTGCGACAATCGCATGCTGCATAACTTGGCCCTTCCTGTCACAGTCGCATCCGCCCAACGGTTCAGCCGTGTCGCGGAAGGTTTTATCAACCAACTAATGTTTCCCAGAGGGAAACCGAGGTCAGCGAAACAATGAGTGAGACTAACAACGTTTACGGTGCCTACCAGGGCAGTACGTACCTTTTCGGCGGCAACGCTCCGTATGTCGAAGAGATGTACGAAAACTATCTGTCCAATCCCGGCAGTGTCCCGGATACATGGCGCAGCTATTTCGACGCGCTTCAGCATGTGCCTGCTGGCGATGGAACAGATGCGCGTGATGTGCCCCATCTGCCTGTCATCAATGCGTTTGCGGAACGTGCCAAGCAAGGGACGACCCGTGTGGTTCTGGCGAATCCAGACTCCGAAATGGGGCGCAAGCGTGTTCACACCCAACAGCTGATTGCGGCCTACCGCAACGTGGGTTCTCGCTGGGCTGATCTGGATCCCCTCAAACGCAAAGAACGCGATCACATTCCAGAGCTGGAACTGTCTTTCTACGGTTTGACCGATGCCGATCTGGAAACCGTGTTCAACACCAGCAACACTTTCTTTGGTCGGGACACCATGTCCCTGCGCGAACTGCTGAATGCGTTGCGCGAAACGTATTGCGGCACCATCGGTGCTGAATACATGCACACCACCGACCAGAACCAGAAGCGCTGGTGGCAACAGAAGCTGGAAAGCATCCGCAGCAAGCCCAGTTTCAGTGCTGAAAAGAAAAAACACATCCTGGATCGTCTGACTGCGGCCGAAGGTCTGGAGCGTTTCCTCCACACCAAGTATGTCGGGCAAAAACGCTTCTCCCTCGAAGGCGGTGAAAGTTTCATTGCTGCGATGGACGAGCTGATCCAGTCAGCAGGTGCCAAGGGTGTCCAGGAAATCGTGATCGGCATGGCCCACCGTGGTCGCCTGAACGTGCTGGTCAACACTTTGGGCAAGATGCCCAAAGACTTGTTCGCCGAGTTTGACCACACCGCTCCCGAAGACTTGCCTGCTGGTGACGTGAAGTACCACCAGGGTTTCAGCTCTGACCTGGCTACGCCCGGCGGCCCTGTGCATTTGTCGCTGGCCTTCAACCCATCCCACCTGGAAATCGTCAACCCTGTGGTTGAAGGTTCGGTGCGTGCCCGCATGGATCGCCGTGGCGATCCGCGTGGCAACCAAGTGCTGCCTGTGCTGGTACATGGCGACTCCGCTTTCGGTGGCCAAGGTGTCAACCAGGAAACACTGGCGCTGGCCCAAACCCGTGGCTACACCACTGGCGGTACGGTTCACCTGATCATCAACAACCAGATCGGTTTCACCACTTCCGACCCCCGCGATATGCGTTCCACCGCATATTGCACCGACATCGTCAAGATGGTGGAAGCACCCGTGCTGCACGTCAATGGCGACGATCCTGAAGCCGTTGTGCTGGCAACCCAGCTGGCTCTGGAGTTCCGCATGGAGTTCCGTCAGGATGTGGTGATTGACATCACTTGCTTCCGCAAACTCGGCCACAACGAGCAAGACACTCCCTCGCTGACCCAGCCGCTGATGTACAAGAAAATCGCGGCCCACCCAGGTACACGCAAGCTGTATGCCGACAAGCTGGCAGCCCAAGGCTTGGGTGAGACACTGGGCGATGACATGTTCAAAGCCTACCGCGCTGCGATGGATGCGGGTACCCACACCGTTGACCCCGTGCTCAGCAACTTCAAGAGCAAGTACGCCGTTGACTGGTCGCCATTCCTCGGCAGAAAGTGGACCGATGGCGGAGACACTGGCGTGCCATTGTCCGAATGGAAGCGTCTGGCCGAGAAAATCACCACGATCCCAGAAAGCGTCAACCCGCATCCACTGGTCAAGAAAGTGTATGCAGACCGTGCCGCAATGGGCCGTGGCGACATTCCTGTGGACTGGGGCATGGGCGAACACATGGCTTTTGCCTCGCTGGTGGCCAGTGGTTACCCCGTGCGCTTGTCAGGTGAAGACTGTGGCCGTGGCACCTTCACCCATCGCCATGCTGTGATTCACGATCAAAGCCGTGAAAAATGGGACACAGGCACCTATGTACCGTTGCAAAACGTGTCTGAAAACCAGGCACCGTTTGTGGTGATTGACTCCATCCTGTCTGAAGAAGCGGTTCTGGCTTTTGAATACGGGTATGCATCCAATGACCCCAATACTCTGGTAATTTGGGAAGCCCAGTTCGGTGACTTTGCCAACGGCGCACAGGTGGTGATTGACCAGTTCATTGCCTCGGGTGAAGTGAAGTGGGGCCGTGTCAACGGCATCACCCTGATGCTGCCACATGGCTATGAAGGCCAGGGCCCTGAGCATTCTTCCGCACGTCTGGAGCGTTTCATGCAGTTGGCTGCTGATACCAACATGCAGATTGTGCAGCCCACCACAGCCAGCCAGATCTTCCACATCCTGCGTCGCCAGATGGTGCGCAACCTGCGCAAGCCTCTGGTGATCATGACTCCCAAGTCACTGCTGCGCAACAAGGATGCAACATCGCCACTGTCAGAGTTCACACGCGGCAGCTTCCAGACCATCATTCCGGATTCCAATCCCGATGTGGCCAAAAAAGCCGAGAAGGTCAAGCGCGTGATTGCCTGCTCCGGCAAGGTGTACTACGACTTGGTCAAGAAACGTGCTGACAAGGGTGCGGACGATGTCGCCATCGTGCGTGTGGAACAGTTGTATCCATTCCCGCACAAGGCATTCTCTGCCGAACTGAAAAAGTACCCCAATGCCACGGATGTGGTGTGGTGTCAGGATGAACCACAGAACCAGGGTGCATGGTTCTTTGTGCAGCATTACATCCACGAAAACATGCTGGACGGTCAGAAGCTGGGCTACTCAGGTCGTGCTTCATCGGCTTCTCCTGCCGTTGGCTATGCCCACTTGCACCAAGATCAGCAAAAAGCCCTGGTTGATGGCGCATTTGGCAAGCTCAAGGGTTTCATTCTCACCAAGTAAACACTGGTTTGAACGGGGACAGTGTTCCCCGTTTTTTGACCGCTCACACCAAGAACAGAAGGATTAAAAATGGCTCTCTTTGACGTTAAAGTTCCCCAGCTTTCTGAATCCATCGCAGAAGCGACTCTGCTGCAATGGAAGAAAAAACCCGGCGACATGGTCGCTGTCGATGAAATCCTGATCGAAATCGAAACCGACAAGGTCGTGCTCGAAGTGCCCGCACCT
>ERZ724525.1679-NODE-1679-length-12936-cov-7.563543_pt1 | contig 12936 bp, 8 predicted proteins | sample MGYA00376058_ERZ724525 | MGnify/ENA primary metagenome ERZ724525 (study PRJEB28724, sample SAMN07190888) | wastewater metagenome | isolation source: influent of sewage treatment plant in Hong Hong | place: USA: Christiansburg, Virginia | collected 2016-03-01 ... | reverse complement strand
TGCCACGCTGCACAACCTGTTCGAGATCCGCAAAAAAGGCGTGCGCGTGGGCGACACGGTGATCGTGCGCCGCGCCGGGGATGTGATCCCCGAAGTGGTGGGCGTGGTGGCGGGCGCGCGACCGGCCTACGTGCCCAATTTCAGAATGCCCCGCCAATGTCCCGTGTGTGGCAGCGCCGTGGTGCGCGAAAAAGGCGAGGCCAACCACCGCTGCACCGGCGGCCTGTTCTGCCCGGCCCAGCGCAAAGAGGCGCTGCTGCACTTTGCCGCCCGCCGCGCCATGGACATCGAGGGCCTGGGTGACAAGCTGGTCGATCAACTGGTGGAGTCGGGCGTGATCCGCACGCTGCCCGATTTGTACCGGCTGGGGCTGACTTCGCTCATCGCCCTGGAGCGCATGGCCGACAAATCGGCGCAGAATGTGCTGGCCGCGCTGGAAAAATCCAAACAGACCACGCTGGCGCGCTTTTTGTTTGCGCTGGGCATTCGCCATGTGGGCGAATCGACAGCCAAGGATGTGGCGCGCCACTTTGGTGGCCTGGACGCCATCATGGACGCCACCGAGGCGCAGCTGCTCCAGGTCAACGACGTGGGGCCGGTGGTGGCGCAGAGCATCCACACCTTCTTCGCCCAGCCGCACAACCGCGAGGTGGCCCTGCAACTGCGCGCTTGCGGCGTGACCTGGCCCGAGGGCGCGCCCACCGAGCGCGCCACGCAGCCGCTGGCCGGCCTGACGGTGGTGATTACCGGCACGCTGCCCACCCTGGGACGTGATGAGGCCAAAGACCTGCTCGAAGCCGCAGGCGCCAAAGTGGCCGGTTCGGTCAGCAAAAAAACCAGCTACGTGGTGGCGGGCGCCGAGGCGGGCAGCAAGCTGGCCAAGGCGTTGGAGCTGGGCGTACCCGTGCTGGACGAAGCCGGTATGCGGGCCCTGCTGGCCACGCCTTGATGCGCCGGTGTGGGGCCGATAAATACTATTGATTTGATAGCTGCTAGCGCTTGTCAAATAAGGGACTGAAGGCGTTTTGACTGAAAAATCAATGCCTGCTGGCACCCGCAGCCGCCCACCCACGCGCCGCTGCACTGGCTGGCGCTGCCACCTGCGCTGGCGCCATCTCTCTGGAGTGATTGGTTTTTGATGCCCCCCGTTTTTTCCTCTCTGCTGCTCCGTCTGCACGCTGCCCGCCAGCGCCTGGCGCCGCTGCGGCGCTGGCGCCCCACGCGCCGCATGGTGCTGTGGGCGCTGGCCACGCCGCCTGCGCTGTTGTTGCTGTACACGCTGGTCTTGATTCCGTTCACGCCCGCCATCAGCGACATCCGCAAGGCCAAGACCGAGCAGCCCGCGCAGGTGCTCTCCAGCGACGGCAAACTGCTGGCGCAGTACCAGTGGGCGCACCGCGAATGGGTGCCCCTGGGCCGCATGGCGCCCCCCGTCAGCGCGGCGCTGATTGCCACCGAAGACCACCGCTTCTACCAACATTGGGGCATGGACTGGCGGCGCACGGCAGGCGCCGCGCTGGCCACTTTCGGCGGCGAGCGCCAGGGCGGCTCCACGCTCACGCAGCAGCTGGCACGCAACCTGTTCCCCGAAGAAATTGGCCGTGCGCCCACGCTCACGCGCAAGCTCAAAGAGGCCATCACCGCTTTCAAGATCGAGCTGCTCTACACCAAAGACGAGATTCTGGAGACGTACCTGAACACGGTGCCGTTTCTCTACAACGCCCACGGCATCGAGATGGCGGCGCGCACGTATTTCGACACCTCTGCCGACAAGCTCACGGTGCTGCAAAGCGCCACGCTGATCGGCATGCTCAAGGGCACCAGCTACTACAACCCGGTGCTCAACCCCGAGCGCGCGCTGCAACGGCGCAACACGGTGCTGGCGCAGATGGTCAAGCGCGGCAAATTGGCGCCTGAGCAGTTTGAAGCCCTGAAAAAACGCCCGCTGCGCATCAACTTCGAGCGCCAGGCCGAGCCCCAGGGCCCGGCACCGCACTTTGCCCAGCAGCTGCGCAAATGGCTGATCGCCTGGGCCGATGACCAGGGCTACAACCTCTATGCCGATGGGCTGGTGGTACACACCACCATTGATTCGCGCCTGCAAGCCTGGGCCAATCAGGCGGTGGCGCGCCAGGGGCGCCAGTTGCAAAACGTGGCCGATGCGGCCTGGTCGCAGCGCGGTGGTTGGAGCACGGGCAACGCGCTGGTGCAAACGCTGGTGCGCGAGTCGCCCGAGTACCGCACCGCCGTGGCCAAAGGCCAGACGCCCGAGGAGGCGGCCAAAGCGCTGTGGGCAGATGCCGCCTTCATGCGCGCACTGCGCCAGAACAAGACGCGCGTGCAGGCCGGCTTTGTGGCGCTGGAGCCTGCCACGGGCCAGATCCGCGCCTGGGTGGGCAGCCGCGATTTTGCGCAGGATGCTTTCGACCACGTACAGCAGGCGCGCCGCCAGCCGGGCTCGACCTTCAAGCCGTTTGTCTATGGCGCTGCCTTTGCCCAGGGCTGGAAACCCACCGACACGCTGGTAGATGAGGCCGTGGAAATCAACCTGCCCGGCGGCGAGGTCTGGCGCCCCAGCGACGCCAGCGCGCCCACGGGCCGCGCCATGGGGCTGCGCGAGGCGCTGGTGTATTCCAAAAACACCATCACCGCCCAGTTGGTGCAAAAGGTGGGCGTGGGCGAAGTGGCGCAACTGGCCCGTGCCATGGGCGTGCGCGAGAGCAAGCTGGACATAGTGCCCTCGCTGGCGCTGGGCACCAGCCCGGTCACGCTCAAAGAGATGGTGTCGGCCTACGGCACCATTGCCAACGCGGGCGCTTACCGGCCCCCGGTGTGGGTGACCCGCATTGAAGACCGCCAGGGCAGGGTGTTGCAAGAGTTTGCCCCCGTGGCCGCGCAGCAGGTGCTGCCGGTGCAGGCGGCGCAAACCCTGCGCGATGCCCTGCGCGGTGTGGTGGACCAGGGCACGGGCCGGGGCATCCGCACGCGATTTGGCATCCGCGCCGATGTGGCGGGCAAAACCGGCACCACGCAGGACAACGCCGATGGCTGGTTCATCCTCATGCACCCGCAGCTGGTGGGCGGGGCGTGGGTGGGCTTCAACGACAGCCGCATCACGCTGCGCAGCGACCACTGGGGGCAGGGGGCGCAGAGCGCGCTGCCCATCGTGGGTGATTTTTTCCAGCAGGCGCTGCGCAGCAAGGCGCTGGACGCGCGCGTGCGTTTTGTGGATGCGCAAGAGCGCGATTTCTTTGGCCCGCTGCGCGAACGTCTGCGCGGCTGGTGGCAGGCGCTGCTGGCGCTGGTTCCCGCGCCATCCGCACCGCCGCCACCGCGCCCGGTGCCCGCACCGTTGCCCGTGCCGCCAGAGTTGCCATTGCCGTCGCCCCCGGAGGTGCCGCCCCAGCCCCCGGCAGAAATCACCGAGTCAGCCGAGCTGCTGCCCCTGCCCAGCAGCACGCCATCGGCAGCGCCGGTGTTGCCCGGCGTGGTGGTGCCAGCGCAGGATTGGCCTCGGCCCGCAGTGCGCCCCGGTGTGGTGGTGGCGCCCGAGGACTGGCAAGGCCCTGCCGATCGCTCGCCATCGCCGTAGCCGGTGCGGCCCCTGTCGCAGGGGCTGTGGTGCGGTCGGTGCTTACGCGGCCAGCCGGTGGGCTGGCGTGGTGTCGGCTACGCCAGCGGCGGCATCGTCCGGTAGCGCGCGGGCGGCTGCCTCTGCGGGGCGGCGCAGTATGGACATGAGTTTTTCCACATCCAGGCACTGCACCAGCACCTGGCCCTGGTTGGCTTTAATCAGGCGGTGAACCAGCTGGCCGCTGTAGTGCCCCAGCGCCGGGGCCTGCATGATGCGGTGGCTGGCAAAGGTGGTCACGCCGTGCAGCTCGTTGACCAGCAGGCCGATGCGTCGCCCGTCGTGTTCCAGCACGATGACCTGGCTGTGGGGCGTGATCTGCGAGGGCGTGCCGCGCAGCAGGTGGCCCAGATCAAACACCCAGACATAGCCGGTGATGTTGCCCTGCGCCTTGCGCGCCAGGGCACCCACGCAGTAGGGCAGCCGCCCCGCCGACACGGTGGCGATGGCGCTGGCGGGCAGGGCCTCCAGAACGCCCTGGGTGTCCAGCGCAAACAGCCCGGTATCGACGAAAAAGGTGGCCATTTCCTGGCTGTCGGTGGCGGGGGGATCTGATACCAACACCGTGCGCTGGCGGTGTGCGGCATCCATGGCGCTGCTTTGCACGGCGCCGAACGATTCAAACGACAGCGCCAGCACGTCGTGGCGGTAGCCGTCACTGACCTTGAATTCGCGGTAGCCGTTGGACGCCGAGCAGCCCACGATGCAGTAGTGCGCGTCGTGCACCATGGCACGCGCCAGGCTGGCGCCTGCGGGCAGGGCCTGCATATCGGGGGGGAGTTCCAGGTGCTGGCCTACGGGGCGGGCGGGGTCGGTGCTGGCCAGAATCTCTCCGTGGCGGTCAACAAACACCGTCACCGTGTTCGGTTTGCCTGCCACGGCGCCATGCAGCATGGCGGCAAATTCCCCGCTGGCATTGAACACCACGCCAATGCCCCCCAGCACGCTGCCATCGTTGTCCGGGGCGCGGATGGCAGCGTGGTACACGCAGGTGCTCTTGCCATCGTCCAGCGGCGAAGGGCCCCAGGGCGTGACGTGGTAGGACTGCGTGCTGGGCAGGGCGAGCACGGCGGCCAGCGTGGCTGGCTCCACCCAGGTGCCCAGCACGCTGCTGCCGTCCTGGCAGGTGGGGCGGCTGGCGGCCACGATGCAGCCCTGGCGGTCATACACCACCAGGCGGGTGTACACGGTGTAGAGGCTGTTGATGTGCTCCAGCATTTGGCAGGCTGCGGCAGCACTCTGCGCGCCATCGGCCAGCAGGGTGCGCAGGACGCTGGCCTGGGCCCACCAGCGGCAGTCGTTGGCGCGCTCGTACAGGTTGCGGTCGAGCAAGTCCACCAGCAGCTGGGTCAGAAACTCGCTGTCGCGCATGCTGGAGCTGAGCACCGTGTCGTACAAATCGCGGATGGATTGGTCAAACACCTCGTTGGTGCGCGCGCCTGTCTCGCCAATCTGCTCCAGCACCGCCTTGAGCTTTTGCGCCCCGCCCGATGGCCCGGCGCTCATGACCTGGCCGTTCCAGACCACGCGGCGGATGGTGTCTGCCGCGCGGACGATGTCGTACAGCGGCGGGCAAAAGCGGTGGGCGTGCGCCAGCAGGCCCTGGGCAATGGCGGGTTCGAGCTGGTCGATGGCGCGGTTGGCCTGGGCCAGAAATGCCAGCTCTATCGGCACCATGACCTGGCCGCGCCAGCCGGGCGGGCCGGGGTAGTCCTGGTAGCCCTGCGCCACCACGGTTTGCGTCAAATAGGTGCGTCCGCCGTGCAGCAGCAGGGGCGATGCACCATGTTGGTTCACTGGCACCCGCGCACCCACGGCCACCCACAGCGGATCGGCGCTGGCAATGACGCGGTTGTCCGCATCCAGCAGCAGGGCGATGTTGCGCTGGTCTTCGTTTTGCCGGGAGTGGAAGATGCCTTGCATCTCCTCCTGAAAGGCAAAACTCAGGCACAGCACGCCCACGGGCTCGCCGGTGCGCGGGTGCAGCATGCGGTGCGAGTAGATGAGGGCATGGGGCTTGCCCGGGCGCAGGTCGGTGGCGCGGAACGTCTCCACATAGCCCTGGCTTTGCAGCGTTTGCGCCAGCAGGGGGTCGCGGCTGCCCTCTACGGGGGAGTTTTCGTCGGTTTGCGCCAGCACGTTGCCCTGCAAATCCAGCAGCAGGATGTCGTCATAGACGGTGTATTTGCTGCGGTATTCGCGCAGGCGCGCCAGCACCGGGCGGGCGTTGTCGGTGCCCGCCACAAAGCGGCACAGCTCCTGGTCGGTGGCCAGAAAGCCCACATCGGCGGTGCGCTCGTAGAGGTTGCGCACCACGATGTCGATCACATGGCGGGCGTGGGTGCCGATTTCCGCCATCACCTTGCCCATTGATTCCTGCACCAAAGAGGTGACCAGATCGCCCTCCAGCCGTTGAAAGCCTTCGCGCGTGGCCGCCACCATGGGCAGGATGCTGTGCGCTTCCTGCGGGCAATTCATCTTGGCGGAGGCCTCAATCAGGCGCCACATCAGGTTCAACTCGCGCAGCGCACCCTCACAGCGCGCCACATTGCGCATGAAAGGCATGAGGGTATCGGTGTGGGCTAGGGCATTCGATGGCATGGACGGCTTTCTTGGTAAAGCGCGCAGGCTGGCTTGCGCACACTGCTGCAATGCAAGAGCCGCGCCAGCCCTTGGTGCGGCCTGCTGGCGCAAGCCATCGCAGCCATGTTTCAAGAAAAAAGGGGATTAGCCGTTACCAAGCGGGCGCTGGCAGCTCCTTTTTTAATAGCTTAAGTGCCCACCAAAGAGACTTTGAAAGTAACTTACATTGTTTTTAAGAAATTAAAAAAACAGATGAAAAACGTCAAGAAGAAGGGGGTTGGCCGGGCAAAGTGTGCCCGGTGCCTATTCATTAGGCAATATCAATGCAATGGATGCCAAACGCACCATTGCGGCGGTCTGAAAAATAGCGCTCCAGCGTTTCCTTGACGGTGCGAAAAGCCAATTCGTCCCAAGGAATTTCTTCTTCTGCAAACAGGCGTGCCTCCAGCGTTTCAAAGCCAGGGTTGAATTGGTCGCTGAGCAGCGTGGCGCGGTAAAAAAGATGCACCTGGCCCACGCGCGGCACGTTCAGCAGGCTGAACAACGGCCCCATCTCGAACTGCGCGCCGGCTTCCTCATCGGTTTCACGGGCAGCGCCCTGGGCGGTGGTTTCATCCAGCTCCATGAAACCTGCGGGCAGCGTCCACTTGCCCCAGCGCGGCTCGATGTTGCGCTTGCACAGCAGCACCCGATCGCCCAGCACAGGCACGGTGCCCACCACGTTGAGCGGATTTTCGTAATGCACGGTGCGGCACGCCGGACAGACGGCGCGCTGGCGGGTGTCGCCATCGTCGGGCAGGCGGTACACCACGGCGCTGCCACAGGCGCGGCAGTGTTGGATCGGGCTGCGGTAAGTCATGCAGTAATTTTGGGTCAAATAAGGCTTCAGGGCACGCGGGGCATGCGCTATCAGCTATTAAAAAAGAAGCGAAAATAGAGCCAAAGGCACACCACACAGCCCCTGTGGGCCAGCCAGTGCTGCGTGCGGGGGCCTGCGGTATTTTCAGTGGCGCCAGAGCGAAGCTGGCAGTGTGCCATGGCCGATACACTGGCGCTGCACCTTTGGCCACCCGGGCCGATGGGGCGCCTGGCCCCATTTTGTTTCTTTGCCGATACCACCATGCAGCACACCAATTTGCCCGCAGCGCAGGCCCCCCACGCCGACTGGCTGCGCCCGCAGTGGCCTGCCCCGGCCCATGTCCATGCACTGTGTACCACGCGCGCAGGCGGTGTCAGTGCCGCCCCCTACAACAGCCTCAACCTGGGCGACCACGTGGGCGATGCCCCCGCAGCCGTGCAAGCCAACCGGGCAGTGCTGCAAGCGGCGCTGGCCCACACCACGCCCGGTGCCCAGGCCGTATTTTTGCAACAGGTGCATGGCACGCAGGTGGCGCAGTTGCGCGCCGATCTGCCCGACGGCACCTGCGCCGATGCCTGCACCAGCGCCCGTGCGGGGCAGGTCTGCACCATCATGGTGGCCGATTGCCTGCCCGTGCTGCTCACCGACCGCCAGGGCCGCGCCGTGGCCGCAGCCCACGCGGGCTGGCGGGGATTGGCCGGCACCGGAGGGGAGGGCGTGCTGGAATCGGTTTTCAAGGATTTTTCGGCTCTAGCCCTTGCGGGGTGGGCGCAAGCAGCTATCAAAAAAGAAGCGGATCAGCCCACGGCCATGGATGCTGCCAGCATCGCCGCCGACACCCTGGCCTGGCTGGGGCCGTGCATTGGGCCGCAGGCGTTTGAGGTGGGCTCTGAAGTACGCGCCGCGTTTTGTGACCACGACAGCGCGGCGGCGCAGCATTTTCAGGCGCGGGGCGCGGGCAAATACAACGCCGATCTGGCCGGGCTGGCACGCCAGCGTCTGCACGCCCTGGGCATCACCCAGGTATATGGCAACGACAGCAGTGCGCCCTGGTGTACGGTGGGCAACGCGTCACGGTTCTTTTCGCACCGGCGTGACGGCGCCACCCTGGGCGCCAGCGGGCGCATGGCTGCCTGCATCTGGCTGGGCTAAGGGCGATGAAGGCTCTGGTAGCGCGGCTGCGGCTTCTGCTTCCGCGCGCTCGGCCATGGCACGGGCGTGGATGGCGCGCTTGCGGGCCGGTGTGCCCATGATGTACACCACGATGGACAACGGCAGCAGCCCATACAGCACAAACGTAACAATTGCCCCGAGCACTGAGCCGGTGCTGCTCGTAGCCTCTGCCACAGACATCATGATGGTGACATAAAGCCAAGCGATAACGACCAGGTACATCAGCGTTCCAAGTAAGTAAAAGAGGGGGATTGGGGCGTTACCATAGCTGTGCGGTCAGCAACCATCGGGGCGAAAGTCGCTACGGGTGAGCCAGCCGCAATTCTCAGGAGGCAACATGGATTCTGAATCACTCTGGGCACAGAACGCCCAGCAATTTCAGCAGATTTTTGGAGACAAGATTTCGCAGGTCTTGCAATCCTTGCAGCAAATGGGGGCAGGCGCTGCAGTAGCCCCTGGCGCCGCAGTACCCTTGCAAATACCCGCCGAGAAGCTGCAACAAGTGCAGCAGCAGTACCTGGAAGAGGCCAAAGCGCTGTGGAACCAGAGCCTGCAAGCCTCTACCCTGGCGGCCTCTGACAAACGCTTCAGCGGCGAAGGCTGGCAGAGCAACCCGGTTGCGGCCTTTTCGGCGGCCACGTATTTGCTCAACGCCCGCACGCTGATGGAGCTGGCCGAGTCGGTGCAAGCCGATGAAAAAACCCGCAACCGTGTGCGTTTTGGTGTCGAGCAATGGCTGGCGGCCATGGCGCCCAGCAATTACCTGGCTTTCAATGCCGAGGCACAGAAAAAAGCCATCGAAACCAAAGGTGAGAGCATTGCCAAAGGCTTGAAAAACCTGGTGAACGACCTGCGCCAGGGCCATGTCTCCATGACCGACGAGAGCCTGTTCGAGGTGGGCCGCAACGTCGCCACCACCGAAGGCGCCGTGGTTTTTGAAAACGACATCTTCCAGCTCATCGAGTACAAGCCCCTGACGGGCAAAGTCTATGAGCGGCCTTTCCTGCTGGTGCCGCCGTGCATCAACAAGTTCTACATCCTGGACTTGCAGCCCGAGAACTCGCTGGTGCGCTATGCCGTGGCACAAGGCCACCACACCTTCGTGGTGAGCTGGCGCAACCCCGATGCCGACATGGCCCAGAAAACCTGGGACGACTACGTCGAAGACGGCGTGATCGAAGCCATCAGCGTGGTGCAGCAAGTCACCGGCGCCGAGCAGGTCAATGCGCTGGGCTTTTGCGTGGGTGGTACTTTGCTCAGCAATGCCCTGGCTGTGCTAGCCGCGCGCGGGCGTGAGCCAGTGGCCAGCGCCACCTTTTTGACGTCGCTGCTGGACTTCACCGACACCGGCATTCTGGATGTGTTCATTGACGAAACGTCGGTCAAGTTCCGCGAGATGCAAATGGGCAAGGGCGGTCTGCTCAAAGGCCAGGAGCTGGCGTCCACCTTCAGTTTTCTGCGGCCCAATGACCTGGTCTGGAACTACGTGGTGGGCAACTACCTCAAGGGCGAAACCCCGCCGCCGTTTGACCTGCTGTACTGGAACAGCGACAGCACCAACCTGCCCGGGCCGTTCTATGCCTGGTACCTGCGCAACATGTACCTGGAAAACAACCTCATCCAGCCGGGCAAGCTGACCGTCTGCGGTGAAAAAATCGACCTCGGGCTGATCGATATTCCGGTGTACATCTACGGCTCGCGCGAAGACCACATCGTGCCCATCAACGGCGCTTACGCCAGCACCCAGGTGCTGCCCGGTGAGAAACGCTTTGTCATGGGCGCATCGGGCCACATTGCTGGCGTCATCAACCCACCGGCCAAAAACAAGCGCAGCCACTGGACGCGCGAGGACGGCGAACTGCCCGACACGCTGGAGGCCTGGCTGGAAGGCGCCCAAGAGCACAAAGGCAGCTGGTGGACGGACTGGAGCAACTGGCTGCAAGCCCACGCTGGCAAGCAAATTGCTGCACCCAAAACCTACGGCAAAGGTGCCAAGTTCAAAGCCATTGAGCCTGCCCCTGGCCGCTACGTGAAACAAAAAGCCTGAGCCCGTACTTTTCTTCAATTTTCGACAACAAGGATCGCACCATGGAAGACATCGTTATCGTTTCCGCCGCACGCACGGCTGTTGGCAAATTTGGCGGCGCACTGGCCAAGGTGCCTGCCACCGAACTGGGCAGCATCGTGATCAAAGAAGCCCTGGCACGCGCCCGTGTGGGCCTGGACCAGGTGGGTGAAGTCATCATGGGCCAGGTGCTGACCGCTGGCGTGGGCCAGAACGCTGCGCGCCAGGCCATGCTCAAAGCCGGTGTGGCCAAGGAAACCCCCGCCATGACCATCAACGCCGTGTGCGGATCGGGCCTCAAGGCCGTGATGCTGGCGGCCCAGGCCGTGGCCACGGGTGACAGCGAGATCGTGGTCGCCGGTGGCCAGGAAAACATGAGCGCCAGCCCCCACGTGCTGAACGGTTCGCGCGACGGCCAGCGCATGGGTGACTGGAAAATGCAGGACACCATGATCGTCGATGGCCTGTGGGACGTGTACAACCAGTACCACATGGGCATCACCGCTGAAAACGTGGCCAAGCAATACGGCATCACGCGCGACATGCAAGATGCTCTGGCCCTGGCCAGCCAGCAAAAGGCCGCTGCCGCGCAGGACGCTGGCAAGTTTGTCGATGAAATCGTGGGCGTGAGCATTCCCCAGCGCAAAGGTGACCCCGTCGTCTTCAACGCCGATGAATACCTCAACCGCAAAACCAGCGCCGACGTGTTGGCAGGCCTGCGCCCCGCGTTTGACAAAGCCGGCACCGTGACCGCTGGCAACGCCTCGGGCATCAACGACGGTGCCGCCGCCGTGGTGGTGATGACTGCCAAAAAAGCCGCTGCCCTGGGACTGACGCCCCTGGCCCGCATTGCCGCCTACGGCACCAGCGGCCTGGACCCCGCCATCATGGGCATGGGCCCCGTCTCGGCCACCCGCAAGGCATTGCAGCGCGCAGGCTGGAGCGCTGCCGATATCGACCTGTTCGAGTTGAACGAGGCTTTTGCCGCCCAGGCCTGTGCTGTCAACCAGGAGCTGGGCATTGACCCCGCCAAGGTCAACGTCAATGGTGGCGCCATCGCCATCGGTCACCCTATCGGCGCATCGGGCAACCGCATTCTGGTGACGCTGCTGCACGAAATGCAGCGCCGTGACGCCAAGAAGGGTCTGGCCGCGTTGTGTATTGGCGGCGGCATGGGCGTGGCGCTGGCTCTGGAGCGCTAAGCCAAGCCCCCCAACGGGTGCAAAGGAGTGGCGCGCTGGTGCGCTGAGTCCGTCTTTGCACCCACCCCTTGGGGTTTTCTGCCGCGCCGTTGCGCGGCTTTTTTCGTGGGATTTTCAAAGGCAGTGCATTTACACTGGGTCACCCCATGAACACCACATTTTTTGCCCAACCCTTTGAACCCGTAGGCTGCAATGTCTGCCGGGACAAGAGCCAGTTGCCATTCGACTTCACCATGGCGTTCCAACCCATCATGGATCTGGTCGAAGAGCGCCCCTTTGCCTACGAGGCACTGGTGCGCGGTGTCAATGGCGAATCAGCGGCCACGGTGTTGGGCTGGGTCGATGATTCCAACCGCTACCGTTTTGACCAAGCTTGCCGCGTCAAGGCCATTGAGCTGGCGGCGCGCCTCAATCTGGCAGCGCTCCCGGGCTGTCGCTTGCGCATCAATTTTTTGCCCAATGCGGTGTACCGCGCCGAAACCTGCATCCGTGCCACCATGGAAGCAGCGCACAACTTCAGTTTTCCGCACGACCGCATCATGTTTGAAGTGACCGAGGGCGAACAAGTCACCAACGGCGCGCACCTGAAGGCCATCTTCAACGAGTACCGCCGCCAGGGCCTGATCACCGCCATTGATGATTTTGGCGCGGGCTATGCGGGCCTGAACATGCTGGTGCAGTTCCAGCCGCACGTAATCAAGCTCGATATGGAGCTGATCCGCAATATCCACCAAGACCCCGTGCGCCAGGCCATTGTGTGCGGCATTGCCCTGGTGTGTGACAAGCTGCAGATTGACTTGGTGGCCGAAGGGGTAGAGACCGTGCAGGAGTCGCAGTACCTGAGTTCGGTAGGCGTTCGCTACCAGCAGGGTTACTGGTTTGCCCGCCCCGCCTGGGAAGCGCTGCCGCTGTCTTGAGCACCCCCACTGTTGTCGGAACCCTCACATACAGGCGATAAAAAATACCGCACTACAGTGTTTTCCTGCACTGCTGCATCACAAATCTTGGTTAAAGTGATAGCAACAAGAATCTGCAACAAGGAGAACGAGAATGAGCCAAAGAGTAGCGTACGTCACTGGTGGCATGGGTGGCATTGGAACGGCCATCTGCCAGCGCCTGCACCAAGAGGGTTTCAAGGTCATCGCCGGCTGCGGCCCCACGCGCGACCATGCCAAGTGGCTGGCCGAGCAAAAAGAGTTGGGCTACACCTTCTACGCTTCGGTGGGCAACGTGGGCGATTGGGACTCTACCGTCGAGGCTTTCTCCAAAGCCAAGGCCGAGCACGGCAGCATTGACGTGCTGGTGAACAACGCCGGCATTACCCGCGACCGCATGTTCCTGAAAATGACCCGCGAAGACTGGGATCAGGTCATTGAAACCAACCTCAACAGCATGTTCAACGTCACCAAGCAAGTGGTGGCCG
>ERZ724525.1678-NODE-1678-length-12940-cov-3.995111_pt1 | contig 12940 bp, 10 predicted proteins | sample MGYA00376058_ERZ724525 | MGnify/ENA primary metagenome ERZ724525 (study PRJEB28724, sample SAMN07190888) | wastewater metagenome | isolation source: influent of sewage treatment plant in Hong Hong | place: USA: Christiansburg, Virginia | collected 2016-03-01 ... | reverse complement strand
TCACTCATCATGGCGCTTGGTGCGCAAAACACCCACGTGATACGCATGGGGCTGCAAGGCCAACACGTGGTGCTCACGGTGGTTGTGTGCATCGCCTCCGACATCCTGTTGATTGCCCTGGGCGTATTGGCAATGGCGCAGCTGGGTGGTCTGGGCGCGGGTTTGAAGACAGCGTTGATTTGTGGGGGCGTGGTGTTCCTGCTGGTCTATGGGGGGCAGGCCTTTGCCCGCTTTCGTGCCGCCACGCCAGCCGGGCCTGACAGCAGCGCCGAGCACGCCTGGGCGCCCATGAGCCGTCGCCAAGCCACACTGGCAGCGCTCGCCTTCGCGTGGCTCAACCCCCATGCCTGGCTGGACACTGCGGTGTTGATCGGCACTGCTTCGCTGGCCTGGGGCATACCGGGTAACGCCGCGTTTGGCGCTGGCGCTGCGGCAGGATCGGCACTCTGGTTTTGCGCCCTGAGCCTGGGTGTTTTCTGGCTTGGCCAGCGGCTCAAGAGTCCCGCGATCTGGCGCGCGCTGGACGGTATGGTGGCCCTGATGATGTGGGGCACAGCATTGGCCCTGCTGTGGGGCCTGCTGGCGCCCTAGTGTCTTACGGCAGGCGCATGCCAGCGAGCATGGCGTGCACCAGCGCACGCGCGTCGGCCAGCGCAGCGGGCGCATCCACCGGCTGGTGTGCCAGGGCTTCGATCGCTCCATAGAGCAGCCCCAGAATCAGGCGCGCACGCAAACGCACATCGCCCGGAGGGAGAAAACCCGCGGACTGCAATGTGCGCACGGTCTGCACCATGGCACCCAGCCCGTGGCGCTCCCGGATATCGAGCCAGCCCTGGGTGCCGAGCACCGCCGGTGCATCGGTGAGCCCAATGCGGCGACCCTCGGCGTTCATGCCGGCTTGCAAAAAGACATCAATGGCGGCGAGAAAGGCTTGCCACGGGTCAGCGCCACCCGCCAGCGCCCGCGCGCGGGCCTGGGCGGTCAGCGCCACCAGACCGGCATCCAGTTCTTCGGCCACGGCCGCGAACAAGCCCTTCTTGTCCCCAAAGTGGTGGTACAGCGCGCCGGTGGTCACACCGGCTTCGGCGCAAATCGCGCCCAACGCGGTCGCCTCATAGCCCAGTTGACCGAACAGCTTGCGCCCCGCCGTGCGCAACGCGGCCTGGGTCGATGTCGCATTGGCTTTGCGCCCGTCCGTCGGCGTGGCACCAGCCGATGCCGGCTCAGGTTCTTGCGCTGACGGGGTTTTTCGTGATCGTGGGTTCATCTGTCGCATGTGTGACAAAATAACATAACGTAATTATGTATTCTATCGACTTTCGACCCAGCAATCCCATTGCACCCACTTTTTCCGAGGAAATTTCCCATGCTCATCGCTGCCAAAGTTCTCGCCGGACTCGTCCTGTTTATTCACGTCTACATCTTCCTGATTGAAACCGTTCTGTTTGAGAGCCGGGGGCGCAAGGTGTTTGGCCTGACCCCCGAAAAAGCCGCCATCATGAAGCCCGCCATGTCCAACCAGGGCTGCTACAACGGCTTTCTGGCGGTGGCGCTGGCCCTTGGCTTCCTGCTACCAGACGCGGCAACCGGACGCGCGTTTACGGTCTATGGCCTGGCCTGCGTCGCCGTTGCCGGCGTCTGGGGTGCCATGACCGTGGGGATTCGCATCCTGTTTGTGCAAACCGTGCCAGCGGTGCTGGCCCTGGCCGTGCTGTTTCTGGCGTGACTAGACCACCGCCAGCAGCCACGTCCGGAATGCCAGCATGGCCGGCGTGGGCTCTTTGGACATCAACCGGGTCAGCCAGTAGCCGCCCACATCCACCGCCAGATCAAAAGGCTGGGCCAGGCGGCCTTGTTGCAACTCGCGCGCAAACATGCACGGCGGCGCCAGCGCCACCCCCTCGCCAAACATCGCAGCCTGCACCATGATGGCCGAGGCATCAAACAGCGGCCCCCGCGGAGTCACACCCTTGGCGCCCGCCGCGCGCAACCAGGCCTGCCAGTCCTGGCCGCGGTAGGAGCGCAGCAGGCGCTGGGTGCGCAAGTCATCCGGATGCTGCAATTGCTCCAGCAGACTGGGCGCACACAGCGGCGACAACGGCGCCACCATGATGTGATCGGCCTGCACACTGCGCCAGGCACCATCGCCAAACTGGATCGCGTAATCCAGACTTTCGGCCGACAAATCCACCTTGTTGTTGTGCGTCAGCAGGCGCAACTCGATGCGCGGGTGCTCGGAGCGAAAACGAACCAGGCGCTCCAGCAAAAAGCCCACCGCAAAGGTACCCACCACGCCCACGGTCAACACCTCCATAGGGCCGCTGGCCTTGCAGGCGTCCAACTGGCGCTCGATGCGTGCAAAGCTGTCGGCCACCGTGGGCGCCAACGCCACGCCCTCGTCGGTCAGCACCAGCCCGCGCGCGGTGCGCCGAAACAAGGCCCGGCCGATATGGTCTTCCAGTGTCTTGACCTGGTGGCTGACGGCGGCCTGGGTTACGCACAACTCGTCGGCCGCGTGGGTGAAGTTGAGATGCCGGGCCGCGGCATCAAAGGCCCGCAAGGTGTTCAGCGACAAATTGTTCAATGCCATTCAGACCCCCCAGTAAATGTATGGACTCATACCAAAAATGATAGCTTGTGCAAAGCCCAGGAAACGGAAGAATGCAGTCTTCCTTCACAACGAGGCAATACTATGGATATCAACCAACACATCAACCGCCGCCACGCACTGCGGCTCGCATCCGCCAGTGTGCTGGCCGCCGCTACCGGCGCGCAGGCCATGCAACCGCGCCACTCTTCTGCGTCCACGACAAAAGCCCTGGCCGACCTGGAGCGCAGTGTCGGGGGACGTCTGGGCGTGGCCCTGCTGGACACCGCCAGCGGGCAGATCACCGGCCACCGCCTGGATGAACGCTTTGCGATGTGCTCCACCTTCAAGCTGCCGCTGGCGGGTGCCATCCTGCGCGAGATAGACCAGGGCCGCCTGCGACCCGAACAATGGGTGGCCTATGGAAAAACTGACATGGTGGCGCATGCGCCCGTCACGACCCAGCACCTGAAGCGCGGTGGAATGACGGTCATCGGGTTGGCCGAGGCCGCACAAACCACCAGCGACAACCCCGCGGCCAATCTTCTGCTGAAGCTGATCGGTGGCCCGGCCGGTTTCACCGCCATCCTGCGCGCAGCTGGTGACACGACAACGCGGCTGGACCGCTTCGAGCCGCAACTCAACAGCGTGACCGGTCTGGACTTGCGTGACACCACCACACCTACCGCCATGGCCCGCACCACGACCCACCTGCTGACCAGCGAATGGCTGTCTGCAGTTTCGCGTGAGACGCTGATTGCCTGGATGGTGGCCACGACCACCGGAAGTTTGCGGCTCCGCGCTGGCCTGCCCGCTGCCTGGCGCGCGGGCGACAAGACCGGCACTGGCATGGTGCCCAACAAGCATGACAAGTACAACGACGTGGCCATCGCTTGGCCGCCGGGCAAGGCGCCGCTGGTCATCACCGCATTTCTGGAAACCCGCGCTTCCCACCCGGACATGCGCGACGAAGACCAGGCCGTGCTAGCCGAGGTGGGGCGTATTGCTGCGGCCTGGAAATCGTCCTGTTGCACACCGGAGTAATTTGTTATATGATGCGCATCATGCGAAAAGCACCATCCACTATCCGAACCGCTGCCAAAGAGGCTTCACACGAACGCATCGTCGATGCCGCCGCACGGGCCATTCGACGCAGTGGCTATGACGGCACCGGTGTTGCCGACATCATGAAAGAAGCGGGCCTGACGCATGGTGCCTTCTACGCCCATTTCGCATCCCGCGAAGCCATGCTGGCCGAGGCGGCGGACCGCGCGGGTGCCGAATCCAATGCCGTTGCGGCGAGTGTCATCGCGGCAGCGCCGCCCGAGCAGGCGTTGCAGGCGCTGATGCGGGTCTATCTCTCCAGGGAGCATCTGGAGAGCATCGAGACCGGTTGCCCGATTTCGGCCCTGGGTTCCGAGATGCCCCGCCAATCGCCCGAGGTGCGTCTTGCCGCCACGCGCCGCATCAAGGAGATGGTTGATTTGATCGCCCGCCAGTTCCCTGACTGGGGGCAACCCGGCGCGCATGAGCGTGCGCTGGTGACCGTGGCCACGATGGTTGGCACCTTGGTGCTGGCCCGTGCTGTCAATGATTCCGCGTTGTCCGACGCACTATGCAGCGCAACACTGAAGAGCCTGGGCGGGACTCAGCCGACATCGACCGGTTGAAGTTTTTTTGCCTAAAAATATGATGATCATCATACCAAATATCAAAACAGCCAAAACCGTTGGGTTCTATCCAACCACTTTTTGAAAAGAGGAAAAGCCATGAAAGCATTCACCATTGATCGCTATGCAAAAAAGGGCTCGTTGCGCCTGGCAGATGTGCCAACGCCGGAGCTGCGCGATGACGAGGTCCTGGTCCAGGTGCATGCCGCTGGCGTGAACCTGCTGGACTCCAAGATCCGGGACGGCGAGTTCAAGCTCATACTGCCCTATAAGCTTCCCCTCATCCTGGGCCACGACGTGGCGGGGGAAGTCGTCAAGGTCGGCCGGCGCGTGCAGCAGTTCAAGTTGGGCGATGCGGTCTATGCGCGGGTGGATGACTTCCGGATTGGCACGTTCGCGGAATTCGTTCCCGTCAAGGAGGCCTCCCTGGCGCTCAAGCCCCAGGGCCTGACGATGGAAGAAGCCGCTTCCATTCCCCTGGTGGCCTTGACGGCCTGGCAGGCACTGGTGGAGAAGGCCAAGCTGAAGAAGGGACAGAAGGTCTTCATTCAGGCGGGCTCCGGTGGCGTAGGCACTTTCGCCATCCAGTTGGCCAAGCACCTGGGTGCCACCGTTGCCACCACTACGAGCACCGCCAATGTCGCGCTCGTCAAGAGCCTGGGCGCGGATGTCGTCATCGACTACAAGACGCAAGACTTCGAAGATGTGCTGCGCGACTACGACGTGGTCCTGAACAGCCAGGACAACCAGACGCTGGTGAAGTCCCTGCGCGTGCTCAAGCGCGGTGGAAAACTTATCTCCATCTCCGGGCCGCCCGATCCCACATTCGCCAAGGAAATCAAAGCCCCCGGCTTCGTCAGGCTGGTCGTGCGACTGCTGAGCGCGGGAGTCCGCCGCAAGGCCAAGCGCCTTGGGGTCGATTTCTCGTTCCTCTTCATGAAGGCGAACGGCGCACAACTGCGCGAGATCACCCGTCTCCTCGATGCTGGTGTTATCCGACCCGTTGTGGATCGGGTCTACCCGTTCGCAGAAACCAATGCGGCCATGGTCTACGTCGAGGCGGGGCGTGCAAAAGGCAAGGTCGTCGTCAAAGTCAAGTGAGTCCCGTTCCCCATCCCCTCTTTTAGGAGTCCCCATGAAAATCGAAAATGCTGTCGTCCTCGTTACCGGTGCCAACCGCGGAATCGGCTTGGAGTTTGCTCGTGCGTTGCTCGCCCGCGGCGCCCGCAAGGTCTACGCCGCCGCACGCAATCCTTCCACCGTCACCTTGGCCGGTGTGCAGGCTATGCAGCTGGATGTGACCAACGCCGAGCACATCGCCGCCGCCGTTCAACAGGCTGGGGACGTGACCTTGGTGATCAACAACGCCGGCATTGCCCAACCCGGCGGCTTTCTCGCGCAGGACAGCGACGCGGTTGCGCGCCGCATCTTTGAGACCAATTTCTTTGGCGTGCTGAACATGAGCAAGGCCTTTGCGCCAGTGCTCAAAGCCAATGGCGGCGGCGCGCTGCTGAACGTGTTGTCGGTTGCGTCCTGGGTCAACGGCGGGGAATTGGCTGCGTATTCGGCCAGCAAGTCTGCCGCGTGGTCGCTGACCAACGCACTGCGCCACGAGCTGGCGGCGCAGAAGACGCAGGTACTGGGCTTGCATATGGCCTATGTCGACACCGATCTCACGCGGGGTTTCGATGTGCAGAAGAGCAGCGCCGAGGACATCGTCCGGCGCGCCCTTGACGGACTGGAGGCGGGCGCCGATGAAGTGCTGGCCGATGCGCTGACCCAGCAGGTCCGGCAAGGACTGGCGGCACCGCGCCCGGTCTACCTTCCCCCTGCCAATTGAGCCCGGAGCGGCGAACCCACGCGACCAAAAGCTTTCTACACACCATGCTCGAAGCCTGATTCTGGAGATCAATGCAATGAATCATCTACTCCAAGCCGCCGTCCTCGGACTGACAATGACTACTTCCCTCCTTTCAACGGCAGTTCGGGCAGCAGATGCGGTGCCGCCTGGGATGACCCAAACCCTGCAGACGTCTAACCAAGCACTCGGGGATTCCTGGAAGAGTGTGGCCACGCAAACCATCACGGCAGGCGGCGTCACCTTCGCGTACCGGGAGTTGGGAAAGCAAAACGGCGGAACGCCCGTGGTGTTTCTTGTCCATCTGGCCGCCGTGCTGGACAACTGGGATCCCCGGATCATGGACGGAATTGCAGCGAAGCACCATGTGATCGCCTTTGACAACCGTGGCATAGGGGCGTCCAGCGGCACACCAGCGAATTCCATGGAGCAAATGGCCGACGATGCCGTTACCTTCATCAAGGGTATGGGCTTCCAGCAAGTGGACCTGTTGGGCTTTTCGCTGGGCGGCATGATCGCGCAAGAAATTGTTCTGAAGGAGCCACAGCTCGTCCGGAAAATGATCGTCGCGGGAACCGGACCTGCGGGTGGCGAGGGCATCAGTTCAGTGGCGGGCGTGACCTTCTACGACCTGTTTAGGGGTTTCTTTACGGGTCAGGACGCAAAACAGTTTCTGTTCTTCACGCGTACGCCTGACGGCATCGAGGCCGGCAAGGCGTTCCTGGAGCGTCTGAAGGAGCGCTCTGAGAATCGCGACAAGGAAATTTCTGTGAGCGCATTTATGGCGCAACTAGAGGCGCTGCGCGCCTGGGGTCATAAAGAGCCAGCGGACCTCTCGGTCGTGAAGCAGCCTGTACTCGTTGTCAACGGCGATGCCGATCGCATGGTCCCCACGCCAAACACACGCGATTTGGCGCGACGGCTTCCGAACAGCACCTTGGTCATCTATCCCGATGCGGGTCATGGCGGCATCTTCCAGTTCCATGCCGATTTTGTGCCCATTGCACTGGAGTTCCTTGCCCGCTGAACACGATAGGGAGAACGATTGGAGTGCATACACGACCGACCTCATTGGCAAGCGCGCGGTTTTCATCGACACGCACAAGGCAAGTACCAAACTTTGAAAAAGCTACCAAATTGATAGCTACATAGTCATACGCCACGAGGGCTAGACGCATATTTCACCAATGTCTCCTAGCGCTTGGCGCCCATCTGGCGCACCAGCGAATACGCCACACCCGCCAGCGCCAGCACGCCCACGCCCAGCACTGCCCACAGCAGCACACTGCGCAGCGACACGCCATCGGGCAACCAGCGGGATGCGGCACCATGGAGGCCGCCACTGGGCTGGGCCTGCACCACGACATCCGCTAGCGTGGCCAACGGCAGCTCGGCCAGCTTGGCGGGCGTGACCGATCCCAGCAGGGAGGCATCGACCGCAGCCGCAGCCGTTTGCGCGCGGCCCACGGCCAGCGTGAATGGCCCGGCGCCCGATGCCAGAAACGCCACCTGCATGGGCGCGAACTCCACGGTGGCCTGCAAGCCGCCGTCTGGCAGGGCCATGCCCTTGCCGGCCTCCACGCGCAGGCCGTGCAGCGACGCGCCATGCAGGGGCGTGGCCGGGTTGCTGCCGCCCTGCCCCACGCCGTCCAGCCGGTAGACCACACTGGACGCCAGCGTGCGCCAGGGTTGCGACGCCTCACCACGGCCCAGGATGCGCACCGGCACGAGGCTGTTGTTTTGCACGGCCTGCAGGTGCAAGGCGCTGATGGGTGTGGCGAAAGGCAAGGTCCAGTTCAGCGCGTTGTTGCCATCCGGCGTGCCCGGTGGCAAGGCGGCCCGTGCAGGTGCCGCCATGGTCTGCGACGCGGCCACCGTGCCGGTCAGCGCGCGCAGCGTGACACCGGTCTGGCCGGGCCACGACAAGCGCAGGTAGCGCCCCTGGACTTGCAGCGGTTGCACCAGGTCCAGCGTGGTGTTGGCCGGCGCGTCGCCACCGTCAAACTGGAACAGCGGCCCCTTGGTGGCGACCGGCGTCAAGTTCATCAGATCCGTGCTGCTGGCCACCGCCACGTGCACCAGCGCGTTGTGCGGCATATCCACCACCAGGTCCAGCGCGGCCAGGCTTTGCTTCTCGGCGCGCAAGTCAAACAGCGCGGCCTGCAGCGGTTGTGCGGCCACGGCGGCATCGGCGGCGCTGGTCTTCATGTCTGGCTGGTCCCAGCGCACCCAGGCGCTGCTGCGTTGCTCGCCGTTGTCGACCCGCACCTCGACCGCACCGCGCGTGGGTCGGGTATCGCCACTGGTCGAGAACAAGGGGTAGGCCCTGTAGCTGACGGTTTGGGCAAACGGTGCCTTGCTGCTCAGGTCCGCGCCGCCCAGCAGCGCAAACGGCACGACCGCGCCGGCCGCATTGAACACGCGCACATCGTTGGCGGCGCCACTGCGCATGCTCTGGAGGGCCTGCACGGGCAGCTCGACCCGGGCCAGGCTGGCACCGGCGGGCAGGCTCAGGTTGGCACGCCAGGCGAAATCGCTGGCTTGCGGCGCATCAGCTGCCAGGGCATGGCCAATGCCCACCGCCAACAGGATGGCACACACCGCGTTGGTCCATGCCTGTTTGCGGATCACTGTGAAACTCATGCTGTCTCTCCTTCAGGAGGCGCGGGTTCCGTCGCCGCTGCTGCCGGTGGAATGGGTGCAAAGTAGCCGACCACCAGCATCAGCGCGCCCACCGCAATAAACGCCACGATACGTTCCGAGCCACCGCGGTTGGACAGGTCGATCAAAAAGAGCTTGGCCACGGTCAGGCCCAGCAGCGCGGCACCCCCCATCCACACAGGACGTGCATGGCGGCGATGGGCCACCAGCATCAACGCCATGGCCAACAGCGTCCACAGGATGGAGTAGCCGGTCTGCACCAGAAAGGATGCAAACAAGCGGTCCGCATTCCACGGCACCGCCGCAAAGTGGTGGGCCACGCGCAGCCACACGGTGTTGAGCGCCACAAAGGCCAGGCCCGCCAGCACCAGCGTCCAGCGCGTGTCCATGACGCCCCGGGGCACGTCCAGATCGCTGGCGCGCACACGGCCCAGCCACAGGGCGCAGGCCCCCAGCGCCAGCGCCACGGTCAGGTCCGTGGGATTGAGCAGTGGCACATAGGGCAAGGGTTGGGCGTTGCCATCGGAATGCACAGCCACCAGCAGGGCGCCCAACGCCACGGCCACGGCCAGCGGCACGGCGGCCCGCCACAGATAGGCGGTGGCAAACCGGTTCAGCGGCCACCGCGCGCGCACCGCGCCGTCGGCTGCATACAGCGCACGCCAGCCCAGACCCAACAAGACGGCAACGCTGGCCAGCAAAAAGATCACGCTGGCCCATGCCGTGCCCTGCAGATGCGCCTGCTGCACGCCCCAGACCAACAGGTTGCCGATGAGCAGGACCAGCAGCCAGACGCCCCCGCTGTGCACCCACGACCACCAGCGTTGGGGCGCCATGGCGTCCAGGCGTTTGAGCGTGGCAAAGTGCAGCACCAGGGCCAGCGGCCAGACCAGCCAGCCCCAGGACTGGAACACATGGTGCATCTCCAGCACGCCGTGCAACGCCACCAGGGCCATGATGGGCAACGAGAACCACGCCGGTGTGGCCGCCACCGACCACGGCGTTTGTCGCTCTGGCAGGGCCAGACGGTGCGCCAGCCAGGCGCTGCCCAGCCAGCTCAGCATCTCCAGATACGACTGCAGGGCGCTGCTGAACACGGGTATCCATTGCCCGTCGGCATTCGGCACCGCGCGTTCGATCTCATGCCCCACCGCAAACTGCCACCACAGGAAACCCACCCAAAACAGGGCTGGTGACAGCGATTGCTCCAGCGCCACAAACTGGCTGGCCCCGGCCGATCCGCGTGCCACGGCGGCGCTGCGTGACCAGTACCCGATGGCCAGTGCCGATGCCGCCAGCAACACGGCACCAATAAAGGCCGGGTTGGCCAGCGGCCAGGTCGAGACTTGCACCGTCTCAAACGATCGCAGGTAGCTCAGTGCCGCAAACAATTGCAGGGCCAGACCCGCCAGACGCGCCAGCCAGCGGTCCTGGCGCTGCCCCATCCAGTAGACCGCGGCGCCCTCTGCCGCCCACACCGCGCTGGTCCAGCGTGCGTCCAGCGCCAGCGGCACGGCCAGCGTGACAAAGCCCAGGCCCAAGGCCACAAAGCACTCGGCCAGCCACTGGCCGACACCGCCGTCTTGGCCTGAGCTTCCACGTTTGAGCGCCCACCAGCCCAAGGCCAAATACACAGCGCCCAAGGCCAGCGCGGAGAAGGCGGTGGCGTATTCCACATCGCGCACCAGCCCCGCCTGCAGGCCAAATGCCGCCAGGGGCAGACCAAAGATCAGCGTGGCGTCCACCGCCTGTTTGGGCTTCAGCCCGTGGCGCGTCGCGTACATCAAACTGGCCGCCAGGTACAGCGCAAAGAAGGCGATCAAAAAGGGCTCGGTGCTGGCCAGTTGCTCGGGCTGGTACTTCAACACCCCCCACAGCGTGGCCACCCCGAAAGTGGCAAAGAAGCCCAGCAGGTTCAGCGCACGCCAGGCCCGCAACCAGGCCACGGTGACGATGGCCACACCCAGCAGCAGGTAGTAGCTGAACAGCCCCACATGGTCGCCCTGCCCGGTGGACAGCAGAATGGGCGCGGCAAAGGCACCGGCAAACCCGATGAAGGCCATGGGCATGGCGTTTTGCAGCAGCGCAATGGCCGTGGAGAAGGCGCAGATGAGGCCCAACACGACAAACGCCGCACCCGCCGGCAGAAACTGGTAGAGCCGAAACGCCGCGAAAACGGTCAGGTAGAGCACACCCACACCCGCACCCTGCAGGGTCAGTGCATAGGCCAAACGGTCTGGCTGGCGCACATGCAGCTTCCAGCCGAACACAAACAGTGCGATGCCAGCGGCGCCAATCGCCGCCAGGCGCAGCTCAGGCGGCAGCATGGCGTTGTCGATGGCGTACTTGGCCAAAAAAGCCAGCCCGACAAACAGCACCAGCACGCCCATGCGCACAATCGTGTTGCCGCCCAGCAGCCAGTTGCGTGCCGCTGCAAAACCGCGGGACACAAAGTCCGGCGCCACATCGACGGGTGAGTCTGGCAGAGGCTCGGTAGCGTCCACCGCGTCTTCGGCCGCCTGCATGCCCGGCATGGTGTCCTTGAAATCTCCCTGTGCAATGTCCACCCCTGACGGAGCATGGACGTTTGCCGCCACCGGCGCTGGTGCAGGGCCGGCGGCCATGACGGGCGGGGGTGCCGCAGCCTCGGCGCCGACCGTAGCAGTTGCCGTTACAGGGGGCTGTGTTGCAGCAAGCGGGTGCTGCGCAGCCAATTCCTTCTGCACCTCGGCACGGGCCTCTTTGCGCACTTCATTGCGCAGGGTCCGGGCGACCAAGGCGCCCAGCACGGCCCCCAGGATGAGCCCGAATCCGGCATCGTGCCGCTCCACAAAGTAGCCCAGGACGGCTCCCCAGATTGCACCCCATAGCAGCATGTGTTCGCTCCCCGTGATTGAGTCGGTCTAACGCCAGGCCCGACAAACCGGACCCGGGGCAGTCTAGCCCATACCGTCAAAAAATTTCAAACCGGTTGGGGCGGATTTCACGCCATCACGGGCTGGGGGCGGCTACCATCTCACCGAATATCAGGAGACACCATGACAGTCATCACCAACATCGAGGACCTGCGCGTCCTGGCCCAGAAGCGCGTACCCCGCATGTTCTACGACTACGCCGACTCCGGCTCGTGGACCGAGGGCACCTACCGCGCCAACGAGTCGGACTTCCAGAAGATCAAGTTCCGCCAACGCGTGGACATCGACATGGACAACCGCAGCACCGTCAGCACCATGATCGGCCAGAAGGTGGCCATGCCGGTGGCGCTGGCACCGGTGGGCCTGACCGGCATGCAGCATGCCGACGGTGAAATCAAGGCCGCCAATGCGGCCAAGAAATTTGGTGTGCCGTTCACGCTCTCCACGATGAGCATCTGCTCAATAGAAGACGTGGCCGCCGGCACCGGCAACCACCCGTTCTGGTTCCAGGTCTATGTGATACGCGACCGGGGTTTCATCGAGCGTCTGATCGACCGCGCCAAGGCCGCCAACTGCTCGGCCCTGGTGCTGACGCTGGACCTGCAAATCATCGGCCAGCGCCACAAGGATCTGAAGAATGGCCTCAGCGCCCCGCCCAAGCTCACCCTCAAGAACATTGCCAACATGATGACCAAGCCGCAGTGGGGCCTGGGCATGCTGGGCACCAAGCGCCGCGCCTTTGGCAACATCGTCGGCCACGTGACCGGCGTGGACGACATGGGCTCGCTGTCCGAATGGTCGCAAAAGCAGTTCGACCCCACGCTGAACTGGACCGATGTGGAGTGGATCAAGAAGCGCTGGGGTGGCAAGCTCATCCTCAAAGGCATCCAGGACGTGGAAGACGCCCGCCTGGGCGTGGCCAGCGGCGCCGACGCGCTGATCGTCTCCAACCACGGTGGGCGGCAGCTGGACGGTGCCGAGTCCTCCATCAACGCCCTGCCCGCCATCGTCGACGCCGTGGGCAGCCAGATCGAGGTGCACATGGACGGCGGCATCCGCAGCGGACAGGACGTGCTCAAGGCCGTGGCCCTGGGTGCCAAGGGTGTCTACATCGGCCGCTCTTTCATCTATGGCCTGGGTGCCATGGGCGAGGCCGGTGTGACCAAATCGCTGGAAATCATCCACCGGGAAATGGACATCACAATGGCCCTGTGCGGCAAAACACGCATAGAACAGATCGACAAGAGCA
>ERZ724525.1677-NODE-1677-length-12942-cov-5.577171_pt1 | contig 12942 bp, 11 predicted proteins | sample MGYA00376058_ERZ724525 | MGnify/ENA primary metagenome ERZ724525 (study PRJEB28724, sample SAMN07190888) | wastewater metagenome | isolation source: influent of sewage treatment plant in Hong Hong | place: USA: Christiansburg, Virginia | collected 2016-03-01 ... | reverse complement strand
TCCAAAGCGGCTGCAAAGCCCACTAAAGTTACCACGAAAGCCGAAAAGGCGCTCGGCCGGGCCAATGTCCAGCACCTTGGGGCGGATGATGATGTCGGCGCGTGCCAGCTCGGCTTGCCCCAGTTTCTGGCCCATGATGGCAATCGACTGGTTGAGTGCACCCAGCATGTTGGCAGGGGTCTTGCCGCTGGCCTTGTTGGAAATGTCCACGGCAATCACGATGTCGGCACCCAGACTGCGGGCAGCATCCACGGGCACGGGGCTGACGATGCCTCCATCCACATAGTGATACTTGCCAATCGTCACGGGCTGGAACACGCCTGGCACGCTGCTGGAGGCGCGCACGGCTTGACCCACGTTGCCGCGTGCAAACACGGTGCGCTCACCATCTTCAAGGCGGGTGGAGATGACCACAAAGGGCCTGGCTAGCTGCTCCATGGGCTTGCGCTGCACTTGCTCGTTCACATAGTCCTCAAGCTTTTGCCCCAGCACCAGGCCGCCCGAGGAAAACTGCAGGTCACGAATCTTGGCTTCGTCGAGCGCCACGGCTTTTTCCTGTAGCTCAAACGCATTCATGCCGCTGGCATACATCGCGCCCACCACGCTGCCTGCGCTGGTGCCCGCAACAAATGAAGGGGTGAGGCCATTGGCCTCCAGAATCTTGATGACGCCGATGTGGGCAAAGCCCTTGGCTGCGCCGCCGCCCAGAGCCAGGCCAATCTTGATCGGCGGCGCAGATGCGGTGGTGGCTGGCGGGGAGGAAGGCGCATTGGCCGCAGCGGACGGGGAGGGTGGATTGCTGCCGCAGGCGGCAAGGCCAAGCAGGCTCAAACAGACCAAAGGGCGCAAAAAAGCATTCAGGCTCATGCCGGGGAATCCTGCTGTCATTAGGCCGCAAAGTATAGCTTTTGGTGTTTATTCTGGCTTTGAGGGCAGCATTCTCGCTTCTGAAAACATAGCTGTATACGCATAATCAGTAAGCGTTAGAGGCTTATATCCTCTGTTTGGTCTATGCATGCCAAAGCTCTGCTGCAGATAATGTTTTCATCACAAGCAAGTGGCTGCAGAGCATGCGTGCAGAGTCAACCCATGGCTCGCATTGACGGCGCTGACAGCTTCATCAAAGAGACAAAACAATGCCGCAAAGCAATACATGGCAGGCAGGCGCCGCAGCCACGCAGGCCTCTGTCTGGTGGGTGGGATTCGCCTTGGTGGTCGGTGTCATGGGCGCGGCGCTGATCAGCCCGCTGTATGCGCTGTACCAGCAGGCTTGGCAGCTGCAGGCTAGCGATATCTCGATGATCTATGTGCTTTATATGTGTGGCGGCCTGTGTGCGCTGCTGTTTCTGGGGCGGCTGCCAGATCGCATTGGCTTTCAGCGCGTGCTGCTGTGCTTTTTGTTGCTGACGCTGGTGGGAACGCTGATCTCCATGCTGGCGTGGAATCTGCCCAGCCTGATTGCGGGCCGCTTTATGGTGGGCGTGGCCTCCAGCCTGATCACCATCAGCGCTACCACGGGGCTGACGGTGCTGGCTGCCAGCGGCTCTACCGGGCTGCGCCCCCAGCGCGTGGCCATGGCGGCCAGCTTTCTCAATGTGCTGGGTTTTGGTCTGGGGCCACTGATTGGCGGCATGGCCGGGCAGTGGCTGCCGCAGCCCTTGATGATGGCCTATGTAGCGCCACTGGTGCTGGGCTGCGCGGGTGTCGCGGCCATCGCCTTGCTGAAGCTGCCGCAATCCGCATCACAGGCTGCATTAGCACCCAGTCGCCTGCGCTGGCAAGATTGCAGGCCCCGGTTGACTTGGCCTGCGCGTGAGGACTCTCTGGCCTTCATCCTGACCTGTGGTTACCCGTTTGTGGCCTTTGGCGTTTTTGGGCTTTATGCATCCATGGCACCGCTGTTCTTGCAGCAGATGATTCCGTGGAGCGGCCCGGTTGTTATTGGCACGGCGATTGCGGTCATCTTGTTGGTTTCTGCCTGCATTCAGCTAGTGGCTGCGCGGCTGGCGCTGCACCGCTGCGGATTCGCGGGTATGGCGCTGCTGGTGGCCAGTAACGGCATGCTGGTTGTGAATTTGCACGAGGGATCAACCTTGCTGTTTGTTCTGGGTGTGAGCTTGACCGCACTGGGCCACGGCATGTGCATGTTGGCGGGCATGACCATGGTGGGCCGCATTGCACGGCCCGATAACCGGGCTGGCATGCTGTCCACTTATCAAGCCATTGGTTTGCTGGGCTCCATGCTGCCCATGATGGCGGTGGGCTGGATTGCCGATCATTGGGGCATTCAGGTGGCTGTGACCGCGTTTGCCTGCTTTGTGATGGTGCTGGGCTCTGTGCTGGGGCTTGCATTTGTGCGGCACCCACGGATGAGGGCGAAGCCAGAGGCCTGAAATGTCAGGCTAATTACTATTGCGCCCTAGGCTGTCAACGAGCATATTTCCACAGGCGGCATCAGAGTTGTCCTACAGGTATGCGCGAACAGTTCGTATGAGAGGGCAAATATTGAGTCGTTAAAGTTAAACGTCAAATTTATGTAAGAAATAAGGGAGCAATAGAGATGACTCAACTTTTTAAGCGTTCTGCACAAATCCTTGCCATTACTGCTCTGTCTTTTGGCCTGGTTGCCTGCGGAAAGTCGGATGACAAGACTGCAGGCCAGAAGCTGGACTCTGCAATCTCGCAGACGCAGCAAGCTGCTGAAAATGTCGGCACCAAGATTGAAGACGGTGCGGCCAAGGCTGGCGATGCCACCGCAAATGCATTGGACAAGGCTGGCGAGAAAGTCAGCAACGCCGCTGATGCAGCAGGCAACAAGATTGAAGAAGGCGCTACCAAGGCTGGTGCTGCACTGGACGATGCCGGCATCACCGCCGCCGTCAAGACCGATCTGATCAAGGCCCCTGAAATCAGCGCCCTGCGAATCAATGTCGACACCCAAGGCGGTGCTGTGACCCTGTCGGGTACCGTGCCCACGGATGCCATCAAGACACAGGCTGGCGATATTGCCAAGGCCGCAAAGGGCGTGACCTCGGTCAATAACAATCTGACCGTGAAGGCTGGCTGATACTCTTCAGCTACCGTCTCGTATGAAGCCAGAGCGCGCAAGCCCTCTGGCTTTTTTTCGTCGTTGTGGCAGCTAAGATGGCTTTATGACCCAAGCCGATCAAAAGCTCTCCACCCATCTGATTCACCATCCGTACAAGCCTCCAGCGGATTTTGAAGGCCCGCTGACCGCGGTGCACAAGGCCTCGACGGTGTACTTCGAGAATGTGCAGGCCATGCGCGATCGTCGCTGGCTGGACAAGAGCAGCTACACCTATGGGCTGCACGGCACGCCTACCACCTATACGCTGGAAGAGCGTCTGGCCTCGCTTGAAGGTGGTTTGCAGTGTCTGCTGGTGCCCAGCGGTCTGGCGGCCATTGCCACGGTGTCGCTGGCGCTGCTGAAGACTGGCGATGAGGTGCTGGTGCCTGACAACGCCTACGGCCCCAACAAGACCCTGACCGAGGGTGAGCTGGCCCATTTCGGTATCACCCACCAGTATTTCGACCCTATGAATGTGGAGGATCTGGCCGCCAAGATCACGCCCGCTACCAAGCTGGTGTGGCTGGAGGCACCGGGCTCTGTCACCATGGAGTTCCCTGACCTCATCGCCCAGGTGCGCCTGTGCCGCGAAAAAGGCGTGACGACGGTGCTGGACAATACCTGGGGCGCAGGCTTGGCCTTCCGTCCTTTTGATTTGCTGGGCGACGGCAGCCTGGGCGTGGATGCCACCGCCCATGCGCTGACCAAGTACCCCAGTGGCGGCGGCGATGTGCTGATGGGCAGCATCATCACGCGCAACCAGCCGCTGCACATGCGCATCAAACTGTCCCATATGCGCATGGGGCTGGGCGTGAGCGGCAATGATGCGGAATCCGTGCTGCGCAGCCTGCCCAGCATTGGCCTGCGCTACCACGCCCAAGACCGCGCCGCGCGCCAGCTGGCACAGTGGCTGGCCACGCAAAACGCCGTGGCCCAGGTGCTGCACCCGGCGATGCCTGATGCGCCAGGTCATGCGCACTGGAAGCAGCTGTGCGCTCAGGGTCAGAACTCAGAAGGCGTGGCCGCAGGCCTGTTTAGCGTGGTGATTGACGAGCGCTTTGACCAAGCGGCGGTTGACCGCTTCTGCGACAGTCTGTGCCTGTTCAAGCTGGGCTACAGCTGGGGCGGTCCGGTCAGTCTGGTCGTGCCCTATGAACTACCGGAAATGCGCAGCCGCGCTACGCCGAATAGCACGCCCGGCACGGTGGTGCGCTTCGCCATTGGTCTGGAAGATGCGGCCGATCTGCAGGTTGACTTGGCGCAGGCCATGCTCAAAGCCTTTGGCTAAAGTGAACATACAGCGATTGATTCGGTAAAGCGATTGCCCGCTATTGAAATTAAAGCGGCCAGCGCCTTGTACAGGCTGATTTCACGGCATTTCATGCCTGAAATTCAGTAGATACAGGCGCTGGCCGCTTCTGTTTTGATCAATGGTGCACAGGCAGGTGGATGCGGGCTTTCCGCAATGCCGATTCAAGCGTGAGCAGTTAACTTGTACTCATCAAGTGCACGCAGCAGTGCGGCGCACGGGTCACAAGGAGGTTCTCGCATGCAAGCGTCCCCTGTATCCGAAGTCAAGGCGGAGTCCGGCAATCTGCAGATACAGCGGTTGCGCTGGGCAGATCCCTTGCAATGGCTGGCGCAAGGCCTGCGCGATGTACGCAGGGCACCGGGCATTGCGCTGTTCTATGGCCTGTGCTTCTGGGGCATGGCGCGAATGATGGTCTGGGTATTTAAGGCCAGTCCTGAGTATGTAATGTCCATGGCCAGTGGCTGTCTGCTGATCGGGCCTTTCATGGCCATGGGGCTGTATTACGTCAGCAAGCAGCTGGAGCAGGGTAAATCGCCACAGCTGTCCGAGTCGCTGACCTGCTGGGACTCACACCTGGCCAGCATGGGCATGCTGGTCATGGTGCTGATGGTGCTGGAAATGCTCTGGGGCCGTGCCGCCATGGTGGTGTTTGCTATTTCTTTTGATACGGGCATGCCCACCACCGCCAATATGCTGCAGACCCTGCTGCGGCCCGAAAACTGGGAGTTTTTGCTGGTCTACACGGCCGTCGGCGCAGTGTTTGCGGGGCTGGTTTTTTCCAGCATGGTGGTGTCTTTGCCCACCATTCTGGATCTGGACACCGATGCGCTGACGGCCTGCATCACCAGCATGCGCGCGGTGGGCAGCAACACGGGGGTGATGCTGCTCTGGGGCATGATCATCACTGTGCTGATCGCCGTATCTTTCTTGTTCTACAGCGTGGGCTTGATTGTGGTGGGGCCGGTGCTGGGCTGCGCCAGCTGGCATGCTTACCGCGCCAGCGTCAGCGCTGAAGTGAAGGCCAAAGCCGATGCTGCCGCCTGAATCAGAAAAGTGAGAGTGCCATGGAGCTTTTGAACTGGTTGAAAAAAGTCTTTACGCCGCAGCCCTCTGGCATGGGGCGCGGCTCAGACGTGTCCCAGAGCTGGACTTCATCGAGCAGCCGCGATGATGGCAGCGATGTCTTTAATGACAGCTACTTCAACGGCTCAGGTGGTGTTGAAAGCGACAGCTCAAGCTGCTCGGACAGCAGCAGCAGCAGCAGCAGCGACGGCGATGGCGGCGGCAGCGGTGGTGACTGAGTCCGCCGCTCTTATTTCAGCAGCGACTTGAGCTTGGGCCAGACATTGCTCAGCATCAGTGGCTGGGCCTTGGCGTTAGGGTGAATCCGGTCTGACTGAAACCATTGCTCGGCATCCGGCGCATCGCCAAAGCCAGAGAGCAGAAACGGCACCAGCGGCAGCTTTTGCTCGCTGGCAATTTTCTCGAACATGCTGGCAAACTGCTCGGTGTAGGCGGTGCCGTAATTGGGGGGCACCTGCATGCCCACCAGCAGCACCTGGGCACCGGAATCTTTTGATGCTTTGACCATGGCTTGCAAATTGCTCTGCGTGCTCTGCAGCGCCAGTCCGCGCAGGGCATCATTGCCACCCAGCTCAAGCACCACCAGCGCCGGCTGGTGCTGGGTCAGCAGCGATGGCAGTCGTGACCTGCCGCCGGATGTGGTTTCGCCGCTGATGCTGGCGTTGAGCACTTTGCGCGGAATTTTTTCATCGTCCATACGCTGCTGCAGCAATTGCACCCAGCCTTTGCCGCGCGTCAGTCCGTATTCGGCACTGAGGGAATCGCCCAGCACCAGCACCGGGCCGGGTTTTAAAGGCGCGGCCGCTTCTTTGGATTTGCCTTGAGAGGTAGCGGCGGCTGCGCCACAAGTCCCCGAAATTGCCAGCATCAGCGCAACAGCGATACAGTGACGACGCTGCAGAGCAAAGTTCTGGCGGCTGCCCTTGGTGTTTTTTTTGTCCAATTGATTCATGTCCAAAACTCTTGCCATTCCTTTGATTGCGGTTGAGCAACTGTCCAAGTCGGTCAGTGACTCCACCGGCGTGCTGGATATTTTGCGGGATATCAATCTGAGCTTCACTGCGGGCGAAACCGTCGCCATTGTGGGCGCATCGGGCTCGGGCAAAAGCACCTTGCTGTCGATTCTGGCGGGTCTTGATACCCCCAGCCGTGGCACGGTTCAGCTCCAGGGCCAGGACTTGTTTGCGCTCAGCGAAGACGACCGTGCGGCGGTGCGGGCGCAGAAGATGGGTTTTGTCTTCCAGAGCTTTCAGCTGCTGGGTAATCTCACTGCCTTAGAAAACGTCATGCTGCCGCTGGAGCTGGCTGGCCAGCGTGATGCCAGAGCACGCGCCACACAGATGATGGAGCGGGTGGGGCTGGGCCAGCGTCTCAATCACTACCCCAAGCTGATGTCGGGCGGCGAGCAGCAGCGTGTGGCTCTGGCACGGGCCTTTGTGGTGGAGCCCGCTGTGCTGCTGGCGGACGAGCCTACGGGCAGCCTGGACTTTGCCACCGGCCAGACCATCATGGATCTGATGTTTGCCCTGAATCGCGAGCGCGGCACGACGCTGATTCTGGTTACGCATGACCGGGGGATTGCTGCGCAATGCGATCGCAGCATCACGATTGAGGCCGGTCAGACGGTTTGATCTTGATGCTCTGAAAACACAAAAGGCCTGTATCAAACAGGCCTTTTCCGTAGATTTAGTAAGCGCTTGAAGCTATCAAATTTGCATCAGATACGGGGCACTTCTTCGCCGGCCTTGCGCTGGGCAGCGCGGCAGGCGGCGGCGGTGAACAGCACGTCGGTGGAGGAGTTGAGGGCGGTTTCGATCGAATCCTGAATCACGCCGATTACATAGCCTACGCCCACCACCTGCATGGCCACATCGTTAGAGATGCCAAACAAGCTGCAGGCCAGCGGAATCAGCAGCAGCGAGCCACCGGCAACGCCTGAGGCACCGCAGGCGCTGATGGATGCCAGCACGCACAGCAAAATGGCGGTTGGAATATCCACCGCAATATCCAAGGTGTGTGCGGCGGCCAGCGACAGCACGCTGATGGTGATGGCCGCACCCGCCATGTTGATGGTGGCGCCCAGCGGGATGGAGATGCTGTAGGTATCTTCATCAAGCTTGAGCTTTTCAGCCAGAGCCAGGTTGACGGGAATATTGGCCGCCGAGCTGCGGGTAAAGAAGGCCGTCACAGCACTTTCGCGCAGGCAAGTCAGCACCAGTGGGTAGGGGTTGCGGCGGGTCTGGGTCCAGACGATGACGGGGTTGACCACCAGTGCCACAAACAGCATGCAGCCCACCAGAACGATCAGCAGGTGTGCATAGTCCTTGAGGGCATCCAGACCCCCTTCAGAGAATGTGGCAACGACCAGACCGAAGATACCGAAAGGTGCCAGTCGAATAATGCCCTGAATGATGCGGGTAATGCCCTGGCCCAGATCATCCAGCACGATGCGCGTGACTTCATTGGCGTGGCGCAGCGCAACACCCAGCGCAATGGCCCAGGCCAGAATGCCGATGTAATTGGCCTGCAGCAAGGCGTTGACGGGGTTGTCGAATGCGCTTTTGAGCACATTCATCAGTACCGTGCTGATGGCGCCTGGCACACCCTGCGCGGCAGGTGCTTCACGAAAGTGAATGACCGAGGGGAACAGCATGCTGGCGGCAACGCCCACGCAGGCCGCAGCCAGTGTGCCAATCAGATACAGCCAGATGACGGGCTTGATCTGCGTCTCCTGGCCGGGGCGGTGGTTGCTGATGGCGGCAATCACCAGCAGAAACACCAGTATCGGTGCGACGGCTTTGAGGGCTGATATGAACAGCGTGCCCAAGAGGGAGGCAGGCTGGGCCGCAGCAGGCGCGAGCCAGGCCACGAGCCCGCCCAGAACCAGGGCAATCACAATCTGTAGCACCAGACTGGTGCGGTTAAGCCTGTCGAGCAAAGCGTTGAGCATGCTGAGTATTTATTGTAGAAGGGGTGAGTGGGGGCAGAGGCAACTCTCGCCATGCATGCACATGGTGAAGAAGATGGCCTGCCGCTTTCGTGATCAGAGGCGCAGGTCAGTGCCTGCACAGCGGGACGACCTCAGCGCATCATGTAAAGACTTGCACCCGGCAAAAACATGACGGGTGCTGCTTGATGATTGGCGGCTTCGCCTTTCGGGGGCGCAGTGTAGCGGCAATAAAAAAACACAGTAGCCAGCCCAGACATGGCCCTGCGCGCGCCATGCTTGATGAAAAGGCCGGGATAATGTGGCCCTATGTCGTCCCCCAAAGTTCTTTTCGGCTTTCACGCCGTCGGCGTGCGTCTGAAGACCGCCCCCCAATCCATCGTCGAAGTCTATTTCGAGTCCTCGCGCCGCGATGCGCGCATGCGCCAGTTTCTGGACCGTGCCAAGGAAGCCGGCGTTCGCCTGATCGAAGCCGATTCCCTGCGTATCGCCAAGCTGGCTGGCTCGCATGGCCATCAGGGCGTCGCCGCGCGCGTGGAAGAAATCAAGGACACGCGTACGCTCAATGAGCTGCTGGAAGATCTTGAGGCCGACGGCGTCAAGGCTCCTTTGCTGCTGGTACTCGACGGTGTGACCGACCCCCACAATCTGGGCGCCTGCCTGCGCGTGGCTGATGGCGCTGGCGTGCACGCCGTGATCGCCCCCAAGGACCATGCGGCTGGCATCAACGCCACCGTGGCCAAGGTGGCCAGCGGCGCGGCTGAGACTGTGCCTTACTTCATGGTCACCAACCTGGCTCGCACCCTGAAGGAACTCAAGGATCGCGGTGTCTGGATCATTGGTACCAGTGGCGATGCCGACAAGCACCTCTACCAGGTGGACCTGACTGGTCCTACGGCGCTGGTGCTGGGTGCTGAAGGCGACGGTATGCGTCAGCTCACTCGCAAAACTTGCGACGCGCTGGTCAGCATCCCCATGCAGGGCGCGGTGGAGAGCCTGAACGTGTCCGTGGCCAGCGGTGTTTGTCTGTACGAGGCTCTGCGCCAGCGTGTGGCAGCTGGTGCTGTGGCTGTTGGTGGTGCTGCCGGTACAGCCAAGATCTGATTTTCGCCTCGGCTTTAAGCCAGACAGGCGCCTTCTGCGAAAGCAGAGGCGCCTTTTTCATGGCTATTTATGAGTGACTGAGCTTGCGCTTTCAGGCTGGTTCAGTCTGGTTTCAGGCCGGTGACTGGTCAAATGGGGACTCGGCCGGGTCTGCGCGATTCGCATCCAGCAGCTCTTGCACGGTGCGAGCTAGCTGGTCCATATCCAGCGGCTTGGGCAGGGTCACGCAGTCGTTGGCTTCTTGCCATTCGGTGGGGGCTGCGCTGGTCGTGAAGATGATGGGAATGCGTAGTCCCTCCAGCCTGAGCTTTTCCTGCATCTGCGCAACGCTCATCAGGCCATGTACCTGATCGGAGGCAATGATGAGGTCTACCTTCATCCCGTTGCTGATGTAGCGCAGCGCGACTTCAGGCTGGTAGGCCGTGACGACTGCGTAGCTCTGCTCATACAGGCACTGAGCCATGGCATTACGGGTGTCCAGATCGGGTTCTATGAGCAATATCGCTGGCTGCTTGCCTTCCGCGCTGCGCTCGTGTGGGTTTGTTGATGCAAGCGGAGATTGGGCCCTAGGGAAATAAAGGCTGACAGTGGTGCCCATACCTGGAGTGCTTTCCACCTCAATCAAGCCTTGGACATGGTCCATGAAATTTTTCACCATGGGCAGGCCCAGACCTGCACCTTTACCTTCTGGCTTGGTGGTGAAGAACATGTCAAAAACGCGGGCGAGTACCTCTTCGTTCATGCCCATGCCGTTATCGCTCACGCTGACCATCACATGGTCACCCACATGGCTGGGGCGCTTGAGCAGCACGTTTTCCATTGTCAAGGTGATCTGGCCGTGCGCTTCGGTCGCATCGCGTGCGTTGATGCAGAGGTTTATCAACGAATTTTCAAAATACAGCCTGTCCACGCTGATGGGCCAGACGCTGGCGGCGATATGCAGTTGCAAGCCTGCGTCCTGTCCCACTGCATTTCTCAGCAGGGGCTCCAGATCGTGGAGCAGTGCATGCGGATCGACGGCTGCCAGCTGCATTGATTTGCGGCTGCTGAAGCCGGTCAGGTTCGAGGCCAGACTGCCAGCTTTCTGAATGGTGTCGAGAATGACATCCACATGCTCGCGCTGCTCGGGCTCGGCCAGGTGCTTTTCCAGCAGGCCAGCATGCAGGCCGGTGATGAAGAGCTGGTTTTTTATGTCATGCACGACGCCGGCCGAGAGCTGGTTCACCATGCTCATCTTCTGCGCCTGTGCCAGATAGGTCTCGGATTGTTCCAGCGCCCGCTGCTTGAGCATGAGCTGGTGGTTGAGCGTTGTGACCTGATCGCGAAGCCGGTTCTCGGACTGCCTCAGGCCATCAATGCTGAGGTTGGCGCCGACCCAGTAAAGCGTCTGCCCCTCATCGTTTTTAACGGGCGAGAGCGAGGCGAAAAACCAGTGGTAATCATCGCCGTGCTGCTTGATGCGCAGCCGGTATCCCGTGGACTTCTCCGTGATCAGTGCGCGTGACAAACCGGTGTTGACGACAGCCAGATCATCGGGGTGAACGATATCGATCCAGATACCTTCATTCAGATTCAAGGGCTGGACTTGCCCGTAGGCATATTCATGCAGGGCGCGATTAAGCCATGTCAGCTCACCGTGCGGCGTCGCAATCCAGACCTGGTAGGGCAGGTGATCCAGAAAGGCTTCAAAGTGGTTGGCATGGCCAAGTCCCAGCGCTAGCTCGGGCTGGTTGAGTAGGACTGAGGGAAGCACGTAACACTGCACAGCATCAATTCCCGCATCACCGGGAACCGGCGAGAAGTGCCAGCACCCGGTGGTTCCGGGTAATGCGGTGCTGACTTCTTGCCCCGTTTCAATGCATTGGGTAATGGCCTGCCTGGCCTGTGTAAATGCTTGCAGCTTAAAGAAGCGGGGCAGGCCGCCGAGCTGCAGATGCCGCTGCAAAGCCGGATTGCTAAAGCGCAAATCCAGCGTTTTGGCATCAACAAGTCCCCATGCCAAGGCAACTGGCATCATGGCTTGCTGAAGTGCGAAAAGTCGCCCCGATTCGTTCATGTGCTGATTGCTTGCAATATCTTCTGGCAATGTAAGGTCTCGCAGTGAACTTTAAGTATTTCACGTTGCTTCTTGCTTTTTAAGGACTTCCCCCTTGGTTCAAGCACTTATTGACAATTCTTCAACGTGGGCGACTTCTATTGCAACCGTAAGGCAGTGGATTCACGAGGCTCAGCACGTCGCCGTGCTGACGGGAGCCGGCGTCAGCGCTGAATCGGGCGTGCCGACTTTCAGAGACGACACTAGTGGTTACTGGGCGAAGTTCAAACCCGAAGAAATGGCCAGCGAGGTGGGGTATCGCAAGGACCCACCCTATGTCTGGCGCTGGTATGAGCACAGACGTGCGCAGATCGCCAGGGTGCAGCCCAACGCAGGGCACCTGGCACTGGCGCAATGGGCGCAGCAGCACCCCGGCCGCATGACGCTGATCACTCAGAACGTGGATGGTCTGCACCAGCAGGCGGGTAGCCGCGATGTACTGAGTCTGCATGGCGAGCTGAGAAAAAACCGCTGGCTGAACCGCCGTTGCGCTCAATGTGATCTGGACAACCCCACGCCGGGTGAGCCGCCCCATTGCCCCGCATGTGGCAACTTGTTGCGCCCCGCTGTGGTGTGGTTTGGTGAGTCCTTGCCCGGCGCTACCTGGGCAAAGGCAGAGCAGGCGGCTGAAGAGTGCCAGCTGATGCTGGTGGTGGGCACCTCGGGGGCGGTCTATCCCGCAGCGGGTCTGGCAAAGATTGCGCGTCGCACGGACTCACGCGTGGTCATCATCAACCCCCATGCGAGCGAGCTGGACTCTGTGGCCGATCATCTGATCGCCATGCCGTCTGCACAGGTTCTGCCTTTGCTGTTTTCAAGCCTTGAGCTTTGATGGTCTGGTATCGAATTGATAGCTTCTAGCGCTTGATTCATAAGCGCTAGCAGCCTGTTTGGCTTAAATTTCACACCCAGTGCAGCGCACCCAGCAGGGCACCGCCACCCAGCAGCCACAGCAGATGAATGCGTGTGCGCCAGACCATCAGCGTGCACACAAGGCTAAGCAGCCAAAGCTTCCAGTCCTTTTGCCACTGACCGCTGGCGCTACCCAGCAGCCAGCCTGTGGCCAGTAGCAGGCCAATTACCAGCGGTGCCATGCCTTGCTTGAAGGCGCGCACGCCGCGCTTGTCGCGGTTGCGCTGACCCCATCGCGACGCTTGCCAGGTCAGCAGCGAGCTGGGCAACAAGATGCCCACCATGCTGATGGTCACGCCCAGTGCGCCCAAGGCCCATGCTTGAGGGCCGCTGCCGCCGCCAGCGTTCAGTCCCACATTCCAGCCCAGTAAGGCGATGAACAACACATTCGGGCCGGGTGC
>ERZ724525.1668-NODE-1668-length-12971-cov-7.959120_pt1 | contig 12971 bp, 16 predicted proteins | sample MGYA00376058_ERZ724525 | MGnify/ENA primary metagenome ERZ724525 (study PRJEB28724, sample SAMN07190888) | wastewater metagenome | isolation source: influent of sewage treatment plant in Hong Hong | place: USA: Christiansburg, Virginia | collected 2016-03-01 ... | reverse complement strand
CCAGGCGAAGGACCCTTGAGTCAAGTCACGGGCCACCTCCCGAACGTCCAACTCGGCCGGATCCACAGTGGCATCTTCTGCCGGTGCATCCGGCGGCTGCCGCGCCGACCGCTGCGGTCCCATGACGCCATCTCCGAGCGCCGAGTCCCCGGTGGTGGATGCCGTACCCACCCAGCACTTCCGTGTTGGAAGCCTCGCTGTGCCTGTGCGTGTGCGCGCCTGAGAGAAGTCATCCGCCCTTTGATCCTGAGGATTCTAGGGTCTTCTTCGAGATCGGTATCGTCGACGTCTCGTGGACCTGCTTCTCTCGCTCGCACGCCTCCGCGATCACACGAATCGGCTGGGTCTTTCAACCGGTGACTCCCGAGATGCTAGCAAGCACTAGCGGAAATCGAACATCCATCAAATTCTTTGCCCATGGAAAAACCCGTCAAATCTGCTGGTGAATACACTTTAAGGGCGAAATTCAACGCCTGCAAAATCGGCTACATCCCAGTCCCCCGTAGGGGACTTGGCCTTGCAGGGCAGGAGAGATTTGAACTCTCAACCTTCGGTTTTGGAGAGGGCTGAAAACCCGCCCACAACCCCCAGAAACCCTTCGAAACCGCGAATCGCGAGGAATTCGAGCGGTTTCGACCCCCTTTATGCGGGTCGAATGATGGGCAAAATGATGGGCAAACCGACCACCACGACCAGCCCTCCGGACAACCAACAGAATCCTGATCATGAGCACGACGCCGAACCCGATCGCTGCGAGGGAAGGAGCTGCGTCCCTGGCCAAACTCAGCCACCTGCACATTGGACCTACACCACGTGATGGGACTCACCCCGAACCGCAGCCTGAACCGCTCCCTGGTCGACCAACACCACCGAAACAGCCAGCTCCAACGCGCCCAACAACACAGGCTGCATCTCCGAATCAGTTCCAGGTCGCCGAGGAAGTGCCGGATGACTCAGGCACGAACACTCCTAACGGCTGAGCAACGACCACAGGTTTTCGGGTGGGTCCATGTAGTCCGGCCAGGTCGGGGGGTGGTCCGGATCCCAGCCAGCACCGGCCGGTTCGAACAAGATCTCAGCGTCGTTGAAGTTCGCATCGTCCAGCCTGGCCCCTTCAATGACCGTCTGAGGCATGAGCTGGGCATGCGAGAAGTTGACCCGTAGGAGATGCGCATCCCTAAAGTTTGCCTCGATATGCGCGCCGCTCAGGTCGACTCCGAGAACCAACGCTCCCGTTAGGTCTGTGCCAAGAAGGTGGGAGTGCGCGAGGTTCGCCCCCATGATGTCGGCCCCCCCAAGTTGGGCGCGACCAAGGTTTGCTCCAGCGAGATCTGCTTCTCGCAAGTTGATGACCCTGTCCGGGAAGTAGTCGATTGACCGCCCGACGACAAGCAGCGCCGTCTGGATGTCGGACGCGATTTGATCTACCGGCAGTTCTTGGTCGCGCTCGTGTCCCCTGAGGAACGCGCACAACACGTCGATAACCGACTGACCATGATCAGGGGAGTCGCGGGCGACCCATTCCAGGGAGTAGATCCCGCCTATCCGGCTATCCAGGCTGGCACTAGCCAACAGGTCAACCGCTCGAACGAATCGGTCAGCGATCTGACCTGCAATCTCCAGTCGGCGAGCCTCAAGGCGGTTGTGCACGGCCTCCTCGTAGGCAACTTGGGCGAGCGACTGTGCCAATCGACCGCGGTGCTGTTCCATGCGAGCCAACTCCAGACGAGCCAGGGCGAGAACGCCCAATGAAAGCGCCGCCATCCCAGTGGCGACCTGGATAGTGATCTCCGGATTGTCCAGCGATTGGCCTTGGCCCCACATGAGACCATCAATAGGGCCTGGGAGGCCCCCCGCTGCAACGAGCGCCGTCGATGCGACGCCGATCGCTGCCAGCCAAGGCGTTGCACTAACCCATCGCGATTCCTCTCGGACACCATCCTGACCCATGACACATAGGCTGCCATAGGGCGGTACCGTCGGGGATGACGACTCGCATCCAAGTCAGGCGTCTAAGCCGTCGGCCCAAAGGCGACCTCCGGCATTGCTTGCTGCACTCGACCTAGCGAGTTTCCGCCCGACCGGATGCCAAGAGCGGCAATCGAAAGAACGGCCAAGAGGTGCCGTTGGTGGCCAGCCCGGCGCCGTACGACGAGTCCCCAACAAGGACGACCCGCTGCCCCGGCCTCGGCGAGCACACCGACGAGGCGCTGCTCGACGCAGGCTACGACTGAGGGAGCCGAGAAGTCATCCGCCCTGTGATCCAGAGGGTTTCCGGCCCACGCCGAGATAGGTATGGTCGACGTCTTGTGGACCTGCTTCCCTCGCTCGCACGCCTCGTTCTCACCCGAATCGGCTGGGTCTTTGCGACCGGCGACTCTTGGGACGCTGAGATCCTTGCGCTCCGACACCAGATCTTCGTATTGCAGCGCCAGGTCGACCGGCCGAGATTCAACACTATCTGGAACGAACACCCACTCCGACAACTTGTCGAGGAATACGTCGAGCACTACAACTCACAACGCCCGCACCGAGGGCTTCACCAACGAGCCCCCAACGAAACCGAGGACGTCACCCCGATCGGCACAGACCAACCGATCCAACGTCAAACAACCTGCGCCGGACTCATCAACGAATACCGAACAGCAGCCTGAACCGTTCCCTGGTCAACAGACACCACCCCGAACGCCAGACTCGACGCATCCAACAACCCAAACGACATCACCCAATCAGTTCCAGGTCGCCGGAAAAAGCACCGGATGACTTCTCGACACGAACAGGGTCGGGCAGTTTGGCATCGCTCGGGCGAGCGGCATCTACGATGGTGACACGAGCGAGGCGTAGGGCAACTCGATTCGTGGAAACGAGATGAGATGAGCGACCGATCCTCAATCGAGTGGACTGAGGCAACGTGGAACCCGACCACTGGCTGCGACCAGGTCAGCAAGGGTTGCGACAACTGCTACGCGCTGACGCTCTCCCGGCGACTCAAGGCGATGGGTGTTGCCAAGTACCAGAACGACGGAAACGAACGCACGAGTGGCCCGGGCTTCGCTCTCACCTGCCATCCATCAGCACTCGATCAACCCAAGCAGTGGAAGTCGCCGCGCGTCGTGTTCGTCAACTCGATGAGCGATCTGTTCCACAAGGACGTGCCAATCGGCTTCATCCGTGACGTCTTCGACGTCATGCGCGAAACACCTCGACACACCTACCAACTTCTCACCAAGCGTTCGGCGCGTCTCGCTCAGATGGCCGATCGTCTCGACTGGCCCGGCAACGTCTGGATCGGAGTATCGGTCGAAACCGACCGATACAGCTTTCGAGCGCGTGACCTCGCCACTGTCGAGGCCGCTTCGGTCCGGTTCCTCTCTTGCGAGCCGTTACTCGGTGCGCTGCCCTCATTGTCGCTGGACGGCATCGACTGGGTGATCGCTGGCGGTGAATCGGGCCCCGGCTGTCGACCCATCGATCTCGCCTGGGCGCGCAGCATCCGCGATCAGTGCGCCACTCAAAGCGTCGCGTTCTTCTTCAAACAGTGGGGCGGACGCACTCCAAAGGCCGGTGGCCGCATCCTTGACGGCGAAATCCACGACGAGATGCCGCAACGCAGCGCATCGTGACCGAACACGAACAACTTTCCATCCTGTCGACCGAAGAGCTGGCCGACCTCGAAACCGAGATCGAACAAGCCACCCACCATCCCGTCGCCAAGGACTTGGCTACCGAGATGCGCGAGTTCCACGGTTGGACCATCGACAAACTCGAGATCCTTCGTCTGTACCTCCGCGGCGGATACGTGCGCGTCGCCGGTGGCGGCAGCTACATCGACGCCTTCGCCGGCCAAGGACAAGGAGCCTTTAACGGCACCACCTTCAGCGGCTCCGCAATCGTGGCCGCGCAAAGCGAAGCGTTTGGCCGTCTCCACCTCATCGAGCAGGACCAACGCTCACACCGACTGCTCGCCCAGCGCCTCGCAGAACTACCCGACAAACTTCGGGCACGGTGCGAACTGCACCCGCCAGGCGATTGCAACCAAATCATCCCAACCTTGCTCGACGCGGCCGTCATCAATTCGGACAAGCCCTGTTTCGCATTCCTGGACCCCGACAGCACACAGCTCGCCTGGGAAACGATCGAGGCACTCGCCGCGTACAAAACATACACGCCGAACCCCGTCGAACCGAAGAAACCCAAAGCATGCAAGATCGAACTCTGGATTTTGTTCAACACCCACCAAGCGATCTATCGCCTCTGGGCCGACAACCGCGAGAAGTATCCCGAGACAATGGGCGCCGACGCGCTCGACCACCTCATGGGCGGCAGAGAAGCATGGTGGGACCTGTGGGAGAGCGGCCAGCCATCAAATGCGCTCCTGCGTCGCTATGTCGAACGGCTCAAGTCGCTCGGCTACCAGTACGTTCTGCCACAACCAGTTCGCGACCCCGTCGATGGTCGCGTCCACTACTACATGATCCACGTCACCGATCACCCGAGTGCACTCGGACTCATGCGGTGGGCTAAGAAGCAGACCGGTCGCATCTACGCAACGGAACTCCCCGGCACTGAGACGTTCTGACTCGTAACCGTCGGTTCGGAGCGCTCAGTCGCAGGTTGTGCGTGCCTGATTAACACTGCTGGTGGGCGCTGCGGTGTTTCCGTAGCGTTGTGAGGGTCTGGTCGGTGGGCTCAGTGCGTGCCTGCCGCCTCGGCTCAGGCTTGTGCGTGCCGAGAAGTCGTCCGCCCTTTCATCCTGAGGATTCTAGGTGGTCGTCGAGGTCGGTATCGTCGACGACTTGTGGACCTGCTTCCCGCTCTCGCGCGCCTCGTTCTCACCAGAATCGGATGGGTATTCGCCACCGGTGACTCCCGAGACGCTAAGATCCTTGCGCTCCGACACCAGATCCTCGTGCTGCAACGCCAGATCGACCGACCGAGATTCAACGATACCGACCGCACGATCCTTGCCTGATGGGGCCGAGAAGTCATCCGGCCAGTGTTCCTGAGGGTTTCGGGCCGACGTCGAGATCGGTATCGTCGACGACTCGTGGACCTGCTTCCCTCGCTCGCACGCCTCGTTCTCACCCGAATCGGCTGGGTCTTCGCCAGCGGCGACTCCCGAGACGCGGAGATCCTTGCGCTCCGACACCAGATCTTCATGTTGCAACGCCAGATCGACCGGCCGAGGTTCAACGAAACCGACCGCACGATCCTCGCTCTCCTGAGCAATGCCATGGATCGCACGCGCCGGGCAGCGACGTTCCTGATTGTCCGACCGGAGACGGTTCTGCGATGGCATCGTCGACTTGTCGCACGGCACTGGGCCCAACCGCCCACACCCAAACGCGGACGCCCACCGATCGACCCCGACCTGAGACGTCTGATCATCCGCCTCGCCAACGAAAATCCCGACTGGGGATACCGCGTATCCACGGGGAACTCGCACGGCTCGGTCACAAACTCGCCGCGTCGACCGTGTGGAAGGTTCTCCGCGCCGCCGGAATCGACCCGATCCGCGACCGGTCAGGGCCGTCATGGTCAGAGTTCATCCATTCGCAGTCGAAAGCCATAATGGCTACCGACTTCGCCTGTGTCGACAACGCGCTGCTTCGCCGATTCCATGCTCTGTTCGTCATCGAGGTCGCCACACGGCGTGTGCACTTGGCAGGGATCACCCCCAACCCCACCGGCTCCTGGACCACCCAAGCCGCCCGCAACCTGACGATGAGGCTCGGCGATCGTCACCCGTTCCGATTCGTGATTCGCGATGGTGCCGGGCAATTCACCCGATCCTTCGACGCAGTCCTCGCCGGCTCCGGAATCACCGCAATCAGAACACCGCCGCGGTCACCTCAAGCCAACGCGTTCGCTGAACGATGGGTGCGCACGCTCAGTCACGAACTCCTCGACCCCACCATCATCTGGAACGAGCGACAGCTCCGGCAGCTGCTCGAGGAATACCTCGAGCACTACAACAGCCATCGCCCGCACCGAGGGCTCCACCAACGGGCACCCAACGACACCGCCGACGTCACCCCGATCGGCACAGGCCAGCCGATCAAACGACACACCAGCTGCGCCGGACTCATCAACGAATACCAATCCGCCGCCTGAACAGCCCCCGGTCAACCAACACCACCCCGGACGCCAGCTTCAAAGCGCCCAACTACGCAAACGACATCACCGAATCAGTTCGAGGTCGCCGTAAAAGGCACCGGATGACTTCTCGACACGAACAGGCGTACAACAATGGGCGGAAGGTGGTCGGCGAAGTGCGCTTGCGCCCGATCTGCCACATCCTTGTCAATCCGGCCAAGGTCGGGCTCGGGGTCTCAGACTGGCCAGACGCGGGTGGCGGGCCGGACCAATATCCGGTTGAATACCTTGGTCAAGCTCACAGGTGATCCGTGTTTGACCTTCAGGCATGGACATCCCAGACGTTGACCGGCTCCTCGGCGCGCGTCGCACCCGGCTACTGCACCACGTCCTCACCGTCCCACAGCACGCACGCACAAAGAGAACCGCCGTTCCTCCGCCCGAAATCAAGCCCACACGAAGTCCCGGAGCGACACAGTGGCTATTGCTAGTTCCGACTTGCTGACACCCAAACCCATAAGAAGCCAAACCATGAGAAACGCCAGTCACCACAGTACAGAGACGACGATCGGAACCGACTAGTGACTTCATTAATGCCGGACGAGAATGCACTCAAAGAGCGCATTGCCAAGTTCCTCAAGCACTTTGCCTTGCTTGACGGCGATGAAAAGGGAGAGGCGCAGGTCTTCCTAGACCGCTTCTTTCAGGCTTTGGGCCACGAGGGGGCGAAGGAAGCCGGGGCAGTTCTCGAAGATCGCGTTCGCGGCGAGGACTCCATCCATTTCGCTGACCTCATGTGGAACGACGTAGTCCTCTTCGAGATGAAGAAACGCGGGGAGGACCTCAAGAGGCATTACGCCCAAGCAGAGCGATACTGGCTCCAGAAGACCAAAGGCCGTCCCCGCTACGTGGTCACTTGCAATTTCGATGAGTTCTGGATATACGATTTTGAGCATCAGATGTATCAACCCATCGAGATTGTACCGACTCCACAATTGCACACTCGTTGGGAAGCCTTCGGGTTCATGCTTCCCAAACCTATCGAACCACTTTTCGATCAGAACCTCGAGGAGGTCTCCAAGTCAGCAGCAGGATCTATCGCCGATATGACCGCTTCCCTAATCGCAGCCGGGATAGATCGCCATCGAGCCCAACGGTTCGCGATGCAGTGTGTTACTGCGATGTTCGCCGAGGACACGGCTCTCCTCCCGCGTCACCTATTCACCCGCGCTGTCGCAGACTCCGTTGAGGGGTCCGCAGACGCCTTCGATGTTGTCTTCGGACTCTTTCGAGAGATGAACAGCCCCGGCAAGACAGCCGGGGGACGTTTCGAGGGAACCCCCTACTTCAACGGCGATCTCTACGCGGACGCTGCCGGATTTGCACTTCCCGAAGAAGCGTTGGTCACGCTTAAACATGTTTCAGCTTTGGACTGGTCCAAGATCCAGCCAGAGATCTTCGGCACACTGTTCGAGCAGTTTCTGGACGACGAACAGCGGCACTCTCTAGGCGCCCATTTCACCACTGCACGGGACATCATGCGCGTGGTCCGCCCAACCATCGTCGATCCGTTCGTGGAGCGGATCCAACGTGCTCGCACCCAGAAGACTCTTGGCGAGATCGAAACAGAATTGACACAGCTGAAGATCATCGATCCTGCGTGCGGCTCGGGCAATTTTCTTTACGTTGCTTATCGAGAGCTCCGTAAGCTCGAGACTCTCATCGAAGAGAAGCGAAACACCCTGTCTAAGCGTCGGCGCGTCAGAACCGACCGCCTAGCTTTGGTGAGTCCTAACCAGTTCTACGGCATTGACGTCGACTCCTTCGCGATCGAGATAGCGCGCATCACGCTCTTGATCGCAAAGCAGCTCACGGCGTTCGAGCGGTCAGGCGTTGAGAACCCACTCCCGCTGGACAACTTGGACCAGAACATCGTCGTCGGAGACGCTCTGTTTGACTCGTGGCCGGAGTTCGATATCTGCATTGGCAACCCTCCCTACATTGGCCGCCGGCAGCTTGCGGGCCTACGTGGGCCTGCGTATGTGGCGAAACTCGACTCCGAGTTCCCCGAGGTCGGCGGCTTAGCGGACTACGTCGTCTACTGGATCAGACTCGCGCATGAGCGACTGTCAGGCGGAGGGCGAGCCGGGCTGGTTTGTACGAACAGCATCGCCCAGTCCTCAAGTCGGAAACACGGCCTGGACTACATCATTGAGACCGGTGGGACAGTCACCGAGGCTGTGACGTCGATGCCATGGTCGGGGAAGGCCGCCGTAACCGTCGCAATCATAAACTGGACGAAGGGGCCGGACGACAGGAAGCCAATTCTGTGGACGGATCGTGATACAGCGATCGAAGTCAAAGAGATCAACGGATCCCTGCGCCAAACCCTCGATCTGAGCGGAGCGAAAGGGCTCAAGTCCAACAGTCGACCGAAGGTGTTCTTTCAGGGACAAACTGTGGGGAACACAGAAGCGTTCGTTCTGACTACCGAGGAAGCACGCGCATTGACCAAAGAGGACCCTGCGAGCCGCACTGTTCTCCACCCCTACATCATCGGCGACGAGATCCTCAAGACCGGTAGGCCGGGCCGGTGGGTCATCGACATCGTGGCACCGGATGCGACTGCGGCGAGAGCCGTAGCGCCCGGCGCCTATGGTCGACTGCGTCTTCGGGCGCTCCCCGAGCGTGAGAAGAAGGCACGGGCCGAAGCCATCACGAACGCCGAGATTAGGAGGGAGCATCCAAACGCTCGCTTGAACTGGCATCATCGCAACTTTCTTGCCCGGTGGTGGCAGCAGTCATACCGGCGAGCCGAGCTATTCGACAAGGTCACCGAATCAGATCGGTACATAGTCCTCTCTCGTGTCGCCTCCGAGAATCGTCGGCCAGTTTTTGCCTTTGTGTCCTCCGAGAACCGGGCCAGCGATGCTGTTCAGTGCTTTTCATTCGATGATGACTACAGCCTCGGTATTCTGCACAGCACTCCCCATCAGTACTGGTTTCTTGAGCGGTGCACCTTTCTGGAGGTCCGACCTCGATATACGCCAACCACGGTGTTCGACTCGTTTCCTTGGCCTCAGGACCCCGATCCGGGTTCCGTGCAATCTGTCGCGAACGCGATGCGCGTTGTTCTGGAGGTCCGAGCCGAGCTGACCGATGCCGGATTGTCACTCGCTGCACAGTACGAGTCTCTCAGCGACCCCGGGGTCAATCGACTTCGCAATGCTCACAACGCTCTCGATGAGGCCGTCGTAGCCGCATATGGTTTCAACGATCGGGAGGACCTTGTGGCGCAGTTGCTGGCGTTGAATCTCAAGGTCTTCGCTGAGGAATCGGTCGGCGGAGCGGTAACGCCACCCGGACCACCTCCAGGCGTCGGTGGAACCCGAACTACCGACTTCTTCTTCCCAGCGCCCGAACTGTAGGAAGCGCCGCATGGTAACCCCCATGCTCCTTTGCACCGCTCATGTCACCCCCCAATCCCCACTGGCGGCCACCTCAGGTCCCACACCGCGCTCGCGCTCGCGGTCCGACAGCTACGGGTTCATTCGACTACGCAACTCAGGAGAACCAACAGCTCGAATGGCCCTATTGCACGCAGCGTGCTTGTAGTGGTCCTACGTCCGGTCGACCCGCTTGACGCCATGACCGGCTCTGCTCATAGCCACTACGGAGACCAATCACGCGGTTCTGTGCGACGACAGATGGTTGCGATTTCCGGGGCGTTTCGCAGTGAATAGAGCCACCAGGCTCGGCAGGTCGTGCAAGCGCTTGGGGCCGATCACCCAATACAGCCGCGAAAGGAAACCCGTGCCACTCTGAGCGAAGGCGCGTCGATCGCCCGACGACATGGAATTCAATGGTCAAGGCACCCTCCGGCTTCCCACTTGAGCCGCAAGGGGACGGCGCCCAGTCCCGCTGTAAGGCTGTAGGGGATGGGCCATGAAGATCCTGGCAATGTTGACGGCAGTCCTCATGCTCAGCTTCGGGGCGATGATGGGGTTGGGGTACTTGCACCAGCAGCAGACGGCGATCGCATCAGCTGGCGGCAGGCCATGTGTCTTGCCGTCCGGTCAGGGCCTTCCTGCTGTCGGACCGTGGCCAGACATGCTCAACCCCGTCCATGTCGCCCAAGTCGCCGCAGCAGCAGGGTTCACCGGTGAGGACCTCACGCTGGCGGTCGCCATCGCTTCGGCTGAGAGCAGCCACCGCCCGCACCTCACCAACCAGAACAGCGACTCCCATCGCAGCGTCGACTACGGGCTGTGGCAGATCAACGGCTACTACCACCCCGACAAGATGGCGATGGGCGACTGGGGCAACCCGTGGGACAACGCCAAGATGGCTCACGCCGTCTGGTCCGAGGCGGGCGGATCGTGGAAGCCGTGGGTCACCTTCAACAAGGGCCGTCATCAGCCGTTCATGGCAACTGCGTCCGCGGCGGCGACGCTGCTGACCAAGCTCGGCACAGATGCCGGTACCTGCATCCCCGGCCCGGCTGGTGAGGGTGGCGCCGCCTCCCCTGGCGGCCCCGCAGCTTGTGCGGCCGTGTCGGGTGCCGTCCCTGCAAGTCAGACCGTCCCTGTTCGACACCGTCGAGGCACGACCACCGTCCACCGGTGCATTGCCCCTCACGTCGCAGCGCTGTTCGCAGCGGCCCAGGCGGCAGGGTTGCCGCTTGGTGGAGGTGGATACCGGGATCCCGCGGGACAGATCAGAACCCGGCGCAACAACTGCGGGCCCTCGAGCTACGACATCTACGAGAAACCGTCGACCGCCTGTCGGCCACCCACGGCCAAGCCCGGGACATCGATGCACGAACGAGGGCTGGCGATCGACTTCACCTGCGGTGGCCCCACGGTCCGACTTGGCGACCAATGCTCCCGTTGGCTGCTCGCGAACAGCAAACGCTTCGGACTCACGAACTGGCCTCAGGAATCCTGGCACTACAGCTCGAACGGCCACTGATCCACGTGGCGATCCAGCCTTCGATGCTCCCCCGCTCCACCTACGGTTCTTCTTTGCGGACGGTCATCGAGCCGGACGGTTGGCAACGCCTCCGGCGTGCAGCGGGACGAACGACTTGAGCGTCACTCCCTCCGTTACTCTGCGCCCATGGATACTGCTCAGCTGATCCAGTCGGTGAGGGACGGCGACTACCCGAAGGTCGCCACCGCCGTCGCGATCCCGGCCGGGCACAGGGCGCTCACCGTCACGCCCGGGTCGTGTGGTGGCGTTACGGCGCTGGGTGGGACCAGGGCGAGAACATCGAGGTCACCACAACCAGCCATGACGCCCGTAGGGGACTTGGCCTTGCAGGGCAGGAGAGATTTGAACTCTCAACCTTCGGTTTTGGAGACCGGTGCTCTGCCAATTGAGCTACTGCCCTTCGCAACACCCGAAGGTGTTGGTGAACCCGCAAGCCTACCGGAGGCGGCTACCCGACCGGAAGCTGAATGCTCGATCCGCCAGCCGGCAGCACCATTCAGCGTGGGAGGACAGGTTCAGGCCGAGGCCGCTGCGGGCCGCGACCGGCGCGACCGGCGCGACCGAGCGGCGATCAACACGCCCCCTGTGACGCCGGCGGCCGTAGCTGCAACGATTCCCCCGACGTAGGCCACCCGGCGGCGGTTGATCAACGACCGAATGGCCTGGTGTTCGCCAACCTCACCGACAGCGGCCAGCAGTTCTGGCAATGCACCCGGCGCCGGCTCAATCACCTCGGTTCGCAACGAGTGCATGGCCCGGAGCAGCTTCCGATACTGCACCAGTTCTGCTTGACACCGAAGGCACGTCTCCACATGGGCGCGATGCGCCGCCTTCAGTCCGTCGGTGCCATCCACTGCCTGCGGCAACGAATCGGCGATGTCCTCACAGATCACGGCTGCCCACCACAATGTCGGGCAACAGCTGGTCGCGCAGCTGATGTCGGGCTCGGTGTAGCCGCACCTTGGACGCCGAGACCGAAATGCCGAGCTGATCGGCGATGTCCTCGTGGGTCAGGTCGTAGATATCGCGCAAAACCACCACCGCCCGGAGCTTGGGCGCCAACGTGCCCAGCGCCTCGTCCAGACGGGCCCGCAGTTCGGTGCTCTCCGCCCTGCCAACCGGATCGCGGCTGGGCTCGGCGTCCGTTGGTTCCGGCTGATCGTCCAGGGCATCGTGGCGATGCCGGGAACGCTTCTTCAGGTGGGTCGATGCACAGTTGGCCGTGATGCGGTACATCCAGGTGGAAAACTTGGCGTCGCCCCGAAACTTGCCGATGCTGCGGTACCCGCGCAGGTAGGCCTCCTGTGCGACATCGAGGGCATCGTCCTCCGACCTGCACAGGCGCAACGCAAGGGTGAATACATCCCGGTAGGTGGCGGCCACCAGCGATTGGAAGGCTTCGCGGTCCCCGGCTTGTGCCGCCTCGACCCATGCCGACATCTGTTTGTCGCCCGCCGGGCCGTCGGGCACGGCGTTCAGAATGCGTGCCAGCGGCGGCACTGTTGAGTAGAGGTCCGGTGGGGTCGATGTGGGTTCGACCGAGACGGCCCCGTCAACGTTACGCAGCGGCTGAATCCGGGACGCGCCATGGCGGGACGCTGGGCGTCCGGCCATGGGTACATTCTCGGTCATACAGCCGACGCTGGGGTCAGCGAGTCTCGCGGTGCACGGTGTGCTTGCGGTCCCACGGGCAGAACTTGGAGAGTTCCAAGCGTTCCCGGGTGTTCACCTTGGACTTCACCGTGGTGTAGTTGCGACGCTTGCACTCGGTGCATTCCATCGTCGCCTTGATGCGCTTGTCAGATGCCATAACCAACCCTCACTTGATGATCTTGGTGACTCGGCCCGCACCAACCGTACGACCACCCTCACGAATCGCGAAC
>ERZ724525.1665-NODE-1665-length-12991-cov-5.723871_pt1 | contig 12991 bp, 11 predicted proteins | sample MGYA00376058_ERZ724525 | MGnify/ENA primary metagenome ERZ724525 (study PRJEB28724, sample SAMN07190888) | wastewater metagenome | isolation source: influent of sewage treatment plant in Hong Hong | place: USA: Christiansburg, Virginia | collected 2016-03-01 ... | reverse complement strand
GAACTGATTCTGTTTTTTAGCCAATTGTGACAAACGGGTCACATCATCCAAACCCACAATCGACACCAATGCTGTGGTTTTCGTCAACACCAACCAGTTATTTTTCACACCCGGCAAAGCAAAACGCATGAGCAAAGGAAAAGTGATCCGCTTGAGCACCTGCCAAGCACTCATGCCGTAAGCATAACCTGCTTCCATTTGCCCAGATGGAATCGCCAACATGGCACCACGAAACGTTTCTGTGAAATAAGCGCCAAAAATAAATGCAATCGTGAACACACCAGCCATGAATGGGCTGATTTCAATGGTTTCGTAATTGTACGCTTCAGCAAAATCATTCAGCCAATATTGCAAGCCGTAATAAATAAGGAACATCCAAACCAAATCGGGCACGCCACGGACGATGGTGGAATAAGCGGTCGCTATGCCGTTGATGAGCTTGTTTTTAGACAAACGCATGTTGGCACCCAGCAAACCCAATGCAAAAGAAAGTGCGAATGACAGCAATGCCACCGCCAATGTCAGCCATGCGCCGCTTAATATGCGTGGCATGTACTGCATGATGATATTTATTTTATCCATAACACAGCCTCTGGCTTGATAATGATTTGTTTTTTATAGCAGAACGTAAATTTAATTTTAATTTAACGATGGCTATATTTGATTGTTATGTGTGTGATGAATAGACCCATATAAGAACAGGCCATACAACAAGTGCCCATGAAGGGCACTTGTGCATCGACGTGAGTCGATTAACCGCCGTAGATGTCAAACTTAAAGTACTTGTCAGCGATCGCTTTGTATTTGCCATTGGCACGAATCGCATCAAATGCTTTGTTCAATTTATCCGCCAACTCAGCATCTTCCTTGCGCACTGCAAAGCCAGTGCCGTCGCCCAAGATCACTGGGTCTGCCGCATTCGGCACATCTGCACCCAATTGAGCATAGCCTTTACCCGCTGGTTTGCTTAAGAAACCATCACTCAAGACCACGCCATCAGCGAAGACCGCTTCAATGCGTTTTGCAGCCAAATCTGCATATGCATCTTCAATGGTTTTATAGCTCTTGATTTTTGCATCTGGGTAGTATTTTTTAGCATAGGTTTCTTGAATCGTGCCTTGCTGAACACCAAATGCATGACCTTTCATGCCTTCTGGTGTAATTTGTAAAGCACTGCCTTCTTTAGCCACGAAGCGGTTTGGTGCGCTCCAAATTTTTTGAGTGAAACGAACCGATTGTTTGCGTTCGGGCGTGATGCTCATCGAAGATGCAATCACATCGTATTTCTTGGTGGTCAAACCTGGAATGATGCCTTCCCATGCTTGATTAATGAATGAACATTTGGCTTTCATTTCTTCACACATCGCATTGGCGATGTCAATGTCGAAACCAACAATTGCACCTGACGCGTCGGTCGACTCAAATGGAGCGTAAGTTGCATCAGTACCGAACTTCAAATTCATGGCTTCAGCTGCGGGTGCAGTGGCTGCTGGTTTAGCAGCATCGGCTGCGGGAGCAGCAGGTTTCACTTCTTGTTTAGGCGTGCATGCCGCCATGAACATGGCAAAAACACCACCACTTAATAAAGCTATTTTACGATTGCTCATCGTCTTTCTCCAGTGTAAAAAATTATAAAAACAGACTCAAAATGCAAGTCGTAGACTATTTTGTCAAGTAAAGTCTAACATATTTTTTACATGTTGCAAGTGCGTAAATGCATCAAAAGAGCACAGTCGTTTCACAAAAAACGTAGTTTTACCTATTTTAACAAGCACTGCGCACCATTTTGATCCAATCTTACGTCTAGTTCAATGTCGCAGAACACCGCAGCAGATACCCAGTAAACCATGGATTGAAATCACATCAAGACAGATAATCTGCCAATCCATGGGCATAATCATACAACTCGCCTAAAATTTCTTGTCCTTCGACATCATTTGCCTCACTCAGCTCATCACCCAATTCATCAAGCTGAGCCAGCAACGCATCGGCCGTCAAACCACCACCAGCCCCGTGAAGCACCCGATTGGCACAGTGCACACGCCATTCGATTTGCTCTTGAGCATTCAAAGACTGGGGAAAATTTCGCGCACGGTAGCGCCAAAACAGCTCTTCTAGGCGAGCATCAACAAAGCTGGGCTTGGCCTTGGCTATTTTTTCAGCATCAAGGACACGCAAATCATTGAGCACGCGACGGTCGCCATTGCCCACAAAACCGCCATACAAGTCTTGCTCAACATCCAAGGCCTCACCAAAATCACGGTGATACACATCACGCCACGTCGCGCTCATATCCACCAACTGAGCCGCATGCTTGGCATGTTCAGCCACTTGCACCAAGTCAATTGACCATTTATCAGCCATCGCTGGCGAAAGTGTTTTTAAATTGCCAATGACCATTGGGGACTTATTGATGTGAATGGTTTTGATTGGCAAGCGCGTCAGGCCATCGGCCAATGCGTCAGCACGGTTGAACATGCGCACTTTAATCTCATCAACCGACAACCCCTGCAACTCACGCGGATCGTGTGCCAAATCCCAGACGATGATTTCGTTTTTATTGGTCGGGTGTTGCGCCAAAGGCCAAACCACCCCTAAGCAACCACGTTCAACGGGAAACATGCCTGAAACATGCAAAAATGGCTTACCAGCAGCGCCAATCAAACCAATTTCATCAGACACACGGTCTTTTTTATGTAAAGCCAAACAAAAATCAAATAGCTTTGGATTCTTCTCGCGGATCAAGCGTGCCAATGCGATGGTTGCACGCACGTCAGACACCGCATCATGTGCTTTTTCATGAGCGATGCCATTCGCTTGGGTTAGCAATTCCAGTCGAAAACTGACTTTACCATCTTCACCTGTCGGCCACTCAATGCCTTCTGGGCGCAAAGCATGCGCAGTGCGCACCACATCCAAAATATCCCAACGACCGCATTGGTTTTGCCATTCACGTGCATAAGGGTCAATTAAATTACGCCAAAACAAGTGACGTGTCACTTCATCGTCAAAACGAATCGAATTGTAGCCGACGCCGATCGTGCCATTCGCCCCCAATTCACGTTCAATGATGTTGGCAAATTGATGTTCAGCCACGCCCATTTCCAGACATTTTTGCGGCGTGATGTGGGTGATCAGGCAAGCTTCTGGATTAGGTAAATAATCAGGGCTTGGGCGGCAAAAAACCTCAACAGGTTCACCAATTTCATTTAACTCCGCATCGGTGCGAATGCCCGCAAATTGGGCGGGGCGGTCTCGACGTGGCACCGCACCAAACGTTTCATAGTCGTGCCAAAAAAAAGTAGAGGTCATTGCGGTTCTTATTCGTTAAAATTATTCATGATCGGCATGCGCCAGTCTTTACCAAAGGCCAATGTCGTGACACGAGACCCAAGTGCGCCTTGACGACGTTTGTATTCATTGATGCGCACCAAGCGTGCGATGCGCTTCACTGTGGCCTCATCATGCCCCGCAGCAACAATGGTTTTAATCGCTTGACGTTGTTCAATATAGCGTTCCAAGATGTCATCCAACACCTCGTAAGGCGGCAAGCTGTCCTGATCCTTTTGGTTGTCACGCAGTTCAGCCGATGGCGCACGCGTGATGATGTTGCTGGGAATCGGATCGCGCACATCGTATTGGTCGGAGCCATTGCGCCATTCACACACTTTATACACTGCGGTTTTATACACGTCTTTAAGTACAGCAAATGCACCCACCATGTCACCGTACAATGTGCAATAACCTGTTGCCAACTCTGATTTATTGCCCGTATTGAGCACGAGTGCCCCGTGCTTGTTCGATACCGCCATTAAAATCACCCCACGGATGCGTGCTTGCAAATTTTCCTCAGTCACATCAGCGGGTTTGTCTCCAAACACAGGCGCAAGCATGTTGACATACAAATTGAACATGTCCTCAATCGCCACCACATCGTACTTCACCCCCACCCGACGCGCCATCTCTTGCGCATCATCAAGCGACATTTGCGCGGTGTAGCGTGTTGGCATCATGATCGCATGCACATTGTCTGCACCCAGTGCATCAACAGCGACGGCCAAAGTCAGGGCTGAATCGACACCACCCGATAAACCCAGCACGACCCGTTTAAAACCTGTGGCTGCCACGTACTCCTTGACGCCCATCACCAGAGTGCGATAAATTTGCTCTTCGGCGGACGGCATGTGAATTTGCATGTCTTTGTGAAACACTTGCTTGTTAATGTCAAAAATGACCTCTTCCAAAATATCGGTAAACAGTGGCAATTGCATGCGCAACTCTCCGTCACCATTCAAGGCCAGCGAACCGCCATCAAACACCAATTCATCTTGCGCACCCGTGCGGTTCACATACAACATCGGCAGGCCTGTTTCTTTCGCACGTGCACGCAAGACGGCGTAGCGTTTTTCCATTTTATTCACATGGAAAGGCGAGGCATTTGGCACCAGCAACAATTGAGCCCCTTTGTCCTTCAAAGCCAATGCAGGCGCGCTGTGCCATGCATCTTCACACACCAGCACACCAATGCTCACCCCTTGAATTTCAATTAACTCGGGGACGGGACCCACAGCAAAGTAGCGCAATTCATCAAAAACAGCCTGATTGGGTAATTTCTGCTTGTGCACACGTTGCACTTCAACCCCGCCCAATACGATCGCAACGCTGTTGTACGAGCGCAGCTTAACGCCCTCCTCAAACCAAGTGGGCAGTCCAATCAATACATACAAATCTGGATATTGTGTCAAAGCTTCGCACAAATCATTGTATGCTTTCTCACATGCCGCGCGGTATGCTGGACGCATCAGCAGGTCTTCAGGGATGTAGCCCGTTAATGACAACTCCGGTGTGATCACGATATGTGCACCCTGCTGCTGACCATTGGCGGCGGCACGTAAAATATAACCCGTGTTGTAAGCAAAGTCACCAATGCGGGCTGGAATTTGAGCGGCGGATATTTTTAACATAACTTCGTCCTGACTGACTGAAAACGGTGCGGAAAATAGACCACATCATATATGAAATCACGTGAATGAGGCTTTGCTTTGCACGGTTAATGCGTGATTGAACACACAATTTGATTTAAAAAAACCCGTGTTAGGCCGCATGAAACCTGATGACATTTCGAAAGGCATCTGTGCGCGCACCTACAACAAACCATCATGCCACCAATGCAATGGTTCAAACCCCAAAGCACTGCCACTCATCCCATAGATATCAAGTAAACAACAAGTAAATAATAAAAAAGCGAGAATCATTCTCGCTTTTTTTGAGGCATCTGTTCAGACTAAAAACGCACCAAATTGGCACCCCATGTGAACCCTCCGCCCACGCCTTCTAGCAAAACAACTTGACCCTTTTTAACCCGCCCATCTCGTACCGCCACGTCCAGTGCCAATGGCACAGAGGCCGCAGAGGTGTTGCCATGCAAATGCACTGTGGTGATGACTTTATCCATTGACACTCCCAAACGCTTCGCCGTGGCTTGCAAAATACGCACATTCGCTTGGTGTGGAATCAACCAATCCACATCGTCGGCAGTCAAATTCGCCGCAGCAAGCACTTCTTTTGCAACATCACCCAAAACGGAAACAGCTTGTTTAAACACCGCTTGGCCATCCATGCGCAAAAATGGGTCACCCATGACGCTGCCCCCGCTGATTGAGCCTTCCGCAGTCAAAATGTGCGCCAATTTACCATTCGCATGCAAGCGGTTGGCCAAAATCCCTGGCTCAGCCGAAGCCTGTAAGACCACGGCGCCAGCACCATCACCAAACAACACGCAGGTTGTACGATCTTTCCAATCCATCAATCGAGAAAACACCTCCGCCCCGACCACCAAAACAGTCCGTGCTTGACCCGATTTGATCATCGCATCGGCTGTCGTCAAGGCATACACAAATCCACTGCACACCGCCATGACATCAAAAGCGGCCGCATGATCTGCACCAATTTTTGCTTGCAACAGGCATGCTGTGCTTGGAAATGTCGAGTCTGGCGTCGAAGTCGCCACAATGATCAAATCCAGTTCATCCGCTGCGACACCCGCACTTTCAAGTGCGGCACGCGCAGCATGAGCACCCAGCTCACTGGCTGTTTGTTCTGCTGATGCGATGTAACGTTGGGTGATGCCCGTGCGCTCACGAATCCAAGTATCTGATGTTTCAACATTGTCTTTTGCCAAACGAGCAGCCAACTCATCATTACTGACAGCTGCATTGGGTAAAAAACTGCCCGTGCCGATAATTTTTGAATAAATGGGGGGTGTAAATTGCGTCATACTAAAGTCCTAAAAGCCCACAGGGCAGGTCTCGACATTGTACGATAAAAGTCACCTCATGGCGAAGGTCTCTGCACTCTGGACAAATAGAAAAGTGAATTTTTTTTCTCATGTGCTTTACTGCCCTCACCTCCCTCGCATCTTAGGTATTTAGATCAACGCATCACTTTTAAAAAAAATGACATAGAATCAAATCATTCCAATCAAGTCCTTTGAGTCTCACTGAACGGACGGTTTAATTGAACAGTAAAAAGCCCCAAATCCATAAAGTTTCAAAGCAATCAACATTATCAACTGTTATTTTCAAAACACAATGGCTAAATCTTAATATATACTCCCCATTGACATCTATGTCAGTAAAGACATGGAAGTCAACCACATCCAATGCCATCACAATATCATTACAAACTGAAGACAATCATGCAAAAAAAATTTTCGTTCACATGGCTCACCACTTTGCTCATCAGCGGCCAATGCTTGGCACAAGATGCGGCTCCACAGCTGGGAAAACAATCCATCCAAGCAGTGATTGCTGCCATGACGCCTGAAGAGAAAGTCAGCTTGGTGATGGGCACAGGCATGCATTTCCCTGGTTTATCAGAAAATAAAAAAGCCCCCGTCGTGGGTGAAGTCAATGGTCGCGTGCCTGGTGCAGCAGGCACCACATTTGCCATTCCTCGTTTGGGTATTCCTTCTATTGTGTTGGCAGATGGCCCCGCAGGTCTGCGCATTCAACCTCACCGCCCCGATGACAGCGCCACCTATTTTGCCACCGCCTTTCCAATAGGCACATCGCTGGCCAGCACTTGGAATGTGGATCTGGTTAAACAGGTCGGTGCAGCAATTGGCAATGAGGCGAAAGAATATGGCGTGGATATTTTGCTTGCCCCCGCCCTGAACAATCAACGCAATCCTCTAGGCGGGCGTGGTTTTGAATACTATTCCGAAGACCCAGTCATCTCAGGCAACATCGCAGCCGCGTACGTCAATGGCGTGCAAAGCAATGGTGTGGGCACATCAATCAAGCATTTCGCCCTCAACAACCATGAAACCAACCGCAATGTCATCAACATCAAGGTTGATCAACGACCAATTCGCGAAATTTACCTGCGTGGCTTTCAAATTGCCACGCAAAAATCAAAACCTTGGACGGTCATGTCGTCATACAACAAAATCAACGGTACTTATGCCTCCGAAAGCCATGATTTGTTGAGTAAAATATTGCGCGATGAGTGGGCATTCAAGGGCGTGGTCATGAGCGATTGGTTCGGCGGTAATGACGCTGTTGCACAAATGAAAGCGGGCAATGACCTGTTGATGCCGGGCACAGACTTTCAGCACAAGACCTTATTGACGGCACTCCAAAACAAAACATTGCCGAGCGACATCTTGGACAGCAATGTTGCACGCATCTTAGAAACCATCGTGCAAACCCCCACATTTAAAAAATATGCGTACAGCAACCACCCAAATCTCACCGCCAATGCCCAAATGTCCCGTGTGGCTGCCAGTGAAGGCATGGTGTTGCTCAAAAACACTGCGCGAACGTTACCTTTCAATGCCGACATCAAAAAAATCGCTTTATTTGGCAACGCCGCTTATGATTTGGTAAAAGGGGGCACAGGCAGCGGTGATGTGCATGCCGCAACAATCGTTTCACTGCCTGAAGGCTTAAAACAAGCGGGCTACAATATTGACGAGCACATCAAAGACATGTACAGTCAGTACATCGCTGACATCAAGTCCAAACGCCCTGAAGGCAATCCCTTTTTGTTGCCACCACCCGTGCCTGAATTGGATTTAAGAACACTCACCCCTCAACTCATTGCCCAAATGGCCGACGAGCAGCAAATCGCCATCGTGGCACTGGGGAGAAACTCGGGCGAATTTGCCGATCGTCATCTTGATGCTGATTTCAACTTGACCGAAGTCGAAAAGCAATTGCTTCAAAATGTGACTCAAGCCTTTCATGCCAAAAACAAAAAAGTTGTGGTGGTTTTGAATGTGGGCGGTGTGATTGAAACCGCCAGTTGGCGTGATATTCCTGATGCCATTTTGCTCACATGGCTGCCCGGACAAGAAGCAGGTCATGCCATTGTCGATATTTTGAAAGGAAACATCAATCCATCGGGCAAACTGACCATGACTTTCCCCATGCGATACGCCGATGAGCCATCGTCAGGCAACTTTCCCGGTAAAGTCTTGATCCCAAAAGACCCCAATAACCACGACTTCACCAGCGGTGACCAAGCCGCTGAAATTGAATACACCGACGGCCTTGGCGTGGGTTATCGTTATTTTGATAAAGAGAAAATGGCCACGGCCTATCCCTTTGGCCATGGTTTAAGCTACACCGATTTCACCTATGATGACATCCATGTGGCAAGGCCTCGTGCTGGGCATGTCGATATTGATGTGAATGTGACCAATTCAGGCCAGACTGCGGGTAAAGAAGTGGTACAGATCTATGTCGGTGCACCCAAAGGCAAGCTATTGAAACCGATTAAAGAACTGCGTGCTTTTGCCAAAACAAAACTGCTTCAGGTCGGTGAAAAGCAAACGTTGCACTTTTCGCTCAAGCCAATGGACATCTCTTCTTTTGATCCTGAGCGTTCAAGCTGGGTGGCCGAGCAAGGAAACTACACCATTTATGTGGGCGCGTCTTCACAAGACATTCGCAAAACGGCAACCTTTACCCTCAATCAGGAACTCATTGTAGAAAAAGTGCATCCCGTATTGCAGCCGCAAAATGCAATTGCAGGATTCAAATAAAGACAAAAAACAAGACAACAGATTCTCACACCCATTAGTTAGAGTCTGTTCAAACATAAAAACGCCTCAGCACTTGTGCACTGAGGCGTTTTTACAAAGAAATCTAACAAAGATCATTCATCAAACAAAGGTTGCTCCGAATGTCACCGCACACCTTCTCTTCATGAAAGTAGGGAGAACTGGCATTATTTTTTAACAGAACTTAATTTGCCAGATAGGCTAAGAAAAGACTGACCACATTCGCTTAGTCTGTGGCATAACCCACATGCTTTACGATAAATTTCAAAACCAAGCGATTGATTTTATTGACATTCAATGGCGGACAAAGGGGGATTCGAACCCCCGATAGGCTATGAACCTATACACGCTTTCCAGGCGTGCGACTTAAACCACTCATCCATCTGTCCTGAATTGATTATTTGCTGGAGCGGGTGAAGGGGATCGAACCCTCGCCTAAAGCTTGGGAAGCTTTCGTTCTACCATTGAACTACACCCGCTGCGGAAAACCTCAACATTATAAACGGCGTTTGGTGTTTTTAACACCCTCTTTCACTGTTTATTTTCCATGATTGAATTTACTGATGACCATCTGCTTTTCACGCTGCCATTCGCGTTCTTTTTCAGATTGACGTTTGTCATGCTGCGCTTTACCTCGCGCCAATGCAATTTCACACTTGATGCGCCCGCGTGAGAAATGTAAGTCCAACGGCACGATGGTGAAACCACGTTGCTCCACTTTGGTGATCAAACGTTTGATTTCATCTTCTTTCAGCAATAATTTGCGTGTGCGCGTCATATCGGGATGGATGTGGGTGGATGCGCTGATCAATGGGCTGATGTGCCCACCCAATAAATACAACTCACCATTACGAATGATGACATATGTGTCTTTGAGTTGCACACGTCCAGCACGAATGGCCTTGACCTCCCACCCCTCAAGAACCAATCCTGCTTCAAATTTTTCCTCAATGAAATAGTCGTGAAATGCTTTTTTATTATTGGCAATGCTCATATTGAACCTACGGCAGATGTGCGTGAGCACGGATTTTTGTTACAATTGCCGCCATTGTAGCAAAATTGGAAGAAAAGATGCCTAAGGTTCATAAAACAGTTGTATTACCCTATACCGCGAAGCAAATGTACGACCTCGTAGAGAAAGTTGAAGATTATCCGCAATTTTTGCCCTGGTGCGGCGGTGCCATCGTGCACTCGCGCAGCAACACGTCGCTCGAAGCGTCCGTGACCATTGCTTTTAAAAGCTTACAACAGACCTTTCGCACCAGCAATGTCAATGAGCCATACAAAACCATGACCATGCACTTCAAAGATGGTCCTTTTCGCTACCTCACAGGCACATGGCTATTTGTCCCCGTGGGCGATGACGATGGTGTTCGCGTTGAATTTGACTTGGATTATGAGTTTTCCAACAAACTTTTTGCCCTCGCCATTGGTCCTGTATTTAACTTAATTGCACAAACATTCATTGATGGTTTCATTAGCCGAGCGAAAGTACTGTATGCACGGTGAGATTCGAGTGAATGTGGTGTATGTGGCCGAGGATGGCACTTTATTTAACATGAATGTGGCAGTCAATCAAACAGCCTCGGTGCGCGACGCCATCCTGACCAGTGGTTTTTTAAATCAATACCCTCACCTGTCCATCGAGACGCTTCGTTTGGGCATCTATAGTCTGCGCGCAAGCCCAGATGATCGGCTGCATGACAATGACCGTATTGAAATTTATCGTCCTTTGCTCATAGACCCCATGGCTCGCCGTCGAAAAGTCGTGGATGAAAAACGCGATCCAGCCAAATGGCGGCGTGAGCGGTGATTGCAGCATCCACCCTTTGTCTTTTAAATCATGCCTCTAAAAACAGAGCCAATTCTCTGCTGAATGTGCGCGCGAATGGCACACCATTTGGCATGACGAACTTCGTAATACCGAATGGCAGCCAGCGCATCATCAAATGATTCATATTGCCCCATGTGAATCCATGCTGGGTTTTTTTCTATGGGTAAAAGTGCTGTTTTCATTCATCTCTCCGATTCATAATAGAAAATAAAAAGTGATCAATCCGATTGAAAAACAATTTTAACTTGTAAAATACAAATTAAATTTGTATTAACTATAAAGACCTGCCCCGCGTTTGTCAACATAAAAACGAGACAATTACAATTTATTTTTGTATAATAGCAACATCAATACAAAGGAGATTTGTATGTCTTTCGCGATTAATTTTAAAAATGTGCTAAAAAACATAGGTTTGGCTCAAAATCAAGCCGCTCAAGCACTCGGTGTGTCCGACAACACGTTAAGCAATTGGCTCAATCGAGGCATCATGCCCTCTTGGGATAATTTAGAGAAATGTGCTGCATTGGTGAATTTAAGCATGCAAGAACTATTGTTCAGCACGCCCATCCAATCAAATGACTACCTTGAAATCCCTGAATACAACATTCGCTTTTCTGCGGGACATGGGGCCATGTTATTCGAAGAAGGGGCGGCCGACAGCAGTGCCAGCTACCGAGAAGATTTTTTTATCAAGCAAAGTCTGAACCCCAAACAATGTGTCCGCGTTCGCGTTCAAGGCACTTCCATGCAAGGCGTGTTGTGGGATGGTGATGTGGTGCTCATCAACCGAGAAGAAACCCATGTCATCGATGGCAAAATCTATGCATTGCGCATTGGCGAAGAGTTGTACATCAAGCGTTTACAAAAAATCCCTGGGGGTCAGCTCAAGTTGCAATCAGAAAATCCAGATTATGATGACGTCACTGTCAGCATCGAAGAAGAAGTGGAAATTATTGGACGTGTCCGCGATAAATCAGGCCGTGGCGGCCTATAAAGAACAACTCAGTTGGGTGAATTTGCGCTTAAGAATCCATCCCAGTGGTATTTTATCTGCATTCCCTGTAAAATCACATCAATCAGATCCTGTCTGAAACGGCATCGAATCGGCTTCATCGCCTGTGTTGCCCCATTTATTTTGACTCAATCACCAAGGAATGTTATGTCTTCAGTACGCTTCACCACCAACCACGGTACTTTCGTCGTCGAACTCAATGCTGAAAAAGCACCCAACACTGTTGCCAATTTTATTGAATACGTGAACGCTGGCTTTTACAATGGCACCATTTTTCACCGTGTCATTTCCAACTTCATGATTCAAGGTGGTGGTTTTGAAGCTGGCATGAAACAAAAGCCAACCAATGCCCCCGTCAAAAACGAAGCGGACAATGGTTTGAAAAATGATGTATACACCATTGCAATGGCACGCACATCAGACCCACACTCTGCGACAGCCCAGTTTTTCATCAATGTCACAAACAATGATTTCTTGAACTTCTCTGCGCCGACATCACAAGGCTGGGGTTATGCGGTATTTGGTAAGGTCACAGAAGGCACAGACATCATTGATGCCATGAAAAAGGTAAAAACCACCCGTGCGGGCGGTCACTCTGATGTACCTGCTGAAGACGTCATCATCGAAAAAGCCGAAGTCATTTAATACAGCAGCCGTTCAACATGAACACACCTCACCCCGCTCACACTCGCCCTCTGGAAACGCAATACCCAAGCGAGTTGAACGGGGTGTGTTTCATTTCGGATTTGCATTTGTCGGTAGACATGCCGCGCACATTGACGCAATTCGAGCATTTTTGCCAAACCATCGCACCGCAATACAGCGCTTTGATTATTTTGGGCGATTTGTTTGAGTTTTGGATTGGCGACGATGTGGCACACGAAAACCCTGCTGCTCAGCGGTTCATCAAAGCCGTTTCCGCCCTCACCCAACGTGGTTTATTTGTGGGTTTCATGGTTGGTAACCGCGATTTTTTGGTGCGCGACGCGTACTGTCGATTGGCACGCATGACGCCGTTGCCTGACCCTTGTACGCTGAAAATCAACGGTCAAGCCGTTCTGCTCACGCACGGTGACCT
>ERZ724525.1655-NODE-1655-length-13017-cov-3.829733_pt1 | contig 13017 bp, 13 predicted proteins | sample MGYA00376058_ERZ724525 | MGnify/ENA primary metagenome ERZ724525 (study PRJEB28724, sample SAMN07190888) | wastewater metagenome | isolation source: influent of sewage treatment plant in Hong Hong | place: USA: Christiansburg, Virginia | collected 2016-03-01 ... | reverse complement strand
TGGCCGCCATCCTGTACACCAGCGGCACCACCGGGCGCAGCAAGGGCGCGATGCTCAGCCACGGCAATCTGCTGAGCAATGCGCTGACGCTGAAGGCCTACTGGGATTGGCAGCCGGGCGACGTGCTGATCCACACGCTGCCGATCTTCCATGTGCACGGCCTGTTCGTGGCCATCCACGCCGCGCTGCTCAACGGCAGCAAGATGATCTGGCTGGCCAAGTTTGACCCGCGCACCGTCATCGCCAAGCTGCCCGAGGCCACGGTGTTCATGGGCGTGCCCACGCTGTACGTGCGGATGCTGGCCGAACCCAGTCTGACGCGCGCGGCGGCCAGCCACATGCGCTTGTTCATCTCCGGCTCTGCCCCGCTGCTGATCGAGACCTTCAACACTTGGCGCGAGCGCACCGGCCACACGATTTTGGAACGCTATGGCATGAGCGAAACCATCATGCTGACTTCCAACCCCTACCAAGCGGACGCCCGTTACCCCGATGCCGCAGGCCAGCCGCAGGTCGAGCGCCGGGGCGGCACCGTGGGTTTCCCGCTGCCGGGTGTGGGCCTGCGCGTGCAGGACGACGCGGGCCAGCCAGTGGCTGTGGGCGAGATCGGCGGCATCCAAGTGCGCGGCCCCAATGTGTTCAAGGGCTACTGGCGCATGCCGGAAAAGACGGCGGAAGAGTTCACAGCAGACGGTTGGTTCAAGACCGGCGACGTGGGTCGGCAGGACGCGCAAGGCTACGTCACCATCGTCGGCCGCAGCAAGGATCTGATCATTTCGGGGGGCTACAACGTCTACCCGGCGGAGATCGAAGGCGTCATCAACGAACTGCCCGGTGTGGCCGAGAGCGCGGTGGTTGGCGTGCCGCACCCGGACTTTGGCGAAGTGGGCGTGGCGCTGCTGATTGCCAAGCCGGGCGCAGTGCTGGACACCGAGGCCATCCTGAGCACGCTCAAAGGCCAGCTGGCCAACTTCAAGATTCCCAAGCGCTGTGTTGTGGTGCCGGAACTGCCGCGCAACACGATGGGCAAGGTGCAAAAGAACCTGCTGCGCGAGCAGTACGGTCGGGCTGCGACTTAGCGCAGCACCAGCACCGGCGTGTGCGAGTGCGTCAACACGTTTTGGGTTTCACTGCCCAGCAGCAAACGGGTCAGACCTTTGCGGCCATGCGAAGCCATCACGATCAGGTCAGCCTCGTATTCTTTGGCTGCATCAATGATGGCTTCGGACACCAAGTCTGATTTCACCACCACGGTCTTGGCCGTCACGCCCAGCGGCTCGGCTTCGGCTTTGACAGCGCCCAGCACGGCTTGCGCGTCAGCGGCCCATTGGTCTTCGACCCGTTCCACGTCTTCGACTGCCAGCGGGATCGAACCTTCAAAGTAGCTTTGCGGGTAGTGCGGTACGACTTTCAGCGCAATCAACTCGGCTTTGCACAGTGCGGCCAGCGCGATGGCCGAGCTGACAGCTTTTTCAGACAAGGGCGAGCCGTCGGTGGCGACAAGAATACGTTGGTACATGGTGAATGCTCCTGCTGTATGTTGGGTTTAGAGGTTCAGGTTAACGCATGTGCCCAGAATGGTCTTGATGAGGATCAAGATTTGCGGGGCGAGTGGGGGTAAGCTCGCCGCCATGCTTACCGTTCGTCCGAATGCTCGCGTGCCCATGTCTGCTGGGGTTGCGAGTGCAGATTCTTCATCAGCTCAGTCTTTGTCAGCGGCGTCGCCGCAGTCCACCGCCAGCTTGTCGTTGCTGGATGACCCGCAAGAGTGGACAGCCTTCAGTCGTCCGCTGGACGGGCGTGCGGGCTGCTGGGAGTCGAGTGTGGTGTTTGAGGGCATGCATTGCGCCGCTTGCGCCTTGACGATTGAAGATGCGTTGCGCGGCGTGGCGGGCGTGGAGTCGGTGCAGGTCAGCGCCGCCAGCCATCGGGGGCGCATTGTGTGGTCGGACGCGGCGGTCAAGCCCTCGGCTTGGATGCAGGCCGCCAGCCGCATCGGTTACCCCGCCGTGCCTGCCAACGATGCCTTCGCCAACGACCGCCGCCGCGCCGAAACTCGCAAGGCGCTCTGGCGCATGTCGGTGGCGGGCTTTTGCATGATGCAAGTCATGATGTACGCGTGGCCCGCTTATGTGGCCAAGCCCGGCGAAATGACCCCTGACATGGCCGAGTTGCTGCGCTGGGCCTCGTGGGTGTTGTCGTTGCCGGTGCTGTTGTTTTCATGTGGGCCGTTTTTCAGCAGCGCGTGGCGGGACTTGCGCCAGCGCAACATCAGCATGGATTTGCCGGTGGCGCTGGGCATGTTGATCACCTTTGGGGTCAGCACGGTGGGCACGTTTGAGCCACACGGCACCTTCGGCGCTGAGGTGTACTTTGACTCGCTGACCATGTTCGTTTTCTTCTTGCTGACTGGGCGTTGGCTGGAGCTGCGCCTGCGCGACCGCACCGCAGGTGCGCTAGAAGCGCTGATGAATCGCTTGCCCGACAGCGTCGAGCGTCAGCGCCCCGACGGCGAATTTGAACGCGTGGCGGTGCGCCGCTTGCTGGTGGGCGATGTGGTGCGCGTGCTGCCCGGCGAAGCTTTCCCGGCGGATGGCGTGCTGCTGCAAGGCGACACCTTCGCCGACGAGGCGCTGCTGACCGGCGAATCGCATCCCGTGGCGCGCGGCCCCGGTAGCACCGTGATTGCCGGGAGTCATAACTTGGCAGCGGCGGTGCAGATGCGGGTGGATCAAGTTGGCGCGCACACCCGCTTCGCTCAAATCGTGACGCTGATGGATGCGGCCTCAACCACCAAACCGCACATCGCTCAATTGGCTGATCGCATGGCGAAGCCGTTTTTGATCGCAGTGCTGGTCGCGGCGGGCGGTGCTTGTGCCTATTGGTGGCCCAGCGACCCCGGCCACGCGCTGATGGTGGCGGTGGCGGTGCTGGTGGTGACATGCCCGTGTGCGCTGTCGCTGGCCACGCCTGCCGCCATGCTGGCCAGTGCGGGGGCGTTGGCGCGCAGTGGCATTTTGGTGCGCCGCTTGCAGGCGCTGGAGTCGCTGGCACAAGTCGATACCGTGGTGTTCGATAAAACTGGCACTTTGACCCGTGATGCGTTTGCGCTGACACAGGTGCGCACCCGCCCTGGCATCAGCCCGGCGCAGGCGCTGGCTTGGGCGGCGGCGCTGGCGGGACAGTCGCTGCACCCGGTGTCGCGCACCTTGGTGCAGGCTGCGCAGGCCGATGCCAGCGTGCAGCCGCTGATCAACCACGACATCCAAGAAGTGCGCGAACTGGCAGGGCAGGGCATGAGTGGCCGCATCGGCACTCGATTGTTGCGCTTGGGTTCAGCTCGTTTTTGTGGCGTGGATGCCGCACAAGGCACAACCGACAGTCTGCAAGCCAATTTGGCCGATGACGACGGCTGGATCGCCACGTTCGAGCTGCACGAAGACCTGCGCAGCGACGCGCTGAGCACGGTGCAAGCCTTGCAACGCAACGGCATCACGGTGCGCTTGCTGTCTGGCGATGGGGCGCAAGCCGTTGCGCGGGTGGCGAATGCTTTGGGTATCAGCGATGCGCGAGGGCAATGCACGCCGCAAGACAAGTTGGACTTTTTGCGCGCCGCACAGCAGCAAGGCCACACCGTGGCGATGGTGGGCGACGGCCTCAACGACGGCCCAGTGTTGGCTGGAGCCCACGTTTCTTTCGCTTTTGGACAGGCTGTGCCGCTGGCGCAATCCCGGGCAGACTTTGTGGTGATGGGTGACTCACTGATCAATGTTGCGAAAACATGGGTACTAACCCGTAGAACTGTGCGAATCGTGCGGCAAAATCTAGGGTGGGCTGCGTTTTACAACGCAGTGTGCGTGCCACTGGCGGTTGTCGGTTGGTTACCCGCTTGGTTGGCCGGGTTGGGCATGGCGCTCAGCTCGTTGTTGGTGGTGGCCAATTCCCTGCGTCTGGCCGGACGCACAGACACTTTCGGAACCCTCTGATGGACATTCTTTACCTGCTGATCCCGCTGTCGGTGATCTTGGTGTTTTTCATTTTGGGGGGGCTGTGGTGGGCGATCTACCGTGGTCAGTTTGAAGATATTGAAGCTGAGGGTGAACGCATTCTTAAGGGCGATTGATGTGTATCAATCCCCCACGGGGTCTCGGGACAGAAACTCGCGGCAAGGTTTTTTGGTAAAGGTGATGTAAATGAAGTTTCCAAACTCGCAGGCGACTGTGTACAACGATACCGTTGTGCGCCAGTTTGCCATCATGACGGTGGTCTGGGGCGTGGTCGGAATGCTGGTGGGCGTGATCATCGCGGCCCAACTGGCATGGCCTGAGCTCAACATGGGCATTCCATGGCTCACTTACGGTCGATTGCGACCGCTGCACACCAACGCGGTGATTTTTGCGTTCGGTGGTTGCGGTTTGTTTGCAACTTGCTATTACGTGGTGCAACGCACCTGCCAAGTTCGTCTGTTCTCGGACAAGCTGGCCGCCTTCACCTTCTGGGGCTGGCAACTCGTGATCTTGTCGGCTGTGGTTTCACTGCCCTTGGGTTACACCCAAGGTAAGGAATACGCCGAACTGGAATGGCCGATTGACATCTTGATCACCTTGGTCTGGGTGTCGTTTGCTGTGGTGTTCTTTGGCACGGTAGGTACGCGCAAGGTGCGTCACATCTACGTGGCCAACTGGTTCTACGGTGCCTTCATCATCGCTGTGGCCTTGCTGCACTTGGTCAACAGTGCTGCGATTCCCGCTGGTTTCATGAAGTCTTACTCGGCTTACGCTGGTGTGCAAGACGCTATGGTGCAGTGGTGGTACGGTCACAATGCGGTCGGTTTCTTCTTGACCGCTGGCTTCTTGGGCATGATGTACTACTTCATCCCCAAGCAAGCAGGCCGTCCGGTTTACTCTTACCGCCTGTCTATCGTTCACTTTTGGGCGCTGATCTTCACTTACATGTGGGCCGGCCCTCACCACCTGCACTACACCGCACTGCCTGACTGGACGCAATCGGTCGGCATGATCTTCTCGCTGATTTTGTTGGCACCGTCGTGGGGCGGCATGATCAACGGCATCATGACCTTGTCTGGCGCATGGCACAAACTGCGTGACGATCCTATCTTGCGCTTCCTGATCGTGTCCCTGTCGTTCTACGGCATGTCCACCTTCGAAGGCCCGATGATGGCTATCAAGACCGTCAACGCCCTGAGCCACTACACCGACTGGACCGTGGGTCACGTTCACTCTGGCGCTTTGGGCTGGGTGGGTCTGGTGACCATGGGTTCCATGTACTACCTGATCCCGCGTCTGTTTGGTCAAAAGCAGATGTACAGCGTCCGCGCCATTGAAATTCACTTCTGGATTGCCACCATTGGTATCGTGATTTACATCGCTGCAATGTGGATTGCCGGTGTGATGCAAGGTCTGATGTGGCGCGCTGTCAACCCTGATGGCACCCTGACTTACACCTTCGTGGAAGCGGTCAAGGCCACCTTCCCGTTCTATGTGCTGCGTTTGTCGGGCGGTTTGCTGTACCTCTCGGGCATGGTCGTCATGCTCTGGAACACGGTGATGACTGCAACGAGCGGTCGCTCGGTCAGCGTGACCATTCCTGCCGTTACCGCTCACGCTTGAGGAGAACAACAATATGGCTAACCATCCAGAATCCAGTGGCGGTCTCTCGCACGAGAAGATCGAAACCAACAACTTTTTGATGATCGTTCTGATCTTGATCGTGCTCGTCGTTGGCGGCTTGCTTGAGATCGTGCCCTTGTTCTTCCAAAAGTCGACCACAGAGCCCATCAAGGGCATCCAGCCTTACACCGCGCTGCAATTGGCCGGTCGTGACATCTATGTGCGTGAAGGCTGCTATGGCTGCCACTCGCAAATGATTCGTCCCTTCCGCGCTGAAACCCTGCGCTACGGTCACTACTCGGTGGCCGGTGAGTCGGTGTATGACCACCCCTTCCAATGGGGTAGCAAGCGCACCGGCCCTGATCTGGCCCGTGTTGGCGCGCGTTACAGCGACGAATGGCACCGTATCCACTTGAACAACCCGCGTGACGTGGTGCCTGAATCCAATATGCCCGCTTACCCGTGGTTGGCCAAATCCATGGTGGATGCTGAATCCATGCCAGCGCACATGCGTGCTCTGCGCGCCGTGGGCGTGCCTTACACCGACGAGCAAATCGCCAAATCGACCGAAGAGCTCAAGGGCAAAACGGAAATCGAAGCCGTGGTTGCTTTCCTCCAAGGCTTGGGCCTGGCTTTGAAGTAAACGCGGGAGCACCTGTCATGGACTTCGACATCAATACCCTGCGTTCGCTGGTCACAGTTGTCAGCTTTATCACCTTTGTGGGCATCATCATTTGGGCTTGCTTGGGTCGTAATGCACGCGATTTTGACGAGGCAGCCAACCTGCCTTTTGAACAAGACTGACAGGCCGCAAAAGGAACAAAAATGAGTGACTTCGTAAGTGATTTTTGGGCAATCTACGTCGCTGGCATCACGCTGGTGAGTATTTTGGCTTGCGCACTGCTGCTGTGGTTTGCCAGTAAAGCCAAGGCTGCCACGCACAGCGACAACACCACCGGCCACGTCTGGGACGGTGATCTGCGTGAAATGAACAACCCGCTGCCGCGCTGGTGGGTGTGGTTGTTCATCATCACCATCGTATTTGCTTTGGTTTATTTGGCGATGTACCCCGGCGCTGGTGCTTACAAGGGCGAGCTGGGTTGGACTTCGGCAGGTCAACTGCAAGCTGAGCTGGACAAGGGCAACAAGGAAACTGAGCCTCTGTACACCAAGTTCAAGAACATGAAGCCCGAGGACGTGTCCAAGGATCCGCAAGCCATGGCCATTGGCGAGCGCCTGTTCATGAACAACTGCGCACAGTGCCACGGCTCTGACGCACGCGGCTCCAAAGGCTTCCCGAACTTGACCGACAACGACTGGCTGCACGGCGGCACGCCGGACAAGATCATCGAAACCCTCACCAAGGGCCGTATCGGCATGATGCCCCCGATGGCTGCGGCTGTGGGCACACCTGACGATGTGCGCAACTTGGCCAACTATGTGTTGAGCTTGTCGGGCAGCCCGCATGATTCGCTCAAGGCTGCGTTGGGCAAGTCCAAGTTCGGTGCTTGCGCTGCTTGCCACGGTGTGGATGGCAAGGGCATGCAAGCCGTCGGTTCCGCCAACCTGACTGATGACATCTGGCTGCACGGCTGGGGTGAAAACGCAGTGGTTGCCATGATCAACAACGGTAAAACCAACCAGATGCCTTCATGGTCTAGCCGCCTGACGGAATCGCAAATCCACGTGCTGGCTTCCTATGTCTGGGGCTTGTCTAACAACAAGGTCGCAGCCAAGTAAGTTCTAACCACGCACTTCCATCCCTTATCGAGTCGTACTTTGGCCACCACCGAAAACCCGCGAGATCCGCAACTCCCCGTCACCGCTCAGACTGAGTCGCCGCAAGCGGCTAAGTCTGCGGAGCCGGAACTGATCTCGCTGTACCAAGCCCATCAGAAAATTTACCCGCGCAGTGTCTCGGGGCTGTTTTCTAAATGGCGCTGGGCGTTGGTGTTCCTGACCCAAATCGTGTTCTACGGCTTGCCGTGGCTAGAGTGGGGTCAGCGCCAAGCGGTGCTGTTCGATTTGGGAGTGCGGCGGTTTTATATTTTTGGGTTGGTGCTGTACCCGCAGGACTTTATCTACCTGACAGGGCTGCTGGTGATTTCTGCGATGGCGCTGTTTTTATTCACAGCAGTTGCGGGTCGCCAGTGGTGCGGGTATGCATGCCCCCAAACGGTTTACACCGAAATTTTTCTTTGGATAGAGCATCGCATCGAGGGTGATCGCACTGCTCGGATGCGCCTTGATAACGCGCCTATGTCGCCCGCCAAGTTGGGACGCAAGGCGGCCAAGCAAGCAGCTTGGATTGCCGTGTCCTTGTGGACAGGCTTTACCTTTGTGGGTTATTTCACCCCAATTCGGGAGCTGGTGGGCATCGTGCTCAGCTTCACGACTGGGCCGTGGGAAACCTTCTGGATTCTGTTTTACGGCTTTGCCACCTACGGCAACGCTGGCTACATGCGTGAGCAAGTCTGCAAGTACATGTGCCCCTACGCGCGCTTCCAGAGCGCCATGTTTGACAAAGATACCTTGATCGTGTCCTACGACACCACCCGTGGCGAACCACGCGGTGCCCGCTCCAAAAAGGCCGACCCTAAGGCTTTGGGCTTGGGGTCTTGCGTGGACTGCACGCTGTGCGTGCAGGTTTGCCCTACTGGCATTGATATACGCAAGGGCTTGCAGTACGAGTGCATCAGCTGCGCCGCCTGCATTGATGTGTGTGACACGGTGATGGACAAAGTGGGCTACCCGCGTGGACTGATCCGCTATTCCACCCAACACGCGATGGATCAAGGCTGGACCCGCGCTGAAGTGATCCGCCACATGCTGCGCCCGCGTGTGTTGGTGTACACCGGAATTTTGGCAGCGGTGGTGCTGGCGATGGGGGTGAGCTTGGCCACCCGCACACCGTTCAAGGTCGATGTGGTGCGTGATCGCGGCATGTTGGCCCGCATTGTCAGTGGCGGCAAGATCGAGAACATCTACCGTTTGCAGCTGATGAACGCCTCTGAAACAGTGCAGCGTTACAAGGTGAGTGCCTCAGGTCTGCCCGGTTTGGCGCTCACAGGTACGAACACCTTTACCGTGGAATCCACGGAGGCACGCTGGGTTGTCATTGCCCTGCAACTGCCCTACGATGCAGCTCCGGCCGGATCGCATCCGATCCATTTTGATATTGAGTCCTTGGACTCGCCCGGCAAGCTGGCAGAAAAGTCGGTTTTCTTGGTTCCCCAATGAGCAGCAACACCATGAACGCACAAGCATCGCAATCGGCTCCCGTCAGCCAACCTTGGTGGAAATTTGGTCACGTTTGGCTGGTGGTCTCTGGGCCGCTGATCGTTGTGATTGCCGCTTTCTTCACGCTGTACTTGGCAATTGCTATCCCTGACCCTGTCGTGGCAGCTGATTACTACAGGCAGGGGATTGAAATCAACAAAACCTTGGATGCGCAAGCTCAAGCACAAGCCAGCAGCTTGGCTCCCGCATTGCAAGCACGCAATCACGCGCAGACCGGTGTGCCCGCCAAGGTGTTGGCAGCAAAGCCCTGAGTCTCGCTTTGCTGCCTCTCCCGCAGCAACCCGCTCGCTAGAAGTAACACAACGAAGTCGCAGGAGGCTCTATGCTGACCCAAAGATGGATGTGGATAGTTTGGCCGTCTTTTTTAGTGGCGGGGGTTTTGGAGATGCTGGTGTTTGCGGTGGTAGATCCGCAAGACTTGCACTGGTTTGGTCAGCCCGTCAGCTTGTCGCGTTCGGGGGTCTACACCTTGAGTTTCTTTGTGTTTTGGGCCTTGACCACGCTGTCAAGCGCGCTGACGACGCTGCTGTCTATTTCCCCGTTCGAGGTCAACCACTGCCCACTGCCTGCTGATGGTCGTCCCGAAGGCTGCCCCAAGCAGGGCAACTGCTGAAAATCTGAAGTCAGCCTCGTTGCAAGGCTGGCTCGTGCGTTACCACCTTGCTGGCAGTGTTCACTGGCAAGGCTGCTGATTGTTGTTAACGATCAGCTTCAATGCATCAGTGTTCAAGATGCGCACATGCCGTTGTTTGACTTCAACAATGCCATCGTCCACAAACTTCGAGAACGTGCGGCTGACGGTTTCCAATTTCAGTCCCAAGTAGCTGCCGATTTCCTCGCGCGTCATGCGCAAAATCAGCTCTGACTGCGAAAAACCTCGGGCGTGCAGGCGTTGCACCAAGTTCAACAAGAAGGCGGCCAAACGTTCTTCGGCGCGCATGCTGCCCAGCAGCAGCATCACACCGTGTTCGCGCACAATTTCTCGGCTCATGATCTTGTGCACATGGTGCTGCAAGGCCGTGACTTCACGCGAGATTTCTTCGATGCGGTCAAACGGCATCACGCAAACTTCAGCGTCTTCCAGGGCTACCGCGTCGCAGGTGTGATGGTCGTTGACGATGCCATCAAGCCCGATGATTTCGCCCGCCATTTGAAAGCCGGTGACCTGGTCGCGTCCGTCTTCGGTAGCGATGCAGGTCTTAAAGAAGCCAGTGCGAATGGCATAGAGCGAGGTGAATTTCTCGCCATTGCTGAACAGGGCGCTGCCGCGCTTGACTTTGCGGCGCACCGCAACGACTTCTTCGATGCGATCCAGCTCCTCGGGTTGCAGGCCCATGGGCATGCACAGCTCGCGCAGATTGCAATTGGAGCAGGCAACTTTGATGGTTTGGGGGGTCATGCTGGAGTGCGTAAATCTGTTCTGAGCGCGGAAAATGCCGTCCCAGAGTGGCGAAGAACGACAAAGTAAGACTCTATTCTGACATGGCTCAATAGGTATGCATATCACCGCATTTAACCTTGATCTACATCAAGACATGGCGGCCTTTCAATCTGCATAGTGGCGCGACCTTTAAGGATGTCTGATGAGTTCCGTTTCACCTGAGTTGCTCAAACGTTTCGATGTGCCGGGCCCCCGCTACACCTCGTACCCAACGGCTGATCGCTTTGTGGAAGCGTTTGGCTCGGGTGACTACGTGCAGGCGCTGGAGCAGCGCCGCAGTGGTGCCGCGATGGCGCTGCCGTTGTCGCTCTACATTCACATCCCGTTTTGCGAGTCGCTGTGCTACTACTGCGCTTGCAACAAGATTATTACTAAGCACCACAGCCGAGGTGAAGCCTACCTGCGCTACTTGGGCCGCGAGGTTGATTTGCACACCGCTCACCTCGGTTTGGGGCAGACCGTCTCGCAACTGCACTTGGGTGGCGGCAGCCCCACATTTTTGAGTGACGACGAGCTGCGTGAGCTGATGACCATGCTGCGCCGCAGTTTCACGCTCGCGCCCGGTGGCGAATACTCCATTGAAATCGACCCCCGCACGGTGGATGAAGCGCGGCTCACCACGCTGGCCGAGTTGGGCTTCAACCGCCTCAGTTTTGGCGTGCAAGACTTTGACCCGGTGGTGCAAAAAGCCGTTCACCGCGTCCAGCCCGCCGAGCAGGTGTTTGCGCTGATGGAAGCCGCTCGCCGCATCGGCTTTGAATCAGTCAACGTCGATTTGATTTACGGCCTGCCGCAGCAAACCCCCGAGTCGTTTGACCGCACTTTGGCCCAAGTCACGCAACTGCGCCCAGATCGCATTGCGCTCTACGCCTACGCGCACTTGCCCGAGCGCTTCAAGCCACAACGCCGCATTCTTAGCGCTGAGTTGCCGACGGGCCCGGCCAAGGTGGCGATGCTGGCGCGCTCGCTGAACACCTTCATGGACGCGGGCTACGTCTACGTCGGCATGGATCACTTTGCCTTGCCCGACGACGCGCTGGCCGTGGCCAAGCGCCAAGGGCGACTGCACCGCAACTTTCAGGGCTACAGCACGCAGCCCGATTGCGATTTGATTGCGCTGGGCGTGTCGGCCATTGGTCGCGTGGGCCCGACTTACAGCCAAAACGCCAAAACGCTGGAAGAGTATTACGACCTGCTCGACCAAGGCCGCTTGCCCGTGGTGCGCGGCTTGGCCGTGAACCGCGATGACTTGCTGCGCCGCGCCGTCATCATGGCGCTGATGTGCCAAGGCCAAGTGCAGTTTGAGTCGATAGATTTGGCGTATCTGGTTGATTTCAAAAGCTACTTTGCCACCGAACTTGCTGCGTTGAACGACTTGGCCGCGCAAGGCTTGGTTCAAGTCAACGACACTGGCATCCGAATCACGGCAGATGGTTGGTTCTTTGTGCGCGGCATCGCCATGGTGTTTGACCGCTATTTGCAAGCAGACCGCACGCGGGCACGGTTTTCCAAGATCATTTAAAACCGGCGGATGCAAACTTCGCTGGCCACTACCGCCTTGCTGATGGGCCTTGCGGGCGGCCCCCATTGCATCGCCATGTGCGGTGCGGCTTGCGCGGGCCTAGGCCAAGTGGCGGGTGAGCGCAGCCAGCGCGCGATGGGGCTGTTTTTGCTGGGGCGGCTGCTGGGCTACTCGGCCTTGGGCGCGCTGGCCGCTGCATCCATGCAAGGTTTGGGGTGGTTGACCACGCAAACGGCGGTGATGCGCCCCGTGTGGAGCATGTTCCACGTCGCCGCTTTCTTGTTGGGCTTGATGCTGTTGGTGCTCGCACGGCAGCCCGTGTGGTTGGACGATGCAGCCCGCCGTCTGTGGGCTCGCGTGCGCGCCTTGCATGTGGCTTGGGGCCCGAGTGCGCCGCTGGCGATTGGGTCACTGTGGGCGTTCATGCCCTGTGGCTTGCTGTATTCGGCCTTGCTGGTGGCGGCGCTGAGCGGCGGTGCGCCAGAGGGCGCAGCCACGATGGCGCTGTTTGCTGTGGGCAGCAGCGCGCCGCTGTGGTTGGGGCCGTGGCTGTTGCTGCGCTTGCGTGGTCAGGGGCGGGGCGAGTGGGGCATGCGCTTGGCAGGTCTCGCGCTGGCGGCAACGTCGGGTTGGGCGCTGTGGATGGGCTTGGCTCACAACGCCGCGCCTTGGTGCGCCACGCCTTGATTCAGCTCTACGAAGAAGGTGTCTGCAATACCACCGAACCGTCATCCTGAACCGGGGTTCAGGGGGGCTCGGGCAACTTGACGTTGGGTTCATCTGACGCGAGATGATCACGCTTGCCAAGTGATGTACCAAGCCCTAGCTACTAGAGCATTGGTTCAAGGAAATATAAAGCCCGGCGCGCATTGCAGACGCCTGCATTGTAGTACCTGAATACCAAAGTTCCCAATGCGACAGCGCATTGCAAGGCAACCGACAGGCTGATCGGTACAATCGGCCCCGTTGGTGCTCGCGGCTTGGTTCACAAGTCGCAGTTCAACGGGAAGCAGGAGGGACGTGTTCAGCCGAACCCAACCTAACCTGCGCTGCCCCCGCAACGGTCAAGCAGACAAGTGATCAGCTCACGCTGGACACTTCACTTTCACACACAGCCACTGGCG
>ERZ724525.1654-NODE-1654-length-13017-cov-4.547369_pt1 | contig 13017 bp, 9 predicted proteins | sample MGYA00376058_ERZ724525 | MGnify/ENA primary metagenome ERZ724525 (study PRJEB28724, sample SAMN07190888) | wastewater metagenome | isolation source: influent of sewage treatment plant in Hong Hong | place: USA: Christiansburg, Virginia | collected 2016-03-01 ... | reverse complement strand
AACGTAGTTTTGTAAATTCAATAAATAAGAAGTTATGATTACTGTAGCATCTGGCATAGAACAAATTATTAGCAACGAAAAAAATACCGCTTTACAAGCCATTGGCAATAAAATACTCAACAAACAACGCATAAATCTCGATGAGGGTGTATTGCTTTTTGAGCAAGCCTCTCTCCCATTTGTTGGTGCTTTGGCCAATTGGGTACGTGAACAAAAACATGGTAATAAAACGTATTTCAACAGAAATTTTCATATAGAACCAACCAATGTTTGTGTTTTCAGTTGTAAATTTTGTTCTTACTCAAAATTGTATGCCCACAAAGAGGAAGGCTGGGAATTAAGTTCTGAAGACATGCTGAACATTGTAAAAAAATACGATGGACAGCCAGTAACTGAAGTGCATATTGTTGGTGGAGTTCATCCTAAAATGGATTTAAAATTTTTTGCAGAAACATTGCAGAAAATAAAAACCCATCGTCCAGATTTACACATCAAAGGTTTTACACCTGTTGAGTTAGATTATATGTTGAGAAAAGCAAAAATGAGTATTGAAGAAGGCATGCAATTTTTAAAAGATGCTGGCTTACAATCTTTACCTGGCGGTGGTGCAGAAATTTTTCATCCAGAAATTCGTCAGCAAATTTGTGATGATAAAGTTGATGCAGAAGGTTGGTTAGACATTCACAGAGCAGCTCATAAAATTGGAATGCACAGCAATGCAACTATGTTATATGGACATGTAGAAAAATTTTGGCACAGAGTTGATCATATGGAACGCTTAAGGCAATTACAAGATGAAACTGGTGGCTTTAATACTTTCATTCCATTAAAATTTAGAAATCACGATAACGAGATGAGCAATATTCCTGAATCTTCTGTAATTGAAGACATGCGATTGTATGCTATTGCAAGATTGTACATGGATAATTTTCCTCATTTAAAAGCTTATTGGCCAATGCTTGGAAGACAAAATGCACAACTTACTTTAAGCTTTGGAGTGAATGATATTGATGGAACCATTGATGATACTACAAAAATTTATTCAATGGCTGGCAGTGAAGAACAAACGCCTTCTATGACAACTGCTGAATTGGTGAACTTAATTAAACAAGTTAAAAGAGAACCTATTGAAAGAGATACATTGTACAATATAGTGAACGATTATAGCAACGTTAATTTTGAAGAAAATTTAGTAGATGCTTCGTTGAACTAGTATGCACTAATTTAAGTATAAAAAATGCACTAAGACATTCTTAGTGCATTTTTTATTGCTCTTCGAATCTTGCAGATTCAAAATAATATACTGTAGCTTTTAGCTACTAAAGAAAATTTATGTTAGAAATAATGCTCTTCGAATCTTCCAGACTCGAAAGTAATATTCTGTCGCTTTTAGCAACTAAAGAAAATTTATCTTAGAAATATTTTACAAGCAAAAACTCAATTGCAGTATAGCTTTTGTAGAAGGAAGAACTTTAAACCGATTGTCGATACGTTGTCCAACAACCCAAATAATTTTTTGATTGCTTTCTATAATCCAAACATTTTCTTTTTGGGTAGTAGATAATTTTTTATCAATTAGGAAACGAGCAATTTTTTTCTTTTTCTCCATTCCCAAAGGATAGAAATAATCACCCGTTTTCCATTTTCTTAATATCAATGGGAATTGAACTTTATCAACATCTAATTGAACAATATTGGCATCATCAGTTATTTTAACTTGATTTTCTAATGTTTCAATTTTTAAAATTCCACCAGCAAACTGGGTAACAGAGTTAGATTGTTCAATTAAAACATTGATAGCATCTGTAGCAAGAACAGGGGCTATTATTAACCAATTTCTATTTTTAATAATTCGATGCGTTGCTGATGCAACAAATTTGCCATTGTGGGCTTGTAAAAGTTGTATTATATCATTTACTTGTAAAGCTGTAAATCCAAAATTTTTTACAATTTCAAATACAATTGTTGACAATGGTTTTTGCTTTGCCAACTTTAAAACAGGAATGTGAAATTCGTTGCCTTTTTGCTCAATTAATGCTGCTTTTGTTTGAGCAATGCTTTGGTTGTAAATTTCTTCAACTTCTTTCCAACGTTCAATATTAGCCAATAAATTATCTTCTGCATTGGGGAAAATTTGTTGAACCAATGGAATTAATTGATGCCTAAAAAAGTTTCTTGAATATTTATCTGAAGCATTTGAAGAGTCTTCAACCCAACTTAATTGATGGTCTTTTGCATAAGCTTCAATTTCAGTTCTTTTTGTAAACAATAAAGGTCTAAGTATATCATCTTGAGTGGGTAAAATACCATGTAACCCTTTAATACCAGTGCCTCTAAAGAAATTCATTAATACAGTTTCTATATTATCATCTGCATGATGAGCGGTGAGTAATTTTGAATTCTGAGTTTTGAATGTTGAATTGATTAGTTCTTCAAACCAATTATATCTTAATGTTCTTGCTGCTACTTGAATGGATACTTTATTCTGTTCAGCATATTCAGCAGTATTAAATTTTTGAACAAAAATTTCTTTATTGTATTTTTTTGCAAGCTCTTGTACAAATTGTTCATCTCGTTCACTCTCTGCTCCTCTTAACTGAAAATTACAATGTACAATTGTAAAATTGAACCCAGCTTTTGAAACCAAATCAGTTAATACAACACTATCTAAACCACCACTAACAGCCAATAAAAGATGACAGTTAGAAGTAGATAGATGACGGAACTCTTTTTTCCAATAATTATTAAATTGTTCAAGTAAATTCATTGTATAAAAATAAAATGCTAAAGCAAAAAACTTCAGCATTTATTGTTCAAGTTTATTCTATTGTATAAGTGTGCCCTGCTAAAGCAGGATTTTTAAACGACACCACTACAGTTGATTTTTATTCTACAGCTTATACCAAAGTAATTTTTCAATTTTTAGTTCTTCTTTACTTCTTTTGCCCAAGTATCTTTTAAAGTAACCGTTCTGTTAAACACCATTTTATTACTTGTGCTTTCTTTATCTAAACAAAAATAACCCTTGCGTAAAAACTGGTAACGATTGTTAAAATTCGTTTCTGCCAATGCAGGTTCAGCATATACTTTAGGAATAATTTTTAAAGAATTTTGGTTGATGTGTTCTTTAAAATCGCCTTCGGCTTCAGCTAAATTTTCGTGTATAAACAAACGATCATATTCTCTTACTTCTGCATCAATAGCATGTGCAACACTTACCCAATGCAAGGTTCCTTTTACATGAATTCCACTAGTATCACTTCCACTTTTGCTTTCTGGTATATAAGAGCATTTTAAAGCTGTAACAACACCTGCGTCATCCTTCACAACTTCATCGCACTTTATAATATATCCTCCTTTTAAACGAACCATTCCTCCTGGAAATAAACGAAAGAATTTTTTTGGAGGAACTTCCATAAAATCGTCTTTCTCTATATATATTTCATTGCTAAATGGCACTTCTCTATAAGTTACATTCTCCTCTTCAGGATTGTTCTCTATGTTCAATATTTCTCCAACTTTATCGTAATTGGTGATTATAATTTTTAGAGGATCGAAAACAACCATACGACGTAAAGCCGTTTTATTTAATTCTTCTCTTACACAAAATTCCAACAAACCAATATCAATTAAATTTTCTCTTTTGGCTACTCCAATTTTATCGCAAAAATCTCTAATAGCTGCTGCACCATAACCTCTTCTTCGCATACCTGTAATTGTTGGCATACGAGGATCGTCCCAACCAGTTACATGTTTTTCATTTACTAGTTGCAATAATTTACGTTTACTCATCACAGTATACGTCATGTTTAATCGGGCAAATTCATATTGTTGAGATGGAAAAATTTCTAAGTTTTCAATACACCAATTGTATAATTCTCTATGAGGAATAAATTCTAAGGTACAAATTGAGTGTGTAATATTTTCAATGGAATCGCTTTGTCCGTGAGCAAAATCGTACATTGGATAAACACACCAAGTATCGCCAGTACGATGATGATGGGCATGTTTAATTCTGTAAATAATTGGATCTCTCATGTGCATGTTGGGACTTCTCATGTCAATTTTTGCACGTAACACTTTTTCACCATCAGCATATTTTCCTTCACGCATTTCTGTAAAAAGTTGCAAATTTTCGGCAACGGTTCTCTCAGCAAATTTATTTCGAGAACCAGGTGTTGTTGGCGTTCCTTTTTGTGCAGCAATTTCTTCGCTTGTGCTATCATCTACATAAGCCAAGCCTTTTTCAATTAATATTACAGCAAAAGCATAAATCTGTTCAAAATAATTGGATGTGTACAATTCGTTAGCCCAAGTAAAACCCAGCCATTGTACATCGGCTTTAATACTTTCTACATATTCAGTTTCTTCTGTTGTGGGATTGGTGTCATCAAAACGCAAATTGGCTTTACCGCCATATTTGTTGGCCAAGCCAAAGTTTAAACAAATACTTTTTGCATGACCAATATGCAAATAACCATTGGGCTCTGGAGGAAAACGTGTAATAATAGATTGATGTTTGCCCTCGGCTAAATCTTTTTCAATAATTTCTTCAATAAAATTTAAACTCTTTTCTTCACTCATATTCTATAGTTCTTATGCAACAAAAATAAGTGATAGAAAATAACAAATCTGTAAAATACTAAAACTGTAATCTAAAGCTACCAAATAAACCAAAATTTTGTGTAGTTGTATTTAAAACCACTCCATTGGCAGCTTTTATAACTGGAGCAAAACGCCACACAGCATCTATTCTAAAGAATTTAAAAATATTGTCAAATCCTGTTCCTACTTCTGTATAATAACTGCCTTTTAAAGAACGTAAATTATACCCTCCAAATTCAATTTTATTGAACTTACGATTGATTTGAGTTAAATCGCCCCAAACTGTTTTAACATTATAAAACTGGCGAATTTTTGTTTTACGAAAAGCTGGAATTAAATTAATGAGTTTCTTTTCGATATTGTGTTCAAAGTTGAACCCATAAAATAAATCACTTGCATATTCAAACCTATTCATTAAGTTGAATGAGTTTTTATTGTAATAATAAATTTCGTTACCAGGATGAACTTCTAATAACATAAAAGGCAGGTTTTTGCCAAAAATTTTACCCCCATATACTGTATACGTTACTTTGCCCCAAAGTGGTAATGTGTATGTTTGATTGATGGAAACATTAATTTTTTGATACTGAAATTGGCTTCGCATAAAATCTGAAATTCCAAGAGCATATTTTAATTGAACATTTGGAAGATTGGATTTTATATTCCTAACTTTTCTATGCGTTACTATCTTTTTTTCTCCTGGGGTATATTCTATTTTAAAATCTACTTGCGTATTAATTATTTCATCGTTTCTTGTTGAATACATTCTATTTGCAGGCAATGGCTGAAAAATATCAAATTCAGTTCTTTTTATTGAAATTTGAGTGGTTAAATCATTGCCCCAAGATTTGCTAATGGCCACTTTAACTTCTTTTATATTAATGAACTTTTGCTTAATTCCATCCCTTCTAATTATTTGGCTAAACATATTATCTGTTGTCGCATCATCGTCACTAGATTTTATTTTTCCATTATCTAAATCGTTTACATAAGACACAGAAATACTGCTACCATTGCTTTTGGGAATTTTGTAAGTAATATCAAATTTCCCTTTCAGTCTTTGATCTTTAAACCCATAAGCTAAATATCCATGAAGCCTAAGTTGTTGGCTAAACTTTTCTGTAGTTCCAATATCAAACCTTGTTCTAACTTTTTCCATTTGGTTACCACTAATCCATTTATACCAAGGCCCAATTTCAATCATTCCAAACCTTTTGTGTCCATCAAATAAAAATTCTACCGTATTGGCATACCTTCTAAACATAGGTACTTGCTTTAAAGTATCGATCATCCAATACACCACTTTTTCATTTTTTGTTAGCAGTTCATGCCTATTCTTTTTCCAAAAAGTATCATTTTTTTGTTTGGCATCTTCATCAATAATTACTTCTTCTTTCTTTTTATTTTTTGCCAATTTTTCAACAATAAAATCTTCATTTAATTGTACATTTCTGTAGGTAGCAGTTTTACGTCCTATAAAAGAAAGTTTCCCTTTTTTTAGTGGCGATAAATCGGCAATAATTAAGTCTTTAAAAAACACCCATTTATTGTCGTTGTTTAACACAAACTCTTGTACAATAGAAAGTCTATTTACAAAATTTATATTTGAAGAAGCAGTAACGTTTAGTGATATTTTTTTAATTGCCCAAGTAGTGCTATGAATCCAACAATCGCCAGAAAAAGTATTTTCACCTTCTTTTTTGGGAGTGAAGTATAAGTGAAAAAACTTATCGCCCCCAATTACTTGTGTATCTGCTCCTTTGTAATGGTAAAATCTATCGCCCACACTGCTAATTGGACTAATAAATTCTTTTCCAAATAAACTAAAATAGTTTTCGTAAACACTTATTTTTTGGCTTATGCCACCAACAAATTGCAAAACCGTTTCATTTTTAATTCCATTGGTTTGCACTGCTTTTATTTCTTCTCTACTTTTTGAGGGGTTGTTGCTGTAATAAATGTTAGAGATAGATTCTGTAAGAAAGACTGGCAAAAATGGAGTGGCTTCCGATAAGCTATCTACATTGTTTAATAAAAATTTAAATGGCTGCAGCAACTTTATTTTATCGAAGCTACTTTGATTTACATTGTTTAAATCGAGTTCTAATTTATTGTACAATTCAAAACTGTAGGTATTATATTGATAAGGATTGTTGTCATTTCTGTGCGTTACCACATTCTTCCACCAACGCAACCCTTTATTAAACCTAGATTTAACAACAGGACCAATATGTACTTTTGCTAAATGCAAATAAATTACAATATTAGAAGTTGTTTTAAGAGTTGAAATATCTCTATATGTATTTTCATATCCTACATATCTTACAACCAATGTATCTTGAAGATGCGGTGAAACTTTAAGAGAAAAGTCGCCTACTGAATCTGATATTGTTCCTTGTTGAGATTTTACCCAATAAATACTAGCAAATGGAATTGGCACATTTGTAAACTCATCTACAATTTTACCAGTTATATATTGTTGACCAAATAACGAGTTTACACAGATAAGAAATACAAAAAAACAAACGCTTTTGAGCAGTATTTTTTCAAAGTAACATAGTATCTGCATAAGCAATTGTGGATATATTCTGGTTAGTTGATGTTTAATATAAAACAAAAAATTATATTCTTCTTTCAGTCTCTCATAGATTGAAGAAATATAAATAAACTCACTTTTGTGATCATTTTATTGTATCAAAGTACATCAAATTAAAGCTGCTTTGTAAAATATCAAATCGTTTGAACTTATTATACACATCTATTGAATAAGTTTATAACTATGCATTAAAAGCCTCACCTTTATATTTGAACCAATAATTTAATTCAACTAATATGCGTACAATATTCAAGTTTGCTACAGTAGGTACAACAGCTTTAAGTATTATGATGTTTTCAAGTAGCTGTAAAAATGAAAAAGACAAAGAAGTAAAAAAAGATAGTGTTGTTGCAGTAACTAAACCTGTTCCTGGCACACCAATTAAATATGATAGTAGTAAACGTTATATATTTTTAACTTGGGACGATGCTCCTCAACCTCCTGGCAGCAATATTTGTAAAAAAGTATTTGAAGAAGAAGGCGTAAAAGCAACATTTTTTATGGTGGGCATGCACCAAACAGATAATAGAAGAAAGTATTTTGTAGATTCTATTAGAAATGCTTATCCTCAATTTTTATTGGCCAATCACAGCTACTCTCATGGCTTTCAAAACAAGTATCATCTTTTTTACTCTAAGCCTGATAGTGCTGTAAAAGATTTTTTACGTGCCGAACAAGAATTAAACATTCCTGTAAAAATTATTCGTTTGCCAGGCAATCCAACTTGGGCAAATAATGGACAAATTAAAGGACCAAAATCAACTTTGCCAGTTGCACAAAAATTAGATGCGATGGGTTATCATTTATTGGGTTGGGATGTTGAGTGGGAATTTATTGGAGGAAGCAAACCTAAACAAGGTGCGGTTGAATTGGCCAATTCAATTACACAAAAATTAGATTATGGCAATACGTATGAACCCAATTGTATTGTTATTTTAGCACATGATAGAATGTTTGCTAAACAACCCTATACCGATTCTTTAAGAAAATTCATTCAAGAATTAAAGAAAGATACAAGGAATGTTTTTGAAACTGTAGATCATTTTCCATTGATTCAAAAAGGAAAATAAAATGAATTATTTGAAAGTATATTTTGGAATAGTGTTGTTACTTACAACACTATTTTCATGTAAAAGCGTTCGTCAATCAAGCAGAGATAACAAGGGCAATTATTCTTGGAATCAATTTATTATGGGTGCCGATTTATCATATGTTAGTCAAATTGAAGACAATGGTGCTGTATATAAAATAAACAATCAACCCAAAGATGCTTTTGAAATTTTTAAATCAATTGGCACAAACACAGCAAGAGTAAGACTTTGGAACAATCCAACATGGCAACTTCCTGTTACAGGTGGCAAAATGTATAGCGATTTAATGGACGTTGAAAAAACAATGCGTAGAGCCAAACAACAAGGAATGGCTGTTTGTTTAGATCTTCATTATTCTGATGATTGGGCAGATCCTGATAAACAAATTACACCTGCTGCTTGGAAAAATTTGCCCATTTCTATTTTAAAAGATTCTGTTTATAATTATACACTGGCAGTATTGAATTATTTTAGTGAGAAAAACTTAACTCCAGAAATAATTCAAATTGGCAATGAAACCACTTTTGGTATGTTATGGCCAGCAGGAAAAATTGAGAACAATAGCAACTGGGAAAACTTTGGTACTTTGTTAAATAGTGGAATAAAAGCAGTTAGAGATTTTTCTATAAATGCAACAATTCAACCACAAATAATTATTCATGTAGCTCAATTGCAATATGCCAATTGGTGGACAAAAAACATAATTGAAAAAGGTCAAGTAACTGATTTTGATATACTCGGAATTTCTCATTATTACAAATGGAGTACCGTAAACGCTATGCAAGCAATTGGCGATACAATTCAACTCTTAAAAAAGAGTTTCAACAAACCCATTGTTTTAGTAGAAACTGCTTTTGCTTGGACCAATACAGATACTTATGGAAATTTATTTTATTCTACAACACCAATTGAAGGTTACTCATTTACAAAAGAAGATCAGCAGCGATACATGAAAGATTTAATTCAAACCTTAATTACTAATGGAGGAACAGGAATTATGTATTGGGAACCTGCATGGATTACTTCTTCAATGAAAGATAGATGGGGCAAAGGAAGTAGCTGGGAGAACAATACTTTTTTTGATTTCTCATGCAACTTATTACCTTCAATAACCTTTATGCAATACAACTATAAATTTTAATGGTGATGATAGACTTTAGAAGCGATACTGTAACCAAACCAACACCAGAAATGTTAGCTGCAATGATGCAAGCTACTGTTGGTGATGATGTTTTTGGTGAAGACTTTACAGTGAATGAATTAGAAAATAAAGCAGCCAATTTATTTGGTATGGAAGCAGCATTATTTTGTCCAAGCGGTACAATGACCAATCAAATAGCCATTAAAGTACATACACAACCTGGTGATGAAGTAATTTGTGATGAGCTGAGCCACATCTATCAATATGAAGGTGGAGGAATTGCATTTAACAGTGGTTGCAGTACACATTTAATAAAAGGCAATGGTGGTAGAATTACTGCAGAGCAAGTGCTACAATCCATTAACAACCCAAACGATATTCATAAAGCCAATAGCAAATTGGTGAGTTTAGAAAATACCATCAATCGTGCAGGTGGAAGTTGTTACAATATTTTAGAAATGGAAGCCATACAAAAAGTTTGTATCAGCAACAATTTAGCCTTGCACTTAGATGGTGCAAGATTGTTTAATGCCATTGTAAAAAACAATGAAAGTACACTACAATATGGAACAATTTTCAACAGTATTTCTATTTGTTTAAGCAAAGGTTTGGGTGCACCTATTGGTAGTATTTTGTTGGGTTCAACTACATTTATTAAAAAAGCAAGAAGAGTAAGAAAAGTGTTTGGTGGCGGTATGAGGCAAGCTGGTTTTTTAGCAGCCGCAGGTATTTATGCACTCGATCATCATATACAACGCTTGGCAATAGACCATACACATGCCAAACAAATTGAAGCTGCTTTAGAAAAGAAAGATTTTGTAAAAAATATACTCCCAGTTGAAACCAATATTGTAATTTTTGAAATTTCTGGCAATTTAACAGCTGCAAATTTTGTAGAACGTATGAAAAACAAAAATATACTTATGTTTGCAATATCTCCTACTCATGTACGAATGGTTTTGCATTTAGACATTACCGAAGCTATGGTACAACAAACGATTGATGCTATTGAAAAAATGTAATTACTTTCAACCCTAATTATTGAAAGCATTGTTTAAAATTTAGTTTTAAAGAAGATATATGTTACCTAGAGTTAACCCAACCACAACCCAAGCATGGTTTCTATTGAAAAAACACCATGAAAATGAAATGAGTCGCAAAAAAATGAAAGACTTATTTGCTAGCGATCCTGAACGTTTTAAAAAATTCTCTTTGTGTTTAGAAGACCTTGTATTTGATTACTCTAAAAATATTATTAACGAAAACACATTGCAACTTTTATTGCAATTGGCAGAAGAATGTAAATTAAAAGATGCCATACCTGAAATGTTTGCAGGAGTAAAAATTAATGAAACAGAACATAGAGCTGTATTACATACTGCATTAAGAAATTTTTCTGATACACCAATTTTAGCAGATGGAAAAGATGTAATGCCATTGATAAAAAAAGTGTTAAACCAAATGGAAGCATTTTGCAGTAATGTACATACTGGAAAATGGAGAGGCTATACAGGAAAGAAAATAAAGTATATTGTAAATATTGGAATTGGTGGTAGCGATTTAGGTCCAGTAATGGTTACAGAAGCGTTAAAACCTTATTGGAAAAAAGGAATTGAAACTTATTTTGTAAGTAATGTTGACGGAAGTCATATTGCCGAAACTTTAAAGAAAGTAAAACCAGAGGAAACACTTTTTTTAATTGCTTCTAAAACATTTACTACACAAGAAACCATGACCAATGCACATACAGCTAGGCAATGGTTTTTAGAACATGCACAAGATGAAACCCATATTGCCAAGCACTTTGCAGCATTAAGTACCAACGAAAAAGAGGTTGCAAAATTTGGAATTGATACAGCCAATATGTTTGAATTTTGGGATTGGGTTGGTGGTCGTTATAGTTTATGGAGTGCTATTGGTTTATCCATTGCATTAACTATAGGTTACGACAATTTTGAGCAATTGTTGAAAGGTGCATTTGCAGCCGATGAACATTTTAAAACTGCAAAGTTTAATCAAAATATTCCTGTGTTAATGGCATTATTGGGCATTTGGTACACCAATTTTTTTAATGCACAAAGTGAAGCCATTTTACCTTACGATCAATACATGCATCGTTTTGCAGCCTATTTTCAACAAGGCAACATGGAAAGCAATGGAAAATGTATTGATAGAAATGGCAACACCATAGATTACAAAACTGGACCAGTAATTTGGGGCGAACCTGGCACAAATGGTCAACATGCTTTTTACCAATTAATACATCAAGGAACTATTGTAATTCCTTGCGATTTTATTGCACCAGCCATTACACACAATACTATTGGCGATCATCATCATAAACTCATGAGCAACTTTTTTGCCCAAACCGAAGCGTTGATGAATGGTAAAACAGAAGAAGACGTAAAAGCAGAATTGGTGAAAGCTGGCAAAAGCGATGAAGAAATAAAAAAGCTAACTCCGTTTAAAGTATTTCCTGGCAACAAACCAACCAATTCAATTTTAGTTAAACAAATTACACCATTTAGTTTAGGAATGTTGGTGGCTATTTACGAGCATAAAATTTTTGTACAAGGTGTTATTTGGAACATTTTTAGTTTCGACCAATGGGGTGTTGAATTGGGCAAACAATTGGCCAATAAAATTTTACCAGAGTTAGAAAGTGATGCATTGGTTACTAGTCACGATAGTAGTACCAACAGCTTAATAAATGCCTATAAAAACTTTTTAAAAAGTTGAACATAAACGAGATTGAAATAGTACTTATTGAAGCTAAATACAATACTGCGATAGCAGCAATTATAAGAGCTGCATTGGAAGAGTTTGGAGCCAATAAACCAGGCACAGTTTATTTTGATTCAAGTACCGATGCCTTATATGAATTGTTTAATACAACAGCTAATAGCCAATACTATATTGCTTTACAAAATAATATAGTTGTAGGTGGGGCAGGCATTTTCCCTACAGAAGGTTTACCCAATAATACTTGTGAGTTGGTAAAAATGTATTTACATCCATCTGCCAGAAATATAGGATTGGGCAAAAAAATGATTCAATTTTGTATGGCTAGTGCTAAACAATTGGGCTTTACTAAACTATATTTAGAAACTTTGCCAGAGCTGAATAAAGCTGTAAAAGTGTACGAGAATTTAGGTTTTCAATATTTGGATAAACCACTTGGCAACTCAGGACATACTGGTTGTAATATTTGGATGATACAAGATGTGGTGTAACTATTCCCCTATCGGTTGGTGTCTCACCAACCGAAAAGAGAACTATTCCCCAGCTCTGCGAAGCTTGTAGCTTCGCAGAAAATATTCTGTTGCATTTGCAACTCTATTGCCATTAAATAAAAAACGATTTAGCATTTGCTAATTTTGCATTTTTAAAATATTGGCTTACAGAACTTTTACAACATGTTATTGCTTTACATAATTGCTAAAAGCAATAGAATAATACTTACGAAGCTACAAGCTTCGAAGAGCAGGTTGCAATATTTGGATGATAAAAGATATAGAAACATCATTTATCTAAAGCACTCATTAAATGATGTTTTCCTTTCATCATAAACTTTTTGCTTTGCT
>ERZ724525.1649-NODE-1649-length-13041-cov-5.330356_pt1 | contig 13041 bp, 6 predicted proteins | sample MGYA00376058_ERZ724525 | MGnify/ENA primary metagenome ERZ724525 (study PRJEB28724, sample SAMN07190888) | wastewater metagenome | isolation source: influent of sewage treatment plant in Hong Hong | place: USA: Christiansburg, Virginia | collected 2016-03-01 ... | reverse complement strand
ACATGCGAAATCGGTCTCTACTGGGGTGCTTGCAATACCCGCCTCACCGGATCGTTCGGCTACTATCAGCGCAAGACATTCGACATGGTAGGTCCTGCTCCTGAGTTGCCTGTTATCCTCGGTGCCAATCCTCCAAAGGTGAACAACCTTGATATGACATCTAAGGGTTGGGATCTCCAGATTGGCTGGCGTGACGTAATCGGTGAGGTAAGCTATGGTGCATCTCTCGTATTGAGTGATAACCAGGTGGTCATCGATAAGTATCCTAACCCATCTAAGAACCTCGGTTCATATTACGAAGGTGCTAAGCTCGGAGACATCTGGGGCTTTACCACAATCGGTATTGCACAGAGCCAGGAAGAAATGGATGCACACCTCGCAAAGGTTGACCAGAGCGCACTCGGAAGCGGCTGGACAGCAGGTGATATCATGTATGCCGACCTTGACGGTGATGGTAAGGTAAATACAGGCGAGAATACAGCCGGCAAGCCTGGTGATAGAAGAATTATCGGTAACTCTACTCCTCGCTATAACTTTGGTTTGAACCTCGATGCAGCTTGGAAGGGCTTTGATATCAAGGTGTTCTTCCAGGGAACCCTCAAGCGTGACTACGCTGCAGATGGTGCTGTATTCTGGGGTGCTATCGGTCATGGTAAGTGGCAGGCTACCGGCTTCAAGTTCCACGAGGATTACTGGCGTGAGGATAACAAGGGTGCATACTACCCACGTGCTGACTGGGGTGGTGGCCGCAACATCCAGACTCAGACCCGTTATCTGCAGAATGCAGCTTATGGTCGTTTGAAGAACCTCACCATCGGTTATACCTTGCCAAAGTCAATCACAAGCAAGGCTTATATTGAGAATCTTCGCTTCTTCGTATCTGGAGAGAACCTCTTCACCATCACTAACTTCACAGAGGCTGGTGATCCAGAGCTGATTGGAGCAGGTTATGATGGCGGTAAGATTGGTGAGACCTATCCATTGTCAAAGACATTCTCATTCGGTCTTAGTGTAACATTCTAACTTATCATTTAGATTATAGAAAGGAAACAATTTATGAAAATTAAATATATTTCAATGCTCTTATTGGGCGTGACGCTCGGTCTGACAAGTTGCGATGACTATCTTGACAAGGAGCCTGAAAGCAACGTGACACCTGCGTCTTTCTTTACTAGCGCAGACGACCTGGCAGCCTACACCGTGAATCTCTATGGTGTATTGACAAGTATTGGTCCTGGTAGCTATGGTATGAGTACCTTTGCTTACGATAATGCTACTGATAACCAGGCGGGAACCGGTTATTCTAGCCGTTGGGTTCCTGGAAACTGGAAAGTAGGTCAGAGTGGCGGTGCCTGGGATTTCGGCAACATCCGTTCGGTGAACTATTTCCTGGATCAGGTACTGCCAAAGTTCGAGGCTAAGCAGATTAGTGGTGCTGAGGCTCATGTACGCCACTACATTGGTGAGGCATACTTCCTCCGTGCTTACCTTTATTTGGACAAGTTGCAGTCTCTTGGCGATTTCCCTATCGTGCTCACAGCGCTTCCTGATGACAAGGAGACTCTTGTTGAGGCTTCAAAGCGCCAGCCACGTTATAAGGTAGCTCAGCAGATTCTCGACGACCTTGATAAGGCACTCGGTCTGTTGATGGAGTCTGCCCCTGGTGGCAAGAACCGCATCTCTCGCGATGCTGCCCTCCTGCTCCGTTCTCGTGCAGCTCTCTTTGAGGCTACATGGGAGAAGTATCACAAGGGTACTGCGTTTGTGCCAGGTGGTCCAGGATGGCCAGGCAAGGCTGAGGATATCCAGGGATTTGACATCGATTCTTCCATCAATCACTTCCTCGATGAGGCTATGAAGTCTTCTAAGGAATTGGGTGATAAGCTCGTTGATAACCTTGTAGAGAATACGGATACTCCAGAGGGACAGAATGCTAGTTTGGCAAGTATCAATCCTTACTACACCATGTTCTGTGACAAGGATATGAGTGGCTATAGCGAGGTTTTGATGTACCGTGCTTTCGATAAGGACAAGGCTAACGTAACTCACAACATCCAGATGCAGCTCCAGCGTAATGGTGGTGGTACTGGTTGGACACGTGGATTGGTTAACTCATTCCTCATGCGCAACGGTCTTCCTATCTATGCAGCAGGTTCAGGTTACAACCCTGAGTGGGAGAACCAGGGCATCAAGGCTACTCTCCAGGATCGTGACTCTCGTATCCAGATATTCACCAAGATGGATGGTTCTGTAGAGAACTATACAAGTGATGGTGCTAATACCGTTGATCTCTCTTGGACAGTAAAGGGTAACAATGAGACTCGTATCGTTACCGGTTATGCTGTGAAGAAGGGTAAGAACTATGATGTTCTGCAGCAGCTCAACCACGACTATGGTCAGAGTGGTAGCATTGTATTCCGTGGCACAGAGGCTCTCCTCAACTACATGGAGGCTTCCTGGTTGAAGAACAATACTATCGACGCCACAGCTGATAAGTACTGGCGTGCTCTCCGCACCCGTGCCAAGGTAGATCCTGATTACAACAAGACCATCGCAGCTACCAACATGCAGGAGGAGGCTAAGTGGGACTTCGGTGCTTACTCTCATGGTCAGTTGGTTGATGCTACTACTTACAACATCCGTCGTGAGCGTCGTGACGAGTTCATCGGTGAGGCTTCCCGCTGGGAGGACTTGATCCGCTGGCGTGCTTGCGACCAGGTAAACGGTTACCAGATTGAAGGTATGAAGTACTGGGGTACTGTTTACGAGGGCACATGGCTCGATGGTGAAACCAACCTCGCTATCGTAGATGTTGAAGGAGGTAAGGGTAATATGAGTGATAAGACCATTAGTGGCGACTATATCCGTCCATACCAGATTTCCAAGATTAACAACCAGGTATTTGATGGTTATCACTTTACTCCTGCTCACTATCTGTCTCCTATCGCACAGAGCGTATTCCGTCAGACAGCAGCGGGTGACCAGACCGATCTTACCACATCTGTAGTTTACCAGAACCCAGGTTGGCCATTGGTTGCCGGACAGGGTGCAACTGCAGTAGAGTAAAGCGTGTGCACATATTCATTCGGCTTATGTCTTGAAATAAAAAGCTCAAGGCATAAGATACTAAAAAGGCTCGCAAGAAGTTTCGATTTCTTGCGAGCCTTTTAAGATTAAGAAATATTAAAAAACTGGCTTTTCCTTGGAGATAATCGCGGATATGTGTATATTTGCACCATCCGATAATCGCGGATATGTGTGTATTTGTGCTATCCGATAATCGCGGATAGGTGTAAGAAACGGAAAATATTAATCGCGGATAGGTGTATTTATCCGATATAATTAATCTAGGATAGGTGTAAATTATGAGAAGAAAAGTATATGATCAACTCAAGAAATGGAAGGAAGAACAGAACGGAGAAAGTGCTGTTCTCATCAATGGTGCCCGCCGAGTAGGAAAGAGCTATATCGTAAAGGAATTCGCTCAAGAAGAATACAAGAGTTATATTTTGCTTGACTTCAATAAGATAGGAAAGAACATAAAATCCTTGTTCGAAACCTACCTGGATGACTTGGATACATTCTTTATGTATTTGAGCAGTTTCACCAATACACCTCTATATCCAAGAGAATCGGTTATTATCTTTGATGAAGTGCAATTGTATCCTCGGGCTCGTACTGCTATCAAGTATCTGGTTGAAGATGGACGCTACGATTATATCGAGACTGGTTCGCTTGTTTCTATCAAAAAGAACGTTGAGGATATCATGATTCCTTCTGAGGAGGAAGAAATATTGATGTATCCTATGGATTTCGAGGAGTTCTTGTGGGCATTGAACAATGAAACCTTGATGCCTCTTATACGAATGAACTTTCAGAAAAAGCATGAGATGGGACAGATGATGCATCGCATGGCAATGGACTATTTCAGACAGTATCTTATTGTTGGAGGAATGCCACAGGCTGTAGCTAAATTTGTAGAAACTCGAGATTTCAATAAGGTGGATCGTGTGAAGCGACAAATTCTTACCTTATATCGTAATGATATTCAAAAGTATGCTTCAACTTATGTATTTAAAGTTACCCAGATTTTTGATACAATTCCTTCTCAACTTCAAAAACATGAGAAGAAATTTATGTTGAAAGCACTTACAGAAGGGGCGAGAATGCGGGATTATGAAACGGCTTTCTTTTGGCTGGCAGATGCCATGATAGTCAATATGGCCTATAATACGACAGAGCCAAGCATCGGTCTTGGAATGAATACCGATGATACGACATTGAAATGCTATATGGCTGATACGGGTTTGCTCATCAGTCATGCTTTCAATGAAAATACGATAGTATCTGAAAACTTATATAACAAGCTTCTGGTAGATAAACTGGAGTTCAATGGCGGAATGATAGTTGAGAATATTGTGGCTCAGATGTTACGTTCGGCAGGGCATAAGCTGTATTTCTTTTCCAAATATAGTAAGGATGATGCCAAAGAAAGGATGGAACTGGATTTCCTGATAGCCAAAGATACAATAACGTCAAAGCATAATATTTCACCGATAGAAGTGAAGTCAACTAATAGATACACGCTCACTTCTCTCAAAAAGTGCATCGCTAAATATGATAGTTATCTGGCCACTCCGTATGTTTTGCATACGGCTGATTTGAAAGTAGAGGAGGGGATTACTTATTTGCCATTGTATATGACAGGGTTATTATAAGTGGTTTTAGTTGAATGGAAAAGGCTCGCAAGAAATCGAAACTTCTTGCGAGCCTTTATTATTTGCTAAACTATGAATCTGAACCTGTTAAACTCATCATAAAGTTCAATGTTCAAACCTCAAAGTTCAATGTCTTTATACGAGTGTTGCAACGACTTCCTCACGGGTACCTGGCAACATGTCGATGACAGGAATCTCTGGCATGGTGTAGCAACCTGGCTGCAGACGGAATGAAGCACGAGCCACGTTAACCAATACCTGAGCGGTGAGGGCTGGGTTATTGATGCTCATATTGAACTCGAAACGCTGGTTCTGGGTCTTGCCAGATACACCCTTGCGAACGAGGTTCACACCATGACCCATATCCTTTACATCATCTACAGATGCTACGGCGAATACGTGGGTCTCATCGTGAGCGAAGTATGGATCTGCCTTGATTTCGGCTGTTACATCCTCAAGCTTGGCACCTTCTTCCAACTCTACGTATACCATACGACGGTGGATACCCTCACCCAATGGGATAGTTACAGAGAGCGCTTCCTTTACGCCCTTCTTGCCACGAACACAAACTGAGTGACCCATACTCATACCAGGACCGAAGTTGGTATATGTCAAGCCCTTAGGAGCAAGGCTCTCCATCAGAACACGTACGATAGAATCAGAACCTGGATCCCAACCAGCAGAGATAACGCTTACCTTGCCAGCCTTCTTGCAGTTCTCCATCTGCTTGGTACGGTAGTCGAGGATGCTGGTGTGGATATCGAAGCTGTCTACGGTGTTGATACCGAGGGCAACGATCTTCTCTGCATACTCAGGGCAAGAGCGGGTAGGGGTTGCGAGGATAGCAACATCTACATCCTTCAACTTGGTGATGTCATCTACTACTTCATAGTTTGCCAACTCAGCTGGTTTGTCCTTGGCACCCTGGCGACGTACAATACCTGCAATCTCAAAGTCAGGAGCTGCTTCGAGTGCCTCAACAGTAAACTTACCGATGTTGCCGTATCCTACTACGGCTGCTCTAAATTTCTTCATTGTCTTATTTCTTTTATTTTGTTGTTTTAATTTCTTTTATTTGTTGCGGTTTAGTCATCCAACGGATATGTTTTCCGCTCTTCATTCTATTTCCGGTTGCAAAAGTATAGCTTTTTCTTGAAATACGTGACGTTTTAATAGAATTTTAACTCATAAAAGTTGCAAAAAGTAGTAAAATCATAGTTTTTAGGTATGAATAAGCGGAGATTTGTAAGGTTTCTGCTGCAAGAGCCTTACAGTTTCGTTATTTTGTTGCGAAACATCATACATCCCCTTTCCGATACCTCCCGATGTGCTTTGAATTACGTCGGGACGTAGCTTTTGCTGCGTCCCGACGTCTCTGGCTCTGCGTCGGGACGTATGACATGCTACGTCGGGACGTAATTTTATGGAATTCTATTACAATAATCCCGCCCTTCGCACGTTATTAATATATTAATTTAATTAGGAGAAAAAGAAAATGATAGAATATATTCATGGCGATCTGACAGAGCTGACACCTGCACTGGCTATTGTTGAGACTGCGGGGGTGGGCTACGGACTCAATATATCGCTCAATACATATACTGCCATTCAGGGCAAACAGGAAGTGAAACTCTATGTTCACGAAGTGCTGGTGGCTGGTGGAAGAGATGACTCTTTCACCCTTTTCGGCTTTGCTACCAAACAGGAACGTGAACTCTACCGCCTCCTCATCACCGTTTCAGGAGTAGGCGGAAATACAGCCCGTATGATTCTCTCTTCACTCTCGCCACGCGAACTCTGCGAAATCATCTCTACTGGTAACGACAAGATGCTGAAAACCGTGAAGGGTATCGGACTGAAGACTGCACAGCGAATCATCATCGACTTGAAAGATAAAATCGTGAGCCTCGGCATTGCTGACGAACTGCCAGCCAGCGGAGGCAATGTGGTGATGGTGAACAATGACGTAAAGGATGAGGCGGTAAGCGCCCTCACCATGCTCGGCTTCTCGCCGGCACCATCTGCCAAGGTAGTAGTAGATATCCTCAAGGCACAGCCTGATCTCCCGGTAGAACAGGTTGTGAAACTGGCATTGAAGCAAATCAAATAAGTTAGGAGTTTTTTATCGATGAAACAGAAGCAAAGATTCATATCTTTTCTATTGGCTTGGCTGATGGTGGCAACCTTCGGCTATGCGATAGCTTTGCCTCAACTTCAGGACGATAAAAAGAAAACCCATACCAGCACAGCCCAGCCCGTGCAGCTCGATGAAGATACCATTCCCGATTCGCTGCTGCATACCCGCTGGCAGATTCAGCGCACCCAACCTTACTCCCTGAGCGACCTCTATCAGAGTCCGCTCGACCTGAAACGTCCTGATAATCTGCAATATCAGGTAGTCTACAACGATACCCTCGACCGCTATATCATCGGCAACCGCATGGGCTCAACCTGGCTTTCGGCTCCTATCATGCTCACTCCGAAAGAGTATCTTGCATGGACCGAACAGCAGCAGCGCAACAGCTACTTCCGCAAGCAGAACGATGAAATCTTCCAGGCAAAAGGCAAGGAGAAGTTCGATTTCTCAGATATGCACTTCGACTTGGGACCTGCAGAGAAAATCTTCGGTCCTGGTGGCATCAGAGTGAAGACACAGGGTTCTGCCGAACTCAAGTTCGGTATCAACAAGAAGAGCATCGACAATCCTTCGTTGCCTATCCGCAACCGAAAGACGACGATGATGGATTTTGATGAGAAAATCAATCTCAACGTCAACGGAAAGGTGGGCGATAAGGTGAACATGAACCTGAATTACAACACCGATGCCACCTTCGATTTCGATGCACAGAACATGAAACTGAAGTACGACGGCAAGGAAGATGAAATCATCAAACTCGTTGAGGCGGGCAATGTCTCCTTCCCTTCCAACTCTTCGCTCATCAAAGGCGCCAGCAGTCTGTTTGGTGTTAGAACCGATATGCAGTTTGGCAAACTCAAGCTGCAGATGGTGGCTTCGCAGAAGAAAAGTGCATCGAAGAGCGTATCTACCAGGGGCGGTGTACAGCTCACTCCTTTCGAGTTGAATGTAGCCGATTATGAGGAGAACCGCCACTTCTTCCTCTCCCAGTATTTCAGAAATCATTATGATGCCTGGATGCAGAAACTTCCTAATCTCACCACGGGCATCACCATCAACCGTGTGGAGGTGTGGGTTACCAACAAAACCGGCAATACCACCAATACCCGAAACATCGTAGCCCTGACCGACCTGGGCGAGAACCAGAAACTGAGCAACCCGATGTGGACGGCGAGCGGACAGGTGCCTTCTAACCAGGCGAATACTGAGTATGCTGCGATGAACAGCCAATATGCTGCTGCCCGTGACATCGACCAGGCTGCAACCACTCTCGATGGAGGCGGACTGGTTGGTGGAGCCGATTATGAGAAACTGGAGAGTGCCCGTCTGCTCAATTCTTCTGAGTATACGGTCAATACCGCTTTGGGTTATATCTCATTGAAAACCAGTCTGCAGACCGACCAGGTACTTGCTGTAGCCTATGAGTATACATCGGGAGGTGTTACCTATCAGGTGGGCGAGTTTGCATCCGATCTCAGCGATACCAAGCAGGCACTCTTCGTGAAATCGCTCAAGAATACCAGTAACAATCCGCGACAGGGCAACTGGGGGCTGATGATGAAGAACGTTTATTATCTGGCTTCTACCGTAGAGAAGGAGAAGTTCCGCCTGGATGTGAAATACCAGAGCGATACCACCGGCGTATATCTCAGTTATATCCCTGAGCAGCAGGTGAAGAAGCAGCCTATCATCCGTGTGCTGGGCGCCGACCGTCTGGATAACAACAACAAGGCACACAGCAATGGATATTTCGATTATGTAGAAGGCTATACCATCTCTAACGGACGCGTGTTCATTCCGAAGGTAGAGCCTTTCGGCAGTTATATGCGTGATTATCTGGTCAAGCGGGGCGTGGCTGCCGACAAGGCTGAAAAGTATGCCTTTACCGAACTTTATGACAGTACGAAGACCGTAGCCAAGCAGATAGCCGAAAAGAACAAGTATCAGATTGTGGGACAGTTCAAGGGCTCTGCAGCCAATGTCATCTCGCTCGATGCCTACAATGTGCCACAGGGCTCGGTGGTCGTTACGGCAGGCGGTATCACCCTGAAAGAGGGCACCGACTATTCGGTAGATTACAGTGCCGGTGAGGTGACCATCCTGAACCAGAGCATCATTGATGCCGGTACGGCTGTCAACGTTTCTCTGGAGAGTAATACCGATTTCGGACAAACGCGAAAAACGATGTTCGGACTGAACTGGGAGTATGATTTTACCAAGAACTTCCAGTTGAGCGGTACTATCCAGCACCTCTCCGAACAGGCGCTTACCACCAAGGTATCCATGGGCTCCGAACCGCTGAAGAACACCCTTTGGGGCATCAATCTCAACTGGCGCAAGGAGAGTCAGTGGCTCACCAATGTGCTTGACAAGATACCATTCCTGCACCTCACCCAGCCATCGCAGATATCCTTTACAGGAGAATTTGCCCAGCTCATTGCCGGTGAGGCAGGTGGCACACAGGACAATGCATCTTATATCGATGACTTCGAGGGTACGAAGACCACCATCGATGTAACGACTCCTACCTCCTGGTTTATATCCAGTGTGCCTTCGCTCAATTTCAAGGACGATTACAGCGATAAGACCGGTCTGAGCAGCGGTTTCCACCGTTCGCGCCTAGCCTGGTATACCATCGATCCGCTGTTCACCCGCCGTGGAAGTTCGCTCACTCCGGGACATATCAAGGGCGACCTCAAGCAGTTGAGTAACCATTATGTCCGCGAGGTCTATACCAAGGAGCTCTTCCCATTGCGCGACCAGAGCAGTTATCAGGGCGCTACCAATACCCTGAATGTACTCAATCTGGCTTACTATCCAAGTGAGCCGGGACCATACAACTTCAATGTAACAGATTTGCAGGCTGACGGAACCCTGCAGAATCCGCAGCGCAACTGGGGCGGAATGATGCGTAAACTGGATACCAACGATTTCGAGCAGGCAAACATCGAATACATCGAGTTCTGGATGCTCGATCCGTTCATCTATTCCCGCGAAGAGGCTGATGCTGCCGATTACGGTGGCGATTTCTACATCAACCTGGGCGAGGTGAGCGAGGATATCCTGCGTGATGGCAAGAAATTCTATGAGAGTGGCATGCCGGTAGATGGCAGCAAGAGCTACACCTATACCCAGTGGGGTAAGATTCCTACCCAGAGCACCGTGACCTATGCCTTTGCTACCACCAGTGGCAGCAGAGCCTTGCAGGATGTGGGTTTCAACGGACTGACTGATGCCGAGGAGCAGGAATTCTACAAGAGTGCTTATCTCGACCAGATTCAGGGCAAGGTGAACCAGGCGGTGTTCGACAGCATCTTTGCCGATCCGGCACGTGATGACTACCACTATTTCCGCGGTTCCGACTGGGATGAGATGCGTGCTCCTATCTTGCAGCGATATAAGTATATCAACAATCCTCAGGGCAACTCGCCTGACAGCGACAGCCGTTCTGAGAGCTATGATACTTCTTATAAGTCAACGCCGGATGTCGAGGATATCAACCAGGATTATACGCTCAACGAATATGAGAAATACTTCCAGTACCGTGTCAGCATCCGTCCGGAAGATCTCGTGGTGGGTAATAATCATATTGTAGATAAGCGTGAATACAGCCAGACCTGGCGTGATAATACCAAGTCTACCGTTACCTGGTATCAGTTCCGCATACCTATCGATGAGTTTGAGAGCCGTCAGGGCAACATCAACGATTTCTCCAGCATCCGCTTCATGCGTATGTTCCTCACCGGTTTCAAGAAACCTATCGTGCTGCGTTTCGGTACCTTCGACCTCGTGATGGGCAAGTGGCGTACCTATGATCAGCCGCTCGGCGCAGCCAGTGGCGGAACCCTCGACGCAAGCAGCGTGAGTCTGGAGGAGAACGGCGAGAAGACACCGGTCAACTATGTCTTGCCTCCGGGTATCAAGCGCGAACAGGATCCTAGTCAGCCTCAGTTGGTTGAGGCGAACGAGCAGGCGTTGAGTCTGGTGGTCAAGAATATGAGCACAGGCGAGGCGAAGGCGGTTTACAAGAATTCTACCCTTGATCTGCGCCAGTACAAGCGCATCCAGATGTTTGCCCATGCCAATGCATTGGAGCAGAATACCACCCGTCTGCAGGATGGTGATCTCTCAGTCTTCATCCGTCTGGGTAGTGATTATAAGAACAATTACTACGAGTATGAAATCCCGCTGAAACTCACCGAGCCACGCTCCAACTACAACCGCTATGTGCTTGCCGACTGTAAGGCGGTATGGCCTGAGGAGAATATGCTCGATGTGCCGCTGAGTGTCTTTACGGCATTGAAGAAAAACCGTAACAAGGCGAAGGCACAGGGTGTGGCTTCTTATCTCGCTCCTTATTCCATGATGGATGCAGAACATCCGCAGAACAAGATTACCATCGTGGGTAATCCGAGTCTCGGCGAGGTGAAGACCATGATGCTGGGTGTGAGAAACAATTCTGCCGACATCAAGAGTGGTGAGGTATGGATAAACGAACTCCGACTCAAGGAACATAATAATTCGGGTGGTTGGGCTGCCAATGCCAACCTCAACGTACAACTCTCCGATCTGGGTAGCGTAAATGCCACCGGCAGATACATCAGCGAGGGATTCGGCGGTCTGGAAGATGGCGTGGCAAGTCGCACCACCGATAATTACGGTACCTACAGTGTGACCACATCGCTCGAAATGGGTAAGTTCTTCCCTGACAAGGCGAAGGTGAGCATACCTTTATATTATAGTGTTACCAAGGAGAAGACCACTCCTAAGTATAATCCGCTGGATACCGATATGGAGTTGAAGGATGCCCTCGATGCCGCCGGCTCCAAGCACGAGCGCGATTCTATCGAGAACATCGCTGCCACCAAGATTACGCAGACCAACTTCTCCATCTCGAATGCCCGGGTGGGTATAGCTACCAAGCGCCATCCGATGCCATACGATCCAGCCAACTTCTCATTCACCTACAGTCATCAGCATCAGTATACTACGGGTGAAACGACGATGTATGAGCGCAAGGACAACTGGCGAGGAGCCCTGGATTATTCGTGGAGCCCGGTTTATAAGGCATGGGAACCATTCAAGGGACTGAAGAACAAGAGTAAGTGGCTCGACATACTGAAACGTTTCGGACTGAACTGGCTGCCGCAGAACATAGCCTTCAATACCGAGATGACGCGCGACTACTACGAGTTGCAGGAGCGCGATATGGAAACCCTGATGAGTGGATCTGCCGGAGTAGACTCCAAGTTGCCGCTCACTTTCAGTGAACAGTTCCTTTGGAACCGTGAGTTCTCCATCAACTGGGATCTGACCAAGAACCTGCACATGAACTTCCAGAGTGCTACCCATGCACAGATAGAGGAACCTTATACACCGGTCAACAAGGATCTTTATGCCGACCAGTATCATGCCTGGAAGGACTCCGTATGGACCAGCATCCGCCACTGGGGTGCACCGCTCGACTATAGTCAGAATTTCCAGGCATCTTATAGGTTGCCTCTCAATCTGCTGCCTGTCTTCGACTGGGTGAACAGCGATGCCTCTTACAATGCCAACTATTCTTGGGAGCGCGGTACAGAGGATGAGGAGGGCAACTCGTATGGAAATACCATCAATACCCAGCGCGAGCTGACATTGAACGGAAACTTCAACCTGGTGAAACTCTACAACCATGTGCCTTTCCTGAAGAAGGTAAACGATAAGTTTGACCGTACCCAGAGTAGGGCACAGATGCAGCGCAAGAAGCAGGAAAAAAAGAAAAAGAAGCAGGAAGCAAAGGAACAGGCGGCTGATCCGAAGAAGGCGCTGCCTAAGAACAAGCGTGCCTTCGAACGGGAAATCACCCTCCTGCCTGATACCACATTCAAGATACGCCACGGTAAGAATACCAAGCGACTGATTGTGAATGCCAAGACGGAAGACGGCAAAGTGTTCCCGCTTAAATATAAAAAGGTGGATAATAACCAGATCAGAATCATCTCAAAGGTAGATACTGCCATGAAGGTGAAACTCTCCGTACTGGCTAAGGAACCGCTTGATGATAAGAAATGGTATAAGGGATTGCAGTTGGCTAGTCGCCTGGCAATGAAGTTGCGCAATGTGAGCATCAACTAACGCAGCAGCTATCAGCTGACCCTGCCGGGCATCTTGCGGAGTGTGGGTGATGACAACGGAGCGAAGAAG
>ERZ724525.1632-NODE-1632-length-13101-cov-5.437452_pt1 | contig 13101 bp, 14 predicted proteins | sample MGYA00376058_ERZ724525 | MGnify/ENA primary metagenome ERZ724525 (study PRJEB28724, sample SAMN07190888) | wastewater metagenome | isolation source: influent of sewage treatment plant in Hong Hong | place: USA: Christiansburg, Virginia | collected 2016-03-01 ... | reverse complement strand
GGCGCAGGTGCGCCTGACGCTTTTGCAGAGCCTGGGTGTGCAGGAGCAGCGCATTGCGCATTTCGATATGCCTGTGCGCCGCCAGCAAGGCGATGACTACGACCAGCAGGTCGACGAATGGCATGACGCCATTGCCCAGCGCTGGAATGAATGCCTAAAGGCGAATCTGCCTGCAGGCTCTGGCCGCGTTGCGCTGTTGGTGTGGGGCGATCCTGCGCTCTACGACAGCACCTTGCGCATTGCTTCCCGACTGGGCTTGAACAAGGAGCAGGTGCATGTGGTGCCGGGCATTACCTCCATGCAGGTACTGTGCAGCGCGCATGGCATTGCGCTCAATGAAATCGGCGCTCCATTTCTGGTGACAACGGGGCGGCAGCTGCGCGAATCTGGCTGGCCGCAGGGCGTTAATACGCTGGTAGTAATGCTTGATGGACAGGCTTCTTACGAGCAGTTAACAGATCCTGATATCGATATTTTCTGGGGTGCCTACCTGGGCATGCCGCAGCAAATATTGATGCAGGGGCGGCTGTCCGAGATTAAGAACAGCATCAGCGCCAAGCGCCAGCAGGCCCGCCAGTTGCACAGCTGGATCATGGACATATATCTGTTGCGCAGGAGCTAGGCTGCATCCTTAACGCATGTGCTTTCGCCTAATTACCAAGTGTAAAGGTGGCCCAAGAGACTAAAGCGATGTGCTGCTTGTTGCATGGTGGTGATCTTGGTCAAAAAAGAAGAAACTTACCCGCTATGTTTTGCATGGAGGTGATTCCTTTTATTTACTTGGTTTCCGAGGAATGGCGCTGTTTAAAAAATCCAATTTAATGCGAGTTGCCCAAAACCCTCGCAATGGCTATGCATGGCTACCGTCTAAGGACGGACCCGCTCTGTAAATCGATTCAAAAATGGCTGATCGGGTATAGAGCTCGTTGACTTGGCATTCAAAGGCTCGGGACATCACTCTCTCAGTAAGTCAGGCAAGACTGAGGCATGGCTCACATTTTTTGAAGTCACACAGATCGCGCTGATCTGCAATGTCTGGGCATCAATCCCAATGTGCGAATTGCGTCACTGGCGTCGGCATGCAACAACGCCTCGCGATAAAGAAGTTGATGTAGCTCAACGACTTGGGAAGTGCCTTGTTTTGGCGCGCATTTGTGTGTAATCTGGTGCCAAAGTTTCGTTGTCTGATCTCTATCGCCAAATCACGGATGCAGATACATCCAAGCCAAGGGAGATTACTAATGACAGAATCTCAGTCTGAATCGACTCGCGCTGAAGAGTTACGCAGCTTCGCATTTCTCGCAGTTGTTATGGCGCCCATATTGGCCGTCGTACTCATTGCTGCCTACGGTTTCTCTATCTGGTTTTATCAGATGATCATCGGTGGACCGCCACATGCATGAAGAATCTGACCCGATTGACGCTAATACAGACTTGCATATCACCAGCTTGGTTGTGCATGCGCTCCCCAAAGCTTTGGAGCAGGTTGCGGCTGGAATCGTAAAGATTAAAGGCGCTCAGATACATGGAAGTCATCCAGCCGGCAAGCTGGTGATTACCTTGGAGGCGCACCATGCAAGGGAAATACTTGATTGCGTATCTCAAATTGAGCAGCTTGATGGAGTGATCAACGCCTCCCTGGTTTACCAGCACGTTGAGAACTGGCAGTCGTTAAACCAAGAGGTAGCACATGACTAGCACTAGGCGTGATTTTGTCCGTCAATCTGCGGCAGCTGCTGCAGGGGCGGTTGCTGGTATCCCCATAGAAGTTTTGTCCCAAGATGTGGGTGCAACAGCCACTGATCTGAAGTGGTCCAAAGCACCATGCCGATTCTGTGGAACGGGGTGTGGCGTCATGGTTGCCGTCAAGAACAACCGAGTGGTTGCCACTCAGGGTGATCCTGAGGCCGAGGTCAACCGAGGGCTGAACTGCGTCAAGGGTTACTTTCTATCGAAGATCATGTACGGAGGTGACCGCCTAACCAAGCCACTGCTTCGCATGAAGAATGGTAGCTATGCGAAGGACGGTGAATTCCAGCATGTTTCTTGGGATACGGCCTTCGACGTTATGGCAGAGCAGTTTAAAAAGACGCTCAAGGCCAAGGGTGCCGATGCTGTGGGCATGTTCGGCTCGGGCCAGTGGACGGTGTGGGAAGGCTATGCTGCTTCCAAGCTGTTCAAGGCCGGTTTTCGAACGAACAACATCGACCCCAACGCCAGGCATTGCATGGCATCTGCTGTGACGGGCTTCATGCGCACCTTTGGCATGGACGAGCCCATGGGCTGCTATGACGACATCGAGGCGGCGACGGCCTTTGTGCTCTGGGGCTCGAACATGGCCGAGATGCACCCGGTGCTGTGGACGCGCGTGACTGATCGGCGTTTGTCCACGCCTGGCGTCAAGGTGGCCGTGCTGTCGACCTTCGAGCACCGTTCGTACGAGCTGGCTGACATGACTCTGACGTTTAAGCCTCAGACCGACTTGGCCATTCTCAATTACATCGCCAACCACATCATCAGCACGGGACGGGTCAACAAGGACTTTGTCTCCAAGCACTGCAATTTCAAGCTCGGCAACGCTGACATCGGCTATGGTCTGCGTCCCGAGCATCCACTGCAGAAGGCTGCTAAAAACGCCAACGATCCCAATGGCGCAAAGCCCATAAGCTATGAGGAGTACGCCAAGTTCGTATCTACCTATACGCTTGATTACACGACTAAGCTCACGGGCGTTCCAGCTAACCGCCTCAAGGCTTTAGCTGAACTCTACGCAGACCCCAACAGCAAGGTGATGTCGTTTTGGACCATGGGTTTCAACCAGCATACGCGTGGTACCTGGGCCAATAACATGGTCTACAACATCCATTTGCTTCTGGGAAAGATCGCAACACCTGGCAATAGCCCGTTCTCGCTGACAGGGCAGCCTTCAGCCTGCGGAACGGCTCGTGAGGTGGGTACCTTCTCGCACCGCCTACCTGCTGACATGGTTGTGACGAATCCCGAGCATCGCAAGACTGCCGAAACTATCTGGAAACTGCCTGAAGGCACGATTCCGCCCAAGCCCGGCTACCACGCCGTGGAACAAAACCGAGCACTCAAGGACGGCAGGCTCAATGCCTACTGGGTAATGGTCAATAACAACATCCAGGCTGGAGCTAACCTGGCGCAGGAAGGCTATCCGGGCTACCGCAATCCCGATAATTTCGTGGTGGTCTCAGATGTTTATCCCACAGTCACAGCGGTGGCCGCTGATCTGATCTTGCCGTCGGCCATGTGGGTCGAGAAGGAGGGTGCCTATGGCAATGCAGAGCGTCGCACTCACTTTTGGCACCAACTGGTCGAGGCTCCGGGTGAGGCACGCTCTGACCTGTGGCAGTTGATGGAGTTTTCCAAGCGTTTCAAAGTTGAGGAAGTCTGGCCCGAGGAACTACTTGCCAAGAAGCCCCTATTGCGCGGCAAGACCTTGTTTGAGGTGCTGTACCGCAACGGCAATGTGGACAAGTTTCCATTGGCTGAGATGGATCCTGACTATGAAAATGATGAGGCCAAGGCCTTTGGCTTTTATCCGCAAAAAGGCCTGTTCGAAGAGTACGCCTCGTTCGGTCGCGGTCATGGTCATGATCTGGCACCATTCGACCAGTATCACAAGGTGCGGGGCATGCGCTGGCCCGTGGTCAACGGCAAGGAAACCCTCTGGCGTTACCGGGAAGGCTCTGACCCCTATGTGAAGGCCGGTACGGGCTACCAGTTCTACGGCAATACTGACGGCAAGGCCAACATTTTTGCATTGCCGTATGAACCACCTGCAGAGGCTCCGGACAAGGATTACCCATTCTGGCTATCTACGGGCCGAGTGCTTGAGCACTGGCACTCGGGGTCCATGACCCGGCGCGTACCTGAGCTGCATCGTGCTGTGCCTAATGCACTGTGTTACATGCATCCCGACGATGCCAAGGCGCTGGGCGTGCGCCGTGGTAGCGAGGTGGAAGTGTCCTCGCGGCGTGGCGCCATGCGCACGCGCGTCGAGACTCGCGGTCGCAACAAGCCACCACGCGGATTGGTCTATGTACCCTGGTTTGACGCCAGCCAGTTGATCAACAAAGTGACGCTGGATGCAACCGACCCGATTTCGTTGCAGACGGACTTCAAGAAGTGCGCTGTGAAGGTCACCAAGGTTTGACTAAAGGGAGGTTGGCCATGAACTTCTTCCGCAATTTCATCCGTATTATGGGCATGCTGATCATGCTCAATATCGGTATGGGATGGGCGCCATCTGCTGCCGCTGAGACCTTTTATGACGCGGCGCGAGGCCCTACGCCCATCATGCAGGCAACCAAACCGCCAGTGCTGGGGAACGCCATCAACGACGACGTGCGCCGCACGCGCAACTACACCTGGCAACCTCCCACGATTCCGCATCGCGTTGACGGCTATCAGGTAGACAAGAACTTCAACAAGTGCATGGACTGCCACTCGCGAACCAAGGCCGAGGTCTCGCAGGCCATCCCGGTATCGGTAACGCACTATATGGATCGTAGCGGGCGCATGTTGGGGCAGGTATCCACGCGACGATACTTCTGTCAGCAATGTCATGTAGCCCAAGACGCCGTCCGCCCCATAGTCAGCAACACCTTCGAAGACGTGGACACCGTGATTCTGAAGGCCCTGCAGTCCCAGTCGGGCAAGGCATCCAAGAAAAACTGACGCTGCGGCGTACGAGGTTCATTTATGTTGACACTTCTCAAGCGCTACTGGGCAGTGATCCGGCGCCCCAGCGTTCATTTCAGTCTGGGCTTTCTGACCATCGGTGGCTTCATCGGCGGTATTCTCTTCTGGGGCGCGTTCAATACCGCCATGGAGTTGACAAATACGGAGAAATTTTGCACGGGTTGCCATGAGATGCGGGACAACGTGTTTGCCGAGCTCAAGAGCACAATCCATTACACGAACCGTTCGGGCGTACGCGCCGTTTGCTCCAACTGCCATGTGCCGCACGACTGGACCGACAAAATCGCTCGCAAGATGCAGGCCTCTAAGGAAGTGTGGGGAAAGATCTTCGGAACAATCGATACGCCTGAAAAGTTCGAGGCCAAGCGGCTGGAGTTGGCGCAGCACGAGTGGGCTCGCTTCAAGGCCAACGATTCGCTGGAGTGTCGCAACTGTCATAACTACGACTCCATGGATTTGACGCGGCAGAGCTTGCGTGCGCAGAACATGCACAGCACCTATCTGGACAGCAAAGAAAAAACCTGTATCGACTGCCACAAGGGCATTGCCCACAAGCTGCCTCATATTCCTCCCGGACAGGGCCCAAGCGACTCTCCTGGTCAGAAGGTGCCGGGGTCAGCTGACGCTTCGGTTGCTTCGGTGCATTAGCGGTATGAATGGCTTGGGCACAGCTGCTTCCAGGTTGCTTTCCATAACCGGCTTAGGTTGTGCGCGCGGCGGCCGCGTGGTGCTGCGCGATCTGGGCTTGGAGCTTGGTGCTGGTCAACTGCTGATGCTCAGAGGTCATAACGGGGCAGGGAAGAGTAGCCTGCTGCGTTGTATGGCCGGGCTGCTGCCATGGCGCGCGGGAAGCCTCCAGTGGTGCGGCGATAACCTCTCACCTCGTGATCCCGCCTACCAACGGCAGCTGGCCTATATGGGGCATCAAGCGGGAATGAGCGATGCCTTGACAGGGCAGGAAAATTTGCGCTTTGCGCTGGATCTGATGGCTGTGCATTGGAATGAAGCACGAGTGCAAGCTGCTTTGCAGGCTTTGTCGCTGAAGGGAGTTGTCGCACGGCCTTTTGGTCGTATGTCCCAGGGGCAGCGTCGGCGGTTGGGGCTGGCCCGTGTTTTGCTGGGCGAGCGTCCACTGTGGTTGCTGGACGAACCTGACAACTGCCTAGATGTCCAGGGCGAGCAATATCTAGGCGATGCGCTGGAGCAGCACCTGGCCTCGGGTGGAATGGCCGTGGTGGCTTCGCACCGCAATTTGGTGTTGCCATCATCCCGGATGAAGGTGCTGGATTTGTCGCACGCCGTGGCGGGGGCATCAAAGAATGAGCGGGTGGCTGTTTGCTGAGAGTCGTGTGTGCAAGAGAGTTGAAATTGGCCGCAAGAAGGCCTTCAGATGCTTTGGGCGGGCTGTTCTTTTTCGTGCTGGTGGGCAGTCTTTTCCCTTTGGCATTGGGGCCGGATGCTGCCTTGCTGAGGCAGATTGCGCCAGGCATCGTGTGGGTGGCGGCCTTGCTGGCCGTGCTGCTGGGGCAGCACCGGTTGTTCGAGAGCGACATGGCCGATGGATCACTGGAGCAGTGGTTGCTGGCACCGGTGCCTTTGCCGCTGTTGGTGGGCCTCAAGGTGGCCACGCACTGGTTCTTGGGTGTGCTGCCATTGTTGCTGGTGGCTCCCCTGCTGGGTTGGCAGTATGGCTTGGATGGGGCGGTGGTCGGCGTTCTGCTGGCATCTCTTGCCTTGGGGACGCCCAGCCTGTGCTTGTTGGCGGCCTTGGGCGCGGCGCTGACACTGGGTGTGCGGGGACAGTTGCTGCTGGCTTTGGTAGTGCTGCCGCTGAGCGTTCCCATTCTTATTTTTGGCAGCCATGCAGTGTCACAGGCCCAGCAAGGGCTGAGTGCTGCGCCTGCTCTCAATCTGCTAGGGGCCAGCCTGTGCCTGGCTGTACTGGCTGGACCCTGGGCCATAGCTGGTGCCTTGCGCTTAGCGCTGGAGTGACATGAGTTCCGTGACTTCCGATGCTTCTTCGACGCTTTCTGCTGGGACCCGTGCCCGCAAATGGCGGCAACTGTCCTCGCCGCCGGTTTTTTACCACTGGGCAGGCAAGGTGTGGCCCTGGATGGCTGTGCTTGCCACCGTGCTGGCGGCCGCCGGACTGTGGGTCGGGTTTGGGCTGGCACCTACGGATCATCAGCAAGGCGAGGTTTACCGCATCATCTTTCTGCACGTGCCGGCAGCCTGGATGTCCATGTTCATTTATCTGGTGGCAGCGGTTCATGCCGCTCTGGGATTGATCTACGGTTCGCGTCTTTCGCCTCTGCTGGCAAGGGCTCTGGCTCCCACGGGAGCTTTGTTCACGGCCATCGCCCTGTGGACAGGGGCGGCCTGGGGTAAGCCGACCTGGGGAGCCTGGTGGGTGTGGGATGCACGGCTGACATCGGAGCTGATACTGCTGTTCCTGTATCTGGGCTATATGGCTATGGTCTCGGCCATCGAGGATTCGCGCCGGGCCGACGGCGCCGGTGCCATCGTGTTGCTGGCTGGCGTGGTGAATATTCCCATCATCTATTTCTCGGTGCAATGGTGGAGCACCTTGCACCAAGGAGCAAGCATTCGCATGGATGCAGCTCCCAGCATGACGCACACCATGTTGGTCGGCATGCTGCTGATGACGCTGGCCTGCTGGGCCTATACGCTGGCCGTCGCCTTGGTGCGGACCCGTTGTCTGATTTTGGAGCGAGTCCGTGAGGAGAGTCTGTAATGCAAGACCATGCCTTTTTTATTGCATTGGCCTATGGTGTGAGCGTGATAGCGTTGGGCATTGAGCTGGTCTGTATTTATGTTCGCAGCCGTCGCCTGAGGGGTGAAGCAGAGCCTGGACTCACAACCAAGGAACTCCCATGAAGCCGCGCCAGCGTCGCCTGTTGTGGGTTTTGGCAGGACTTGCCCTAGTGGTAGCGGCCGTCACGCTGATGCTGCGCGCACTGAACTCTAATGTGATGTTCTTCTACAGCCCCAGTCAGGTCCATGCGGGCGAAGTTCCGCAGGGCGCGGCTTTTCGCCTGGGTGGCCTGGTGGAGCAGGGCTCGCTGCAACGCAGTGGCGACGGAATGCTGTTGCGCTTTGCCGTGACCGATGAAGTGCGCAGCGTGCCTGTGCAGTACAGGGGACTGCTGCCAGACTTGTTCCGCGAGGGCAAGGGTGTGGTGGTATCGGGTCGTCTGCAGCCGGATGGAGCCTTTCAGGCCTCCGAGGTACTGGCCAAGCATGACGAGAACTACATGCCGCCTGAAGCGGCCCATGCACTAAAGAATGCCGCCGGAAAACCACCAGAGAAATCTACCAAGGACGAATCCGTTCATGACAGCGCTCATGGTGCATCCAAAGGAGGTCGTACATGATCGCTGAACTTGGCGTGTTTGCTCTTGTGTTGGCCTTGGTAACGGCGGTGCTGCTGGCGGTGTTGCCATTGGCTGGAGCTCATTGGGGCTTGGCGGGGTGGGTGAAACTGGCCCGGCCTGCGGCGTTTTTGCTATGCCTGCTATGCATGCTGTCATCGGCGAGTCTGTTCTGGTGCTTCTGGCGCGGAGACTTCTCAGTGCTGTATGTGGCCGCAAACTCGCACAGCGATCTGCCTATGGCCTACAAGCTGGCCGCCTTTTGGGGTGGGCATGAAGGCTCCATGCTGCTGTGGCAGCTCATGCTCTCGGGGTGGACTCTTGCGGTTGCTTGGCGCAGCCGCGACCTGCCGCCGGCCTTCGTGGCGCGCGTACTCGCGGTACTGGGCTGGATCAGTGTGGGCCTGTTGCTGTTCCTGCTGTTTTTGTCCAACCCCTTTACGCGCCTTGTGCCAGCCGCCGCCGAAGGCAAGGACCTCAATCCATTGCTGCAGGACCCCGGCATGGTGCTGCATCCGCCTCTGCTGTACATGGGTTATGTGGGCTTTGCAGTTCCGTTCGCGTTTGCGCTGGCGGCGCTGATCTCGGGTGAGTTGGGCGCTGCCTGGGCGCGTTGGTCGCGTTCCTGGACGCTGGCGGCCTGGGGATTTCTGACGCTGGGCATTCTGCTGGGCAGTGCCTGGGCTTATTACGTGCTGGGCTGGGGCGGCTGGTGGTTCTGGGACCCGGTGGAAAACGCCTCTTTCATGCCCTGGCTGGTGGGCACGGCACTGGTTCATTCGCTGATAGTCACTGACCAGCGTGGAGCCTTTCGCAGCTGGTCTGCCCTGTTGGCTATCTGTGCCTTTTCGTTGAGCCTGCTGGGTACTTTTCTCGTGCGCTCGGGTGTGCTCACCTCGGTTCATGCCTTTGCCGTGGACCCGGGGCGGGGCCTCTTCATCCTGTGCTTCGTTGTGGCCGTGGTGGGCGCTTCGCTTTGGTTGTTTGCCTGGCGTGCGCCGGAGCTGGGTCGGGGCTCGGGGGAGTTCGCCATGCTCTCGCGCGAGACCTTCTTGCTCCTCAACAACGTGCTCTTTACCGCCGCCGCGCTGGCCGTTCTCATAGGCACGCTTTACCCACTGGTGCTGGATGTGCTGAGCGGCGAGAAAATTTCTGTGGGGCCACCGTATTTTCAAGCGGTCTTCCTGCCCTTGGTACTGCCGGCCCTGGCCCTGATGGGCGTGGGCACTGTGACGCGCTGGAAGAGTAGCCAGGCTGGAGAGCTGTGGCGGCGACTTCGCATGGCACTGGTGCTGAGCGCTGTATGTGCCGCTTTGCTGGCGCTGGCCGGAGGCTGGACCGGAGTGCGTCTGTCACCCGCCACCTTGCTGGGCCTTGCCTTGGGCCTGTGGTGCGTGTTCAGCACGCTGACCCATATCTGGCAGCGTCTGGGGCAAGGCATGGAGTCTGGTCATCTTGGCCAGCGCCTGTCGCGCCAGCCCTGGGGCTGGTGGGGCATGCTGATGGCGCATGCCGGAGCGGGGGTGTTCGTGCTGGCAGTAAGCCTGGCTGACGGATTGGAGAGCCGCCACGAAACCACGCTGGCGCAGGGTGAAACAGCCGAGGCGGGCGGCTACCGCTTCCGCTTTGACAGCCTGGGTCCGACGACGGGCCCCAACTATGACGCGCAACGCGCCCAGTTCACCGTCAGCCGGGAAGGGCAGGGCAGCTGGAGCATGTTCCCTGAGAAACGGGTTTATCGCGCCCAGGGCATGGCACTGAGCCAGGCCGCTATAGACAGCGGTTGGACACGTGATGTGTTTGTGGCTCTGGGCGATCCGCTGGACGAACAAGGCCTGAGCTGGACTGTTCGCTTGCAAGTCAAACCCTTTATGGACTGGGTCTGGATAGGCACGCTGATGATGGCGTTTGGTGCGGGGCTGAGCCTTATGGACCGGCGCTTTCGAACGGCCGCGCAGCGTGCGCGTCGGCCGTCTGGTGCAGCGACCCTGCAAGGGGCTGGCTGATGAGGTTTGTTTTGCCCCTGGCGATATTTTTAGCTCTGGCCATCGTGCTTGGGTTGGGTCTGCAGCGTGATCCCCGGGCTCTTCCTTCTGCGCTGCTGGAGCAACCCGCACCAGCTATAGACCGTCCGCTGCTCGAAGACCCGCTGCAGCGCCTGCAACTGCAGGATCTGCGCGGCCAGGCCTGGCTGCTCAATGTCTGGGCCTCGTGGTGCGCGCCCTGCCGGCAGGAGCTGCCCGTGCTGGCCGAACTCTCTAGGCGCGACGCGGTTCCCGTCTACGGCCTGAACTACAAGGACCAACCGGACAAGGCCCGTGCGCTGCTGCGGGTGGCGGGCAACCCCTATCGGGCCTCGGCTATGGACGTCGATGGCCGCGTGGGCATGGACTTCGGCATCCAGGGCGTCCCCGAAACCTTTGTCATCGACGGCCAAGGCCGCGTACGCTATCGCCATGTGGGTCCGGTCACCGCAGAGGTATGGCGTGACCGGCTGTTGCCGGTCATCAGGAGTCTCCAATGAAACTGCGAAGAACTGCCACGGCCTTCGCTGCGTCCGCACTGGCTTGCATGTCGATACTGGTACAGGCCAGGCAGCCCATGCAGGATCAGGAATTGCAGGATCGCGAAATGGCGCTGGCCGCCCAACTGCGCTGCGTCGTCTGCCAGAACCAGACAGTGGCCGAATCGCGCGCGCCCATGGCCGAAGACATGCGCATTGAAATCCGCAGCCAGCTCGAACAGGGCCGCAGCAATGACCAAGTGATCGCCTTCTTTGAACAGCGCTACGGTGCGTTTGTGCGCTACAACCCGCCTTGGAAGCCTTCTACCTGGCTGCTTTGGATCGGGCCCTTCCTTGTTGCATTGGGCGGCCTTGCCCTGTTGCGAAGAACACTGCGCCGCACGCGCACGTCGGATGCGCCGCTGACCCCGCAGCAGCGCGACCGCGCGTGCCAGTGGCTGGACTCTGCCTCGAAGGAGGAAAACCCATGACTTCCATGCACTGGTTGTGGTTGGGTGCTATCGCCCTGATGTTGCTGAGTCTGGCTGTACTGCTACCACCCCTGCTGGTTGAGAACCCGTCACCCGCTGGGGAAGCTGATGAAGCGCTGCGCCGCCTGTACCAGACACAGTTGGCCGAGTTGGAGCAGGAGCGGCTGGGTGGACGGCTGAATGAGGTTGACTATGCTCAGGCTGTCGAAGAGCTGCAGCGTCGTCTGCTCGGCGAACTGGACAGACTTCGGCCATTAATGACATGGCACCACAGTCTATGGCTGCACCGTGGCAGTGCGCTGTTGCTGGCGGTGTTGCTCCCCTTAGCCGCGTTTGCTCTTTACTTGCAAGTTGGAGACCCCAAGGCTGCGGCGCAACTGGCGCAGGAGCAGCCCGGTGTGCACGGAGAGGCGGGGGGCGATGCACAGGTGCAAGCCATGGTGGATGGGCTTGCCCTGCGTCTTGAAGAACAACCGCAAAACTTGCCTGGCTGGGTGATGTTGGCCCGTTCTTATGAAACCCTGGAGCGTTATGACGCTGCGGCCCAAGCGTATCGCCAAGCGTTGCAGGAGGCACAGCGCAGCCTGATGGATGAGAAAGTTCAGGCCAGGCTATGGGCGGATTTGGCCGATGCACTGGCATCGGCACATGGCGGAAATCTGGATGGCGAGGCCGGCGAAGCGATAAGTCGGGCACTGAAATTGCAGCCCAGCCAACCCAAAGCGTTAGCTCTTGCTGGCAGCGCTGCTGCGCGCCACGGCAAGCTTGGAGAGGCGCAAAAGCATTGGCAAGCCCTGCTGAATCAGCTGGAGCCGGGATCGGATATGGCACTGCGCGTGCAGGACGATTTGCTCAAGCTGGAAACTCAGGCATCCACGGGCAGCCCGACTATTACAGCCAAGGCTGCGGAGGATTCCAGGAGTCGCCTGAGCGGCGAGCTGCGCTGGGCTACCTCGCAGACCATGCCGTCCGAGTCATCCCGACTGGCCAAGGCTCAAGTGTTTGTTGTGGTCCGCGCTGACGGGCGCTCCCAACCTGTGGCTGTGCTGCGTCTGCCAGCAGCGTCTTTGCCTGTTCATTTCACGTTGGGGTCAGAAAACCTGCTCGATTCTGCCGTTTCCTTGTCGGCATTTCCTGAGTTGCGCCTGCAGGCTCGGCTGTCGCTGGAGGGGCAGGCCATGCCGCGAACAGGGGACGTTTACAGCCAGGCGATCGTGGTGACTCCCGGGTCATCCAATTTGCTGCTGGAGTTGAAATAGGCTCTTTAGGGCATTGTTGTTCAAATCAATTGAAGTTGGACTTTCCCTGCCCTCGGACGCAGCTATGCCATAGCAACCGTCTGCGGTCAGTTCAGTTCAGTGAAGTAATTGAGAATGGCTGCGCGGATGCGCAGCTCTTTGACTAAGGCGACTCAAAGGTTCTGGACATGAGCCGCTAGCCCAGTCGTTTGATGCAGTGCACCTTGGTCTCGATCAGGGTAATAGCTCCACATCTTCCAGACTCTCATCCTCAACGGTGTTTACAAGATTGAAAAGGCGATGAGGTGATGACCCTAGTGCCCGCCCAGGCGCGCCAGCTTGCTCCTGTGCTGGTCGGGAAGGCGCTGGAGGCATCTGTCTTAGAGCGCGGGTGCAGGAGATGGAGGTGCTAATGGTTGAGGTGGTGCAGCAACTCAGGGATATTGACCGGCGATACAAAGCACTCAAGGCCACTAAGGCAGATTGCAGTGCTCAGCAGCCCTTGGCTTTGGCACCGTAGCTGGGCGGGCTGCCTGGCTGACGTGATGAGCTGTGGGCCCGGTTCCTACAAATTCAGATTTGTCTGCAGCGCTAGGGGGCCTAGTTATTCAAACGGCAAGATCGTCTATCGACCACGATAGGCGCTGTTGGGCGTTGTTGCATAAATCAGCCTGCGCAAGCCGCTAGGCTCGCCGCATGAGCCAGCCTCGCAGTTTCACACCCCGCTACCGCACCACTAACTGGCCCAG
>ERZ724525.1627-NODE-1627-length-13129-cov-5.733746_pt1 | contig 13129 bp, 9 predicted proteins | sample MGYA00376058_ERZ724525 | MGnify/ENA primary metagenome ERZ724525 (study PRJEB28724, sample SAMN07190888) | wastewater metagenome | isolation source: influent of sewage treatment plant in Hong Hong | place: USA: Christiansburg, Virginia | collected 2016-03-01 ... | reverse complement strand
ACCGGCCACAAGCGGCCGGTCGAGATTGCTTTCCAATTTCAGCAGTTGAGGCTTCCGATGGCCAAGCTGTGTGTCCGGTAATCGGCGAACAAACTCACGGCTGCACTTCCTCAAGCCGGCCACAACCCTACGTTGGATTTTCACCCCCATTGAGGACGTTCAATTTCACGCTCACTCGGTAGCGGTCATTGAATTGAAGGTGCTCAAATTTTCAGCCTAGCCGGTAGGTATGCAGCGATAAGAGACATCCAGTTCCGAACACAGACTGATTATTAACGTCCAAAAGCTGGCCAAGTTGCATCAGATCTATGAGCAACTTCAAAGCCCGCTAACTAACCAGGAAGCCGTCACTCGTTCCTGGCATATGCTGGCCTACTTCGCTCGTAAAAATGCCAAATTTATTTCCTGTGGCGATAAAATGGTTTCAATGACCGACAGTAATCTGGCTCACCCGCCCCTTCCCGCCATCGACAACACCTCGCGAGCGCAAGACATCGAATCTCGCATGAGAATCGAGCTCAAGGATATTGGGATTCCTCCTCGTCCGAGAATTCTGAAGCAGATCGAGAATGAAATCGCCAAGGATTCACCGGACTTCATTTTTCTGGCAAAACTCATTAGTTCTGATGTCGGCTTATCAGCAGGACTAATCAAGACCGCCAATTCCCCGTTTTTCGCCTTCGGGAAAAAAGTTCGCACCGTTCAAGAGGCATTACTTGTCTTGGGGCTCAAGCTAGTTGTTCAAACCATCGCAGGACTCGCGCTAAAGGAAATTTTCAAACACGCGCCAAATCTGGAGAGGTTCTGGGATTCCTCGGCCATGATTGCAAACCAAGCAGGGTGGATTGCCAAATACTTGAAGGCAACACTTCGGTTACGTCCAGAGGATGCCTACACCTTTGCCTTATTTCGGGACTGCGGCATTCCTGTTTTGATAGCACCTTTTCCAGAGTATCGAGATGTGCTGGCTCAGGCGAATGCTGAAAAGGAACTCGCATTCACTGAAATTGAAGACCGGATGATGGCGATCAATCATGCGCTTGTTGGCGCTGAATTGGCAGAGGACTGGTTTCTACCCGTAGATATTTCTGAGGCAATTCGCTATCACCATGACCGTGCTTTTCTTGAAGGCACATTGCCAATGCCAGAAGTGCCTGAACAGGCACGAACGCTTATCGCGATTGCTCAATTGGCTGAGTATCTGGTGCAGCAGCAAACTGGTTTTGCGCAAACTAATGAGTGGTCAAAAATTGGCCCGGCCTGTTTGGCAAAATTGGCACTGACAGAGGATGAACTTGCTGAATTGATTGAGGTAAGTCGTGCAGAGCTGTCCTCGGAATAGTTTGTAGACCTGAGATTCCCTAAGCACTGATTTACTGCGGCACTTCGAAATGGAATATCGGGTCGTCGATTCCAGCGAGGCTGATAGTTACTGACCAAATTTCTAGATCAGGCCTGTCACGTAGCTTTGCCATGATTACCTTTATGATCCTGGCAACTATTTATGCCCTGATCCATTACTTCGTTCTTAGAATTGACCGCGAGCAACTGGCACCGCTAGGCATTTTCCTCCCATACAGCCATTAATTATTAGACTAGCTCGGAAGCAGTCATTGGCCGAGGGTACTCAGACTCTCAGCTTGTCAGGCCGGTTTGCAACAAAAACAGCTTGCCAGTTCAGCCGAACTTCAAGGAAGCATGGTTAATATCAGACACACTATTTCGCGAAATGTGTCATTGTTGAACTTCAAGAACTATTCTTTACTCTGACTAATTTTTCCAAGGTTATTTCCATCAAATGCCCACATCTTGGAAATCAAATCCGAGCCAAAAGCCAAATCCTGACTCTCTGGATGACGCATCATGGACAGATTCAGCCATTTTCGGGATAGGAAGTTTGGTTGGCGCAAGCTTTCTTGATCCCCCTTCAATTGATGTTAACGCATCAAGTATGGATGAAAGTCGTTTGCGTCTTGCCGCAAGCGTCTTTGCTAATACTCACGACGGGATCGTGATTACGGATGCAACGGGCTGCATTCTTGATATCAATCGTGCATATGCAAAAATTTCTGGCTATTCATCCGAGGAAGTCATCGGAAAAATGCCCGACTTTCTTAAATCCAATGTCCACCCAATTGAGTTTTACGAAGAAATCTGGCGAAGCCTGAAAAAGAGCGGCGTATGGCGTGGTGAAATCAGCAATCGCCGCAAGAACGGCAAACTTTGTCCAGAGTTATTATCAATTAGTGCAGTGCTTGATGCCTTTGGTGAAGTGACTCATTACGTAGCCATCTATACCGACATAACTGACCTGAAGGAAAGTCAGCAAAAGCTCGAACATTTGGCTTATCACGATGCGCTGACCGGTTTGCCCAATCGTGTACTTCTCGGGGACCGTATTCTCCAAGCGCTGGCTTCAGTTAGGCGGCGTAACGGATTGCTGGCCATCTGCTTTCTCGATCTTGATGATTTCAAGCCAATCAACGATACCTATGGCCATCAAAGTGGGGACCGGCTTCTCATTGAAGTTACTAAACGCTTAAAGGAATCTGTTCGTGAGACAGATACTGTTGCACGAATCGGCGGGGATGAATTTGCCCTTCTGTTAAGCGAACTCGAAAGCGCGCAGGAAGCGAGCGAAATTCTGACTCGCCTGCTCACCCGTGTAGCCATGCCTTATCAATTTGACCATGTCACTGCAGTCATCTCTGCCAGCATCGGCTATACCCTAGTACCGGGTGATAGTGGTGATCCGGACAGCTTGTTACGCCATGCCGATCAGGCAATGTATGTTGCCAAACAAGAGGGGCGCAATCGATTTCACTTGTTTGATGTCGAGCAGGATCTACGGATTCGCCACAAGCGTGAAAACCTTTCGCGGGTTAAAAAAGCATTGGCATTTTTTGAGTTTCGACTCTTTTATCAGCCAAAGGTCGACTTGCGGCGCGGCAAGGTGGTTGGTATGGAAGCGCTGATTCGCTGGCAGCACCCGGATTTAGGATTGTTAGTGCCGTCAGATTTTCTGCTGGTTCTAGGTGATCATCCTCTGCTAATTGAAATCGGTGACTGGGCGATACGTGAGGCACTAACGCAGATTGCCGAATGGCAAACACTTGGTCTGAAGCTTCCCGTCAGTGTCAATATTTCCGGCAATCATCTACTGCACCCAGAGTTCGTCAGCCGTCTAGCGGATCACCTTGCTGCATTTCCGAAGTTGAATCCACGTTATCTGGAATTGGAAATTCTTGAGACCGCTGCACTGGAAGATGTTACCCATGTCTCACGTGTGATCGGAAAATGTCGTGAGTTAGGTGTCGAATTTTCGCTCGATGATTTCGGCACAGGCTATTCATCCCTGCTATATCTCAAGCGCTTACCCGCAAAGACATTGAAAATCGACCAGTCGTTCGTGCGTGACATGCTTGATACCCCAGAAGGGGCGGATGCCATCGCAGGAATTATTAGCCTAGCTACTGCATTTAAGCGAAAAGTGGTTGCAGAGGGCGTTGAGTTTATCGAGCAGGGCATTGTTCTGCTACGTCTAAACTGCGACGTGGTTCAAGGCTATGCCATAGCTCGGCCAATGCCAGCCAATGAGGTACCGAATTGGGTTGCCAAATTTCGTCCTGATCCAGCTTGGCAGGCTAGCTTGACTCTGCCATGGCGGCGTAGTGACTTTCCACTACTGGCAGCAGAGGTCGAACAGCGCCGTTGGTTAAAAATAGTAAGTATTGCAGTTGAACGGGGAGATAGCTCAGCCCTAGTTAATCGTGTTAGTAACTTACGCGAAAGCTCATTTGGACACTGGTTGTATGGGGTAGGCAAAGAGCGATACGGCAGTTTGCCAGAATTGCACAAGATTCCGGATCTTCATCGAGACTCCCACCGAGTCAGCGCAGAAATTGCTGTTAATCTTTCTCGGGGGAATGCTACGCAAGCAGTTGAACTACTCGCAGAACAACGTAACCGTGGTCGGGAATTGTTGGAGGGACTGCTTGCTTTACGACGAGCTATCGTTGAATTGTCTAAAAAACCTCCGCCAGCTCCTGACTCTTCGTTTCAGAGTACCTTTGGTTAGGTTTGCTAAAAAGTGGGAGGTAACCAAGTGAGCTAAAAACCAGCTTGTAATTGATGTAGTTACTTCGATTGATGAACTCTCAATCAAAACAATTACTAGCAGGCATACAATTACCCTAGTTTTAATAGTGGTCAATCCTTGATTGCTTAATACGCAATCAGTCACAGAGATAAGTCACCTTCTGCGACGTATTTACTGGAGCAAATTATGCCCATTGTATGGGACAGCAAATTAGATACCGGAATCGAAGTTATTGATTCTCAGCATCGACGTATCGTTGGCTATATCAATGACCTTGAAGTCGCAAAGACAAAAGGAGACAAGGCGTTAGTAACTGACGTTATAGAGCAGTTGATCGACTACACCCAGTCTCATTTCGGTTTTGAAGAAGCAATGTTGGAAGATGCCGGCTACAAGTTTTTGAAACCCCACCAGAAAGTTCATGAGCTTTTTATCAAGCGGGTTACAAGTTTTACCATGCGTGCTGCAAAAGGTGAGGATATCGCTGAAGAGTTGCACTCCATGCTTGCTAAATGGCTATTGAACCATATTGCAAATGAAGACCGGGACTATGCCAAGCTCATCCTTGAAGAAGGTGGCAATGAACTTCAAGCAATCCAACTTGCGCCGCTTGGGCAAACTCGACCTAGCGGCATTGCTGGCTTGCTTAAACGCTTTTTCCGCTAAGAGACACGAAAAAATATTTGGTAAATTGCCATCATCATTTTGTTTTTACAGATTGGATTTGGCTTGCGGTAATGCGGCAAAAATGTTTTGTCACTTGAATATTTTCAATATTGTTGGTGAGTTTGCCGGCCAGCGGGTACCGCTGCGTTGCTGCCGGCCAGGACGAAAGTTCAGAAATGAAAATTGAACGGCAGCTTCTCTACTCCCGTTGCCAGCCTCGAATGTCCGCTTCGATTTTTAAGCAACGACAGCTAAGGGCACGAAGCAGTCAAGCCCCACCTCCAGTTTGGCCTAAACCTTGCTCCAAAATGGTCGTAAACAAAGTCAGACGACCCGTTTCGTCGGAGGCCATCATGAAATACCTTTGCACCGCAGCAACCGACCTTGAAGAACTCATTGGTCACGAATGCACCACTGAAAACGGTTCAGTTTTCACTTACGGCCCGCTACCCCAAGCCATGCTTAACGATGAAGAACTGGTGTTGGAAAATAGTGCCGTTTTGCCGGTCATGATGGCCGCCAAGTTGCACGTACTGTGTATTTCCCTGTTCATCTCCGAGATTGCCGTTCGCATTCAGGCCGGCGAACACTTCCGACTCCTGCTGCACTAGCCCAAGCTATACTGCCCATCCTCCGGCATCATTTTCCGATGCCGTATTTTTGCAGGTTATTGATGAGCAGTTCTCTGATCAAACAAACCCAGATCGCCTCCTGGATTCTTGCCGGGCTGGCCTTGGTTGCAGTCCTCCATTTACACCTGTTGCCCAGTTTGCTGGCTGGCCTGCTGGTTTATCAGCTGGTGCATTTGCTCGCCCCGCGCCTGCAGCGCCACTTTGCCAGTGAGCGTACGCAATTGGTGGCGCTGTTTCTGCTCGCCTCGCTGGTGGTCGGCGCGATAACCGCCGCTGTCATTGCCACCATTGCCTTCTTCAAAGGGGATTCGGGCAACATGGCGTTGCTCTTTGGCAAGATGGCACAAATTCTCGAAGATGCCCGTACATCGATGCCGAGCTGGGTCATTGATCTGCTGCCGGAAAATGAAACCGGCCTGCGCGAAACCAGTATTGAATGGTTGCGTGAACACGCAACCGAATTGCGCACCCTGGGCAAGGAAGCCGGGATCACGCTCGCGCATATCCTGATCGGCCTGATTATCGGTGCCATGATTTCGCTACAGCAAGCTTGCGACGCCGCCCCGCAAGGGCCGTTGGCCAAAGCGCTGATCGAACGCGCCAGTAACTTCGCCGATGCCTTCCGCCGCATCGTTTTCGCCCAAGTAAGAATTTCTGCCCTCAATACGCTGTTGACCGCAACCTATCTCGCCATCGTTCTGCCGCTGCTCGACATTCACCTGCCGCTGACCAAAACGTTGATCGCCGTCACCTTCATTGCCGGTCTGCTACCGGTGATTGGCAATTTGATCTCGAATACGGTGATCGTCGTTGTCAGTCTCGCTCATTCACCGCATACCGCCCTGCTCTCGCTGGCCTTTCTGGTGATTGTGCACAAGCTGGAATATTTCCTCAACGCGCGCATTGTTGGTGGCCAGATCAATGCTAAAGCTTGGGAACTACTGATTGCCATGCTCTTGATGGAAGCGCTGTTCGGCCTGCCCGGCGTCGTCGCCGCGCCGATTGCCTACGCCTGGATCAAGCGCGAACTGGATAACGCCGGCCTGTTGTGAGCGCCCGGCAGAACCTGCTCTGCGGCCTGCTCTTGGCCAGCCTGCCTTTGGCGGCGCTGGCCCTGCCAACTTACAGCGAAGTCAAGGCATCTTACGTTTCATCCGAAGCAACGCTACTGGCGCGTGATGGCCAGCCACTGCACACCTTGCGCCTCGACAAAAGCGTGCGCCGCCTGCCGTGGACGCCACTTGACGACATCTCGCCAGCCCTGATCCGCGCCGTCATCGTTTCTGAAGACAAGCGTTTCATGGAACACGATGGCATCGACTGGCAAGCCGCCGGCAAAGCGGCGTGGAGTAATTTCTGGGGCAGCAAGACGCGCGGCGCCAGCACGCTGACCATGCAAGTTGCTGGCCTGATCGAGGAAGACGGCAAACGTTACGGTCGACGCACAATTTTCGGCAAAATTTCGCAGTCGACCGCAGCACTTCGTCTGGAAAGCTTCTGGAGCAAGCGGCAGATCATCGAGGCTTACCTCAACCTCGTCAGCTATCGCGGCGAGTTGCAAGGCGTTGCGGCGATGAGCCGCCAGCTTTTCGGCAAATGGCCGCACGGGCTCGATGAGCGCGAATCAGCCCTCGCTGCCGCCCTGCTTCGCTCTCCGAATGCCACGCCGGCGCTGGTCGTCAAGCGCGCCTGCAATCTGCTCAAGGAAATGAACCGGGCCAGCGAATGCGAGGGATTGGATGGCTTTGCCGGGCAAGCCCTAAGCGGTGGACTACGTGAAAATGAACAAAACCGCGAACGCAACAGCAACGAGCAGATCGCCCCGCACCTCGCCCGCAAGCTGCTCAGCCAACCCGGCCAGCAACTGCGCTCCAGCCTCAACGCCCATTTACAGCGTTTTTCAACGGAAGCACTGCGCCGCCATCTCGCCGCGCTACGCCTGCAAAATGTTGAAGATGGCGCGTTGCTGGTCATCGACAATGCCAGTGGCGAAATTCTGGCCTGGGTCGGTTCGAGCGGCGATCTTTCAAGCGCCGCCGAGGTCGATGGCGTGACTGCGCTGCGCCAAGCCGGCTCAACCCTCAAACCCTTTCTCTACGCCCTGGCTTTCGAACGGCGCAACCTGACGCCCGCTTCGTTGATCGAAGACGCGCCACTAACGCTGGATACCGGCAACGGCCTCTACGCGCCACAAAACTACGAACCGCATTACCGTGGCTGGGTCTCGGCGCGCATGGCGCTGGCCGGTTCGCTCAATGTGCCGGCGGTCAAGACCCTGGTTCGCGTCACGCCCGATATTTTCCACCAGCGCCTCAAGCAAAGTGGCTTCACCAGCCTGAAGGAAAGTGGCGACTGGTACGGCTACAGTCTGGCGCTCGGCTCGGCTGACATATCCCTGCTCATGCTGGCCAACGCCTACCGCAGCCTGGCCAATGGCGGGCAATGGTCAGCACTGCGCGCGACGCCGGGCAAAGCTGAAACCATAGCGCCCTGTCAGCGCGACGGTTGCACCGGGGTTTTCACTGGCAAAAACCACGCCGCCTACACACCGGGCAGCGCCTTTCTGGTCGGCAACATCCTTGCCGACCGCAGCGCCCGCGCTGGCACGTTCGGGCTGGAGTCCTGGCTGGCAACACCCTACTGGGCCGCCGCCAAAACCGGCACCAGCAAGGACATGCGCGACAACTGGTGTGCCGGCTACTCACAGCGCTATACCGTTGCGGTCTGGGTCGGCAACGCCAGCGGCAGCCCGATGCACGATGTATCGGGTGTTTCCGGCGCTGCGCCGATCTGGCGCGAGGTGATGGACTGGCTGCACCGGGGAGATCCGCAGCGTGGCCGAGAAAAATTCGGTAGCGCTGCACCCAAAGCACCACCGGGCATCGTCAATTTACCAATTCGCTTCGAGCCGGCACAGGAGCCGCCACGTCAGGAATGGTTCATCGCCGGTACGGAAAGCAGCGTCATTCACGCCGCCACCGCCAATGCGTTAGCGCGCATCGCCTACCCGGCGGCAGGCAGCATCATCGCGCTCGACCCGGACATTCCACCGCAACGCCAGCGTGTGCCCTTGCGCCTTTCTGCCCCCGCTGAACGTGGTGCAATTTGGCGGATGGATCAAACCACGTTGGGCAAGGCGGATGGCAAGTTCTTGTGGCTACCGCAACCGGGAAAACACCACCTGACACTTGCAAACTCACGTGGTGAAGAAATTGACAGCATTCGCTTTGAGGTGCGAGCAATGAAAGGTCGGACCCGCTAAGTTGTGGCAAACTCCGGTCATGCACGCACTCCCACATCTTTCGACAATCGACTGGCTTTCCTTGGCAACATTTTTCGCCTGCTGGGCTGGTTATGCCTGGTTTTCCGAACATAGCCGCTGGGGGGATGGCGGCTTGGTGCGGACCAGTCAGGCTTACCGGCTGGATTGGGCGCGGCGCATGCTGGAGCGTGAGATTCGCGTGGCCGATTCGACACTGATTGGCAACCTGATGACCAGCGTTTCCTTTTACGCCAATACCACCATCTACATTATCGCCGGCCTGGTTGCCGCACTCGGCGCTTCCGACAAGCTGATCAGCGTCACTGCCGATCTGCCTTTCGGCGGTGTTGGCAATCGTGAGTTACTGGAAATCAAGCTGATGCTGGTGCTCGCCTCTTTCGTTTTTGCCTATTTCAAATTCACCTGGTCGCTACGCCAGTTCAACCTGCTCTCCATCCTGGTCGGTGCCGCCCCACAATGCAAGGAGGGCGAACCGGCAAGCGAAGAATATGCGCGGCGGGTGGCCGGCGCCAACAATCTGGCCGGCGATGATTTCAACCGAGGCATCCGCGCTTATTACTTTGGTCTGGCCGCTTCCGGCTGGCTACTCAGCCCGGTGGTTCTGGCCGCGCTGGCAATCAGTGTCCTGATCGTGCTTTACCGCCGTGATTTCCGTTCCCCAGCACTGGCCCTGCTGCGCAACAAAGTCTGAGATCGTGAACCGCAAAACCCAGCTTGCCGGCATCGGCTTCGGCCTGCTGGCCTATGGCATCTGGGGTTTCTTCCCACTTTATTTTCGTCAATTGGCACATGTCTTGCCGATGGACATCCTGGCCAATCGCGCCGTCTGGGCCTGCGTCTTTGTTGGCATCCTGCTGACCCTGCGCCAACGCTGGGCCAGTGTGCTGGTTGTCTTCAAAAACCCGCGCCAGTTGGCAATGCTGGCCTTGGCTGCGCTGCTGGTCAGCAGCAACTGGCTGGTTTTCCTCTGGGCCGTCGCGCACCAGCAAGTCGTCGCTTCCAGCCTCGGCTATTTTTTAACACCCTTGGTTAACGTCCTGCTCGGCCTCATCGTCCTCAAGGAACGCCTGAACAAACTGGAATGGCTGGCAGTGGGGTTGGCGGTCATCGCCATTGCCAACGAAATCATCACGCTGGGCAGCCTGCCCTGGGTTTCATTATTTCTCGCAGTTACCTTTGGCACCTATGGCCTGGTACGCAAGCAGATTCCGGTCGATGCGATTTCCGGTTTGTGGCTGGAAACCCTGGCGATGCTGCCGGTGTGCGGTATTTACGCGCTGTGGATGGCGCAAAGTGGACATCTGGTTTTTGCGCCAAATAACGCGTTGACCGTAACACTTCTGATTGGCGCCGGCATTCTGACGGCGGTGCCCCTGATGGCCTTTGCCGCAGCCACGCAACGCCTGGATCTGGCTACTGTCGGCATGCTGATGTACATCAATCCAACCCTGCAGTTCATCACCGCGGTATGGATCTTCGGCGAACCGCTGCAGTCGGCACGATTGATCAGTTTTGCGCTGATCTGGAGCGGCCTCTTCGTCTTTAGCTGGAGTATGTGGCAAAAGCTGCGCCACCGTTAAGCCGAAAATCAAGTCGCAGGATCAGACAGCCATTTGAGCAAGGTAGCAAAAAAATCGTCGGGGTCGAAAGGCTTGGCAATGAAATCATCCATGCCAGCAGCCATGCATTCTGCCCGGTCGGCGGCAAATGCATTGGCAGTCATCGCAATGATCCGCACGTGCTGGCCCTTATCCAGCTGACGAATTTTCCGGGTTGCTTCCAGGCCACCCATACGCGGCATCAGCATATCCATCAACACCAGATCGTACGGTCGGCTCCCCGCCAATTCGAGTGCCACGATACCATCCTCGGCAATCTCGACAACTAGTCCCGCTTCTTCAAGCAATATTTGCGAAAGCTCGCGATTGAGCGGCTCATCCTCGACCAGCAAAACACGACGCCCGGCAAAATGCTGGCGTATTTCATTTTCTGCCTCAGCTTGCAGCGGCACTTTATCAGGTAATGCAACGGAGCCCTTGCCAAACCAGGCCGTCATCCAGAAAGTGCTACCCACACCCTGTGTTGAATGCACACCCGCTTCACCCCCCATCGCTTCGGCAATTTTTTTGCTGATCACCAGACCGAGGCCGCTACCGCCATAACGCCGGGTCGTTGAGCTATCTTCCTGTTCGAAGGCATTAAACAATCGCCCGAGGACTTCTGGCGCAATGCCGATACCGGTGTCAGCCACCTCGAAACGCAGTTTGATCCCTGCCGGCTCAGCCGCAAGCTGGCTAACACGCAGGGTAACGCTGCCGGAATCAGTGAATTTGATGGCATTCCCGACAAAGTTGAGAAGCGCCTGTTGCAGGCGTGTTGGATCGCCAATCAAACATAAAGGCATTGAGGGCAGTTCGGTCTTCAATCGCAGTTGCTTGCCGGCTGCCCGATCAGATGACATGACGCAAACCGTGTCGACCACCTTGCCGAGGTTGAAATCAATTTGCTCGAGAACCATTTTGCCAGCTTCGATTTTGGACAAATCGAGCACCGCGTTGATGGTTTCCAGCAGGTGCTTGCCGGATGCCTCCAGTTTGTCGAGCCGCGCCATCTGCTCAGGGGGCAAGCCATCGCGACGAATCAGATAAGCCATGCCATTGATGGCATTGAGTGGCGTCCGGATTTCATGGCTCATGTTGGCAAGGAAATCACTTTTAGCATGGTTGGCCTCGTCAGCCCGCTGCCTGGCCTCGGAAAGTTCAGCAGTTCGGCTGGCAACCAGTTGTTCCAGATTATGGCGATGCGCATCGAGTTCGCTGCCTATCCGTTTCTGTTCCGTAATATCCTGCTTCACCGCCAGATAATGGCTGACCCGTCCGTCCGGCTGACGGATCGGTGCGATGTTGACGAATTCGACATATTCGCTGCCATCCTTGCGCCGGTTGATGAACTCACCCTGCCAGCCCTTGCCGGATTTGAGCGCAGCCCACATCGCTTCAAAAGTTGCCGGTGGCGTTCTGCCGGACTGAAGCATGCGAGGATTCTTGCCCAACGCCTCCTCGAATGAATAACCCGTATTTTCAACAAAACAGGCGTTGACGTATTCGATGTTGCCCTGCAGATCGGTGATGACAATGCTATCCGGGCTTTGCTCGACCGCCTGTGACAGTTTGGTCAGCGCCTGCTCACGGCTCTGCACACCATCAGCCATCCGGTTAAACGCCACAGCAAGCTGACAAATTTCATCATCGTTCTCGATTGCCAGGCGCGTTGCGTAATCCCCTTCGGCAATTCGCTCCGCACCGGCCTGTAAACGGGCAATACGCTGTGTCACCAGCTTTTCAAGCAGATAACCGACAGCAAGCAGCAGCATCGCATAGCCGAACAGACTTTTGACTACCTGCGTGCCCCATATCTCACGAAAACGTTGATCAAATTTCGCCGTGGGAATCTTGACACTGGCAACACCGCGCAACTCGCCAAGCTGATAACCATAGGCTGCATCGTAGTTATCGCGAATGCTGGCTGGCGCGGACTCCCGCTCACCGTGACACTTCAGGCAGACTTGCTCGAGCCAGATCGGCGCGGTGTACAGCAGGTAACCATTACCCGCCGTTTTTTCGACTCGCTCGACACGTTCAACAGACTTCGGATTTTGGCGAAACCAGTTGATCGCCGCCATCTCTTCTGCATCAGCAAGGTTGCCCGGATTGCGCGGCCTGTCAGAAACATTGTTAAACAACACACCGCTATCATTCCAGTTAGAAAAGTCCTTGGCGATGCGCGAAAGGGAATGCGCCGGCAAGAAACCAAGCGTTTTGTCATTGAGCGGCAGGTCGCTCTCAATGAACTGGTTCTGATAAACCCGGCGTGTTGCCATAATGAAACCGTAGACAGTTCGGGCATCAAACTCCGTCTCAGTTCGCAACTCGGCATCCAGCTTGAAGTAGCCGATGGTCAAATCGACACCTAGAATGGCACCAACCAGCAACCCCAACCACAACCAGACCTTGCGCTTCAAACTCATCAATTGCTCACCGCAACTAGGGGAGCCTGGCTATACCGTGAGCAAAAAAACAAGAATGGAGATGCTGGTTTCATGAATATCGTCGTCACAATGTTGACGCAATACTACACAAACCTCAAAATTTTGTGTTGATACCTATCAAGTGACCTGCCTCACTTTCGGCCAGCCCCCCGCGGCTGGCTTTTCATAGCCAACCGGCTGGGAAAGGGTTTGAATGACCAACAATAGATCACGAACCGATTCTCAGATCAGGGTAATCAACGCCTCGACCGGCAAGCGAGATTTCGGCAATTTGGCGTTGAAATCCAGCTCACTGCGATAACCCAGAGCAACCAGCACCACGCTGGTCAAGCCTTGCTCACTCAGGCCCAAAACCTCATCAAGTTTGACTTGATCAAAGCCTTCCATCGGACAAGCATCAA
>ERZ724525.1625-NODE-1625-length-13138-cov-4.388367_pt1 | contig 13138 bp, 19 predicted proteins | sample MGYA00376058_ERZ724525 | MGnify/ENA primary metagenome ERZ724525 (study PRJEB28724, sample SAMN07190888) | wastewater metagenome | isolation source: influent of sewage treatment plant in Hong Hong | place: USA: Christiansburg, Virginia | collected 2016-03-01 ... | reverse complement strand
ACTCCGATCTCCTTGGACCTGCGAAGCACAGAACCAGCAATGGATCAATCGCCTCGAATTTAGCCTTACTTGAAGACACCATCTTCCCTGTTATTCGAAGACACTGGGCAGAGTTGATTGCTGCGTACGAAGCTGGAACTGAACCACAAAGAAAGTGGGTAGATCAGACCGCTCAAAATGTCAAAGCTGGAAAAATCTACTCTGGTTACCCCAAAAAAGCTGGAAGCAAGACTGAATTCGATGACATGGACGACGACATCCCTTTTTGACCTGCATCATTAATCCATGCCAATGCAATAGTAAGAACTGACTTTTGCAGCAAAAGATGAGCTACTTGGCGAACAGTGACCAGGGCGTTCATATCTGACACCTGCGGAATGTAGAAGCCTCAAGCGTAGGTCATGAGGAGGCATGGGCATCACCGTCAAGCTGCCCGTTTTGGGCACCTCGAGCATCTTCTTCACTTCAAGAATCGAATTTCTTTGAATTCTTGCAAAACTTAGTTTTGAAAAAATTGAGAAAGATTGCTGCTGTCTTGCCTGTGCCATTAGGTTGGGATTCATTGCGAGCCTTTGTTGTCTAAACGGCTTTTAGTCTCGCAAAGGTCTCCACTTTTTTTGCATCGAAATTACCGCGTTTTCTGCATATATATCGATCAGTTCGTCTCTGAGGGCATCTTTCCACCGAGATCCAATCCCGCCGCCAGCCATAATTTGCCTCTAAAAGGAGGAGAAATGGCTACTGCAGACACAAACAATCCCAGTCTTGCCGACTGCACCGTTCTCGGCGCAAACGGGTTCCCTTTTGCCATCGGAAGCACGATCAAACTTAGTTTTGACGCAAACAATGTTCACTGCGCCAATGCAGCCCGCACAGCCACTTTCAGCCTTGCTGAGCTCGCAGAGCTGAACATTTCCGGGCCTGGCTCTGTTACGACTGGCGGCGGCTTTATTGGCGGCGGCTTCGGAGTCGACGGTGCCTTGGAAGGCATGGCTGTTGCCACGGTCTTGAACCGTCTGACGTCAAAAACGAAGGTACATACCTTTCTCACGTTGATTGCCAACTTCGGCGAGCTCCATTTGCACTATGCGGGCATGGAGCCAGCAGCACTGCGTATGGCGCTGGCTCCTGTCTATGTGCACTTGCGACGCCTTGATCCGGTTTGGCAAGAGTCCCGACTGAAATTACTTCAAGCACAACAAGCTGCCGGCCTACTTTCTTCAAGCGACTTCGCTGTCGCGAAAAAGCGTTTGGAAGTTACTTCCGATTGGAAAGACCCAGTTTTGGAAGCCGCCGAAATCAAGCGCCTGCATCAGGCTGCCCTGGAAAGTGGCCCCAAAGGCCAGTGCCCCAACTGCGACGCTGTCATCCCGCTCCACTCGGAGTTTTGCCCCAAGTGCAAAGCTGCTTTTGGCATTGGCTCTGCATGGAAGATCGTGCCGGTATAGATCCAAAAAATTTTCGCATGCGAAAAAGTCCGTCCCTAGCGGGCTTTGCTTTCACCACAAGCGAATGGCATAGATCAATGCTGCTCGCCACCCATGGCCACGCCAGTGGAAGCAATAACGTAAGACCGAGCAATGCGTGAAGCAAGCAGACTGGCTGTTTTGCAGTCAAGAGCACTCCTCATTTGACAAACGCTCCGATGATGTCCGGCAGGCGCCAGGCAAGCACCAGAGCAATGGCAATACAGCCAGCCCACTTGAGGATCTTGAGAAATTGGTCGGTGCCCATAACGATGTACATGGCCTCACCACCAGCGAATAGCCTGAATGATCTTGGCGAGCGCGTATAAGTAAGCGGCCCCTATTGCTGCGTAATAAGCAACGCGGACGGATTTGTGAGTGACAAACATCTGTAGCACCTTCAGTGCGTCCTTGCTAAACTTGTGCAAGTTCTTCTCCTTGGCTACATCAAGGGGCGGAAACAAGAAAGCCCCAGGCGCTGGTAACGCTCTGGGGCTTTCGCTTTTGGGTAACAAAAACCGCCTCAGAGGGCGGTTGATCAATCAATTTTTATAGCTGCTAGCGCTTTATGGATAAGCTCTAGAGTCTGATTTAAGCAATTAATCCATATTGAGTCTTTTTAGGGTCAGCCTTGAGGCCAATCCAGGTCATCGTCTCCGCCCTCAAAGAAGCCAGGAGGAAGTGCAACTTCCCCGTCATCCAGGCCGCGAATCTTCGCGGCAATGTCAGCGGGTGGAGGCGTATCAAAGGTGACCAGATAACCATAGATCAGGCCATCATCTCCAGCCATCTCTTCAACGCTGGGCTCCAGCGACACGTATTCGTCATATGTCAGCCCCAGGTAGTCGGCCACCTTCTGATCGTTGTCACGCTCCATCTGCTCTTCCAAATGGCGATTGCTCATGACTGCTCCTTTATGACGGGCTTCATGCTAACAAAACAGCCAAGGGAAGCAAACTGCTCCTTTCGACAGGAGTTGGAATCAATTTTCGTAGCTAGTAGCGCTTTCTGGATAAGCGCTTGGGCATGATTCGAGCAATAAAAAGCCCCTCACAAGGGGCTTCATTCCATCAGCCTCTGGTCAATAGCGCCGCAACCACCTGGGCCAGCACACTGGGCTGCGGTGGACTGGGTGCTACAGAAGGCAGCTCATCCGTCTTTACCGACTCAGCCAGCTTCTGATTTTCGAGTCTGAGCTTCTCAATTTGCAGTTGCAGTATCTCTAACTGCGCCTTGTTCTGAGCATCTACAAGCGGCTGAATTTCTTTGTGCCATTTCCCAAATCCATAAACTGCCACCCAAAACGCTACCCCAAATACTCCATAGAGCGCATATGACAACGCTTTTCGATCACTCTTAGCAACCTCCAGCTTTCGCTCCAACAAGACAAGGCTTAAATTCTGCTCATTCGTTCGGTTCTCGAAATTTTTGAGCGCTTCAATTTCCGGCAGCGTCTTGTATACAACTTCATTAGTCGAAGTCTGGATATTGATAATCGCCCACATCGAAAAAATCATTACGACCAGTGAAAACAGCGCGATGAATTTATAGATGTTGTCTGTGGGTACCGGAACTCGATCAAGCATTTCAAGCTACCTATCAGTTGAACTCTATCCGCAGGCGACTACCGGCGCCCACGACTGCGGGTGTGAGGCCTCACATATACCCCATCCTTGCGGTAATAACCTCGCACATTCACAGAACCGCAATAGCCAGTTACGCAGGGAGCCGTACCAGAGCCAGCACCGGGCGTATAGGTGATCGGTGCAGGATTGTTGTATCGACACCGGGTGTGACCTGGAACATATGTCCCATCTTTTCTGTAGTACCCATCGACCCATGCACATGAATTAGCCGCGTAGTTTGCGCGGGCCCCACCGGTGGGACAAATAAAAGACGCTGGAACACTTTCATCATTGCTTGTGACATGCGCCTCAACCGGCGTGCAAGCTATATCTGGTACACCCGAATAGTCAACGCTTTGCTGCGTTGCACAGCCAAATAGAAACAGCACTAAAAATGCCGCTATCCACCTTGCCATTTTTCCTCCCTGTATTTATTTGGGGAGGATCGTATCAAACTAGGAATGGATTCATTTGACCTGAATCTCGTCGACTACGTTGTCCACCACCACGGGCGTCTCGAAGTAGGTCACACTCGGCTCAGTCTGGTACTTGGCCCGCACAAACTCACGCCACGCTTCGGTATACATTGCCTCGGCATCTGCGCGTGTTTGCCAGAGATAGACGCCACCAGCAGTCTTGCCGTCTTCGCTCAATACATACTGCTTGCGCAGCAGACCTGAAACACCCTGGTACTTGGGCGCGGTGCTTTTAAAAATCTCGCGGGCCTCAGCCAACGTGATGGCCTTGGGAAGACTAAAGGTGGTGATGGTCGTGATCAAAACGCCTCCCGTCATGTCAATGATGTGAATGCCATTGAGCATCGTAACCAGGTCAAGGGAAAAAGCCAGCCAGCCCAACGTGAGGGCAGTTAGGCTTGGTTTTGCAAGTTCATGGCGGCCGCACGCGCACTGAAACTGCGCACTGGCTGAGGTTTTCGCCCAGCCGAAACACTGGCTGCGATGCGATTGATGGCCGCTTGTGGCGGTTCAATGCGGTCCGCTAGGCCCAGCTCAATGCCCTTGGCACCAAAGCACACCCCCGCCTCGGTACCGCGCACCGCAGCCACTGTCAGGCCGCGATTGCGCGCCACTAGTTCCGTAAACTCAGCATAGTTCTGCTGCACCAGCTCGTTGAGCCACTGCGCGGCTTCGGTACTCAACGGGGCATCACTGGCCAAGTCCGCCTTGCGGGCACCCGCAAAGACGGTGGTGACCTTGATGCCCAGCTCTTCGTAGCGCTTGCTCATGTCCACATGGCGAGCGATGACGCCAATGGAGCCCACGCCCGAGGATTTGCTAAGCACGATTTCGTTGGCCGCGCTGGCCAGGCCGTAGGCCGCTGAGTAGCAGGAGAAGTTGACTATGGCCGTGATGGGCTTGATGGAGCGGGCCGCAACGATCTCTTCTGCCAGGTCGGTCATTCCTGTGGCAGAGCCGCCGGGGCTGTCCACGTCCAACGCGATATGCTCCACCGCATCATCGGCCAGTGCGGCTTGCAGTTGGGTGCGAATGCCTTCGTAGCTGGTCATGGTGGTGCACATATCCATGTGGGCAGAGCGTGAGACCAGGGCGCCATGGATGGGCAAGATGTAGACCCCGTTTTCGCGGGCGGCGTTGAGGCGGCGCTCGGATGGAGAAATAGCGTTCACGAACTCGTCATCCTCCATGGCCATGACCTGGCCGCCGGGGTTGAGATTGACGATGTTCAGGTTCATGGCCTGATTGGCCCAGTTCACCGCCATGTCCAGCCAGTCTTCACGCACCATTTGCGGCGTATTGAAGATCATGCTGGCAATGCGAGGGTAGTTTTTCATGTCAGGGCCTTCTGGAGATCGCGGACTTGCTCGTCCGTGGCTTCCGTGAGTTTTTCGGGCATCTGCGTGCCGGCCGCCACCATATTCAGGGGCTGGAGGTACACATCACCGCCAGTGACCGGCGGCAAGTTTTCGAGGCGGCGAATGTCGTTGACCGACAACCAGCCCCACTGTCGGGCCACGGCGTAGGCTTTGAAGCGTGCCTCTTGATTGCCGCGCAGCAGGCCGCCGATGTTGAATTCGATGTAGTAGCGGCTTCGCTCAGAGGGCAACAGTAAATCGCGCTGCAGCGCCTGCTCATGGCGGCGAAGCCACGGCATCAAGGTGTAGATCACAAACTGGATCTGGAGGTTTTCCACGTTGTTGTACGTGGCGGCCTCCATCATTCCGACCATGGGTGGCGGCATCTTGTAGATGCGGGTGATGTCCACCGCGGCCAGCTTCAGTGCACCAATCAGCTCCGCGTCCACGTTGTTCATGGACAGGGCCTTGAAGGTCATACCCTCTTGCAGCAGAGCCACCTTGCCGGCATTGGGCGCGCCACCAAACTTGGCCTGCCAGCTGCTGGTCAGCGCATCGATGGCGCTTTGCTCTTTGATCGCGTTGGCTTCCTTGGGGCGCTCCAAAACTCCAGACAGTGCCGTGCCGTGGAGAAACGACTTGCTGCCGTACTCTTCCAGCGCCAGCGCATACCCAATGCTGTTGGCGTGCAGGGCAATGGGCGATAGGCCCGTGTACTTGTCCAGCGACACCCAGCGCACATGGTGGATGAAGCGCGCCGGCACAGGCTCTTTGCCGTCAATGGAGTAATACGGCTTGAGGTCGGGCCCCTTGAACACCTGGACATCGCCGGGGTTCAGCGGGATCAGCGCGGTGGGGTTGCCGCGGCCGTCGCGCTCAATGAAGCTGTAGGCGTTGCCGCGCAGGCCCAGGGAGGTTTGCGCGTACTCACGCGACTCGAACGGCGTTTGCCAGTCGTTGGGGGCGAACTTGAGCAGCGCATAGGCCGGGTGAGCATCGGCAGACTTGCGGGAGCCATCTTCCAGGCGCTCAAACACCTCCAGCGGCAGTTGAGCAACCGACTCAGCCAGCAGCGACACGCAGTTTTGCAGCACTGGCAGGGCCATGGCCGTCTGCGGCGTGACCAGCTGGCCAGCAGCCGACTGCTTGGAGCCACCGATCATGGACGACAGCCAGCCAGCGCGGGCGCCCGCCTGCTCGGCGGATTCTCGTTTGTTGAACAGCATCAGCTCATCCGATCAATCGCCACACCGGCCACCAGCAGCAGGCCACCGCCCACCATGGCAGCGACCGCCGGGGAGAAGTGCGCTGCAATGCCGGCCACCAGGCAGACAAAGCCCACGACCATGAAGGCCAGGCCCACATGCTCGCGGGTCATGAGGTGGAGGAGGTTTTTCATGGCGACGAGGCAGAAGCCGCGGGGGTGAGCCCAGGCGGCGGGAATAGAAAACCCGCTCTCGGCAGGTTAGATGTCGATAACGTCAGGCGCTGGAAGGCGCTGATTTGAGGCGTGGACTTCAGCATTGAGCACCAAACAGGAGGGATCAGCCTTTGTGCACACCTTCCTCAGATAAGCCTTGGCCTGAGCCTCGGCCTTTTTCGCGATCCTCAACCTGTGCTCTTCCGCGCTGTAGCCGATGGCGCCAGCCGGGACAACCTTTGCTGCGGCGATGCGTTGCATGCGGGCGCGGTTCCAAGCGATAGCCGCTGTCGCCACAGCTTCCATGTCGCCGCGCATCACGCGGCTTTCGGATACACAAAACCGAGTTGGCCGCGTCGACCAGAGATGAGCATCATCCGAGCCTCGAAGTCGCGCCTATCGGTGGAGGTATTGGCAATGCTCTGCACCAGGTTGATTTGCTTATCCAACAGAATCTGGCCACCTTCCGTCAGCCACTGGTGCATCTTCTGCGATTCGCTGCGCCGCGACTTGAGCTCCGAATGCACCTCCTCAGGCAGCAGGCAGCCGTAGACCCAGCGGTCGGTGATGAGCCCATACAGAGGGCACGTTCCGCCAGCATGGCCGTTGTAGATCGTTCCCGTGAGCCTGGCCAGGGCCTGGTAATACTCGGGCTTGAAGCGCAGCTCCCAAACATCGGCAGACTCGCGCAGAAGCAACGGGAGCAGGTTCGCATTGCCCTCGGCACGGATGCCCTTGCGCATGATGCCGTCGATCTGCTCGTCGCACCAAACCGCGAAGTCGTCGCTCAGCCACTGGGCGAACCGTACGGCCAGCTTAGGGTGCAGCCACGTCCCGCCACCGACACCTCTGCGCGTCTGCAAATGCGGGATATTCCCGTATTTGCGTTTGAAGGCCGCGAGATAGGAGACTGTCCCCGGAAGGCGGAGCCACTCATGCGCTTTTTTCCCGAAGCGCTTCGCGGCCTCAGTGGCGTTGAACCATCCTGCATCGTTGAAGCTGTACAAATGGCCTTCGAAATCTTGCTTGATGATGCTGTTCATCGTCGTACCCCAGCCCCTATGAGGAAGGAGCACCAGCAGGTAGCACTAGGGGTCAGTCGCGCCACTTTTCAGGGATCAGCCTAGCTGGTGCAGAAACGAAAAAACCGCCTCAAGGGCGGTTTGCTGATTGGCTGCTGTGCAGCTCTCTGAATAAGTACAGCCAGCGGGTCAGGCTGGCTGGCTGGCTGGGTGGCTAGATGCCAACCCCACTGTCATAGATGCTGGCCTCTTGCTCAGCCTGCTTGCCTGGCATTGCACGTCCGATAGCCATGATCAGCGCCACGGCTCCGTCGATCTTGTTGTCGTTGCCCTGTTTGATGGGACGCACGATGTCATCGTTGCCAACCAAGTGCTTGCCGATCACATTGCCCATGCACCAGGTCATGAGCGGGTTGCCATCATGATGGAAGCGGCCGGACATGATGGCGGCCTCTAGCTCCTTCATCGGATCGCTCATTTGCGTGTAGTTCTGGACAATGGTGATGGGCATCAAGCCTTCATCATCGAGCTGGTGGGCCAGGTTGGTGGCGCCGTGCGGGTCCATGGGCGAAGCTTCAACAGGATTGAGCCTCGCAGCATCCTTGGCCTCCTCCAAGATCTCGCGGTAGTCAATCTCGGCACCGTCGGTGGTCAGCAGGTGCCCTGTGTTGACCCATTTCTGCAGGCGCTCTGCCATGCGGCGGTTGTCGCTGTTGTTGACCGTATCCTCGGGCACCCAGAACCGTGGAGCGATGCTGTAGTAGTGCCGTTTGCCGTCAATATCACGCCAGAACAGGCGGGCCATGCTGTTCATGTCCAGCTTGCGGGCCAGGTCAAACGACAGGACCACAGACTGGCCTTCGAAACTATCCAGGCTCAGCGTTTCGTCCTCACAAGCCTCCCACTGGGTCATATTGAAGTAACCGGTTTTGGCGGTTACCCATAGGCCCAAATGCTTGGTTTTGAAGGTGTTGGTGAAGCGCGCCTGCTGGATGGCTCTGCGCTGCTGGCTCTCCAAATACTCCTGGTAGACCGACACACCGATATTGGGGTTGGCCTTGGCCAACACCTTCGGGTCTTTCCAGTCATCCTCCGGATCAATGGTCCATATCCAGCCAAACAACTCGTCGTTGGGCACCGTGCCGTCGAGCATTTCCACCACTTCACGGCGTTTGTCGTAGCAAGGTCCTTCAATGTTGTAGCCAGCCGTGGTGATGATGAACATTAGGGGCTGCCTACGCGCGCCCATGCCTGTCAGCATTGTGGTGTAGAGCGCATCGCTGTCGTGCTCGTGGTATTCGTCCACTATGGAGCAAGATGGACTGGCGCCATCACCGGGGTTGCCGATGATGGGCTCAAAGCGGCTGCCGTCACCTGGCTTGTTCAAATTAGAGGCGTTTGCCTCGATACCCGCAGCTTCCAGCAACATGGGCGATCGCATTGCCATCAGACGTGCGGGCCGAAACACTTCCCACGCCTGTTTTTCTGTGGTCGCACCCGAGTACACCTCCGCGCCAAACTCGTTGTCAGCTGCGAACATGGCCAGGCCGACGCCTGCGGCCACCACGCTCTTGCCATTCTTGCGGTTGACCTCCCAGTAGCTCTCACGAAACCGGCGCAACCCATCCTTTTTGCGCTTCCAGCCAAAGGTGCAGGCCAATCCAAACCTCTGCCACGGCTCAAGTGTTATCAGCTGACGCTTGAATCCCCACTCGCCCTTGGTGTGCGGCAACAGCTCGATAAGAGCGATCTTCTTCTGCGCTTCCTTAGCGTCAAATACATAGGGGTAGCTCGTGCTTTTGCTGGCTACCAGATCGTCCAGATGGCGCTGGCACGCCTGCTTGACGTATCGACATGCTGGAATCTTCCCTACGACAACGGCCTTGGCGAACTTGTTGGCTGCGTCTACAGCAGGATATTTAGCCATTGATGACCCCTGCAAACGGGTTGTCGCTCTGCTTCTTCTTTCCCGAGCCCATCATTCGCTGACGACTGGATGGATCCAGTCCCAGCATCCCGCCATAGCTAGCCATCATGGATGTCGCCTCTTTGAGAGCAGTGGCAGCCGGGTTCTTGATCACGCCCCCCATGGCGCCGGAGACCGTCACTCCGTTCAGAGCGATATCCACCTGAGCCATCCGAAACTGGTCATAGGCAGCGCAGTACACCTCAAGGTTCTGTATGTCTGTCGCAGCCAGGATGCGCTCTTTGCAGAGCTCTGGCGCCACGGTTTCCCAGAGCACCCGACCGTGATCGCCCATCCAAACTGGGCAATCGATGTTCAAAACCAGCTCAAAGTCCGGTTCAGCTTGATTGAGAGCTCGCTTGCCTGGATTACCGGCCAGTAACTTCTTTGCCGTGGGTTTGGGGCGACGGCCAGAGCGCCCAGCAGCACCTGCCATCGGGCCTCCAGTTAAATTTCATATTTCGCGGGTGTAAAAATTTGACGAACCTGACCGTCCTCTGCCTGAACTGCGTTTGGTTTCGACCCTCCCCCTCCCCTGTCATCAGCATCACCCCAGCCGCACACAGGGCTCAGATAACGCGATTAGACAGGCAACGAGGTGAAAAGACCCTGTGCCTCACGCGCCGTTTTGACGGCGTGGCACGTGCTGCAGATCGCCTGCAGGTTTTCTCTGGCATCCATCTGCTGTTCTGTCCAGCCAAGTCGCTTGGCTTGGGCCTTGCTGACAATGTGATCCACTTCACGAGCCAGCGAAATCGCGCCAAGCTTGCTACATGGCTGGCACAAGCCTGCATCTCGGCGCATCACCCAATCACGAATCTTCCGCCAGCCGCTACCGTAACCGCGCTCAGATGCTGAACCTTGGTTAGAGCGAGTCCAACCGACAGCCTCTGCTCGATGCGCCTCACAATAGCCGGTCGCGTCACGAGTCAAGGTGTTGCAGCCGCGGTGGCGGCACGGCTTGTTAGGGCGGTCTGGCATTGTTCACCTTGGTAGGCTGCTGCAGCGCCTTTGCAATACACATGGCCGACTGATCCACGCTCGATTCGAGAGCACACCTTACGGCTATAGGGTCAGCTCCACTCTGAACTGCATCGGCGATCAGTACATGACGATTCATGGTGCATGCCACTGGCGAGGTAATGCCTGCCGCCAAAAGCACGTAGCCCGCAATGCTCACTATTGCATCTTTCACCGCACACCTCGTTTTACAGTTTTACGCCTTGAAGGCCATACAGCCGATTGCGCTCCACCATCTCGGAAGCGGAAACCCCAAAAGCAAAAACAAGGGTTAACGCCTATTAACCATTTGTGCGCAAAGATCAGACTGGAATCACTCACAAGAAGCTCCATCCAGAGAGAGATCAAGACTGAAGTCCATTTACACCCTCTATACCGGTATAGTTTCAGTGAGTGAAGGGCCTACCTAGTAGGCCCTTTCTGTTTTTGGCACAGGCATAGGTGCCGCCACCGAGTGATCCGCCCCTAATGCAATGTGCGTGATCGTCGGGCGCGCTCGGTGGCAGCGAACCGGGAATAAAAAAGCCGCCGAGGCATAACCAAGGCGGCTCATCGAGAGAGGCGGGATAAGAACGCTACTGCTTTGCGTATTCGAACTTAGGCAAGGCCTTCAACGCATCCTTTGTCGCACCAGGAAGCGTAATTTTCTTGTTTTCAACTTTGAAATTCTTCACAGGGATGGCAACGTCATGCTTGCCCAAACCTAAGAATCCTCCGGCACCCACGATCGCATACGAAATTGAGCTATCTGGGGCAACAATGACGTCATCAATCTTGCCAATCGTTTTGCCTTCTTCGTTGTAAACGCTTTTGCCCAGAACCGATTTCTTAAGGCTCCAGCCAGTCGCAACTACTTGGACTTCGGTCGCTGTGATGCCGATAGTGGCCGTCCCCGCTACTGGTTGAGCAAATGCAGCACCACTGAAAACTGCTGTCGCCATTGCGCAAGCCAAAATTCCGGATTTACTAATCATGCAGCACCCCCTTATTTCTTCTTGACGACGTCGTGAGCAGCCTGTTGAAGATCACCGACCGCCTTCTGAGTTTTACCCTCAACTTGCTTTGCAACGCCTTTGACCTGTTGAGTCGGGCTATCAATGACTTCACCAACTTTTTGCTGAACTTTGCCAGCAACCTCTTTGACAACACCTTCAACTTGATTCTTGTTCATTACAACTCCTTAAGAATTGAGTCGCAATTGCGACTGAAAAGGAACACTAACCATATTTAGAAACGAGACATTAGAAGCGTAAGCCGACAACCCGGATCAGCGTAGGCCGCCTCTTACAAGTAGCTAACGAAAAAGCCCCAGCACTTGAGGCCGGGGCTTTGGAATTCGCGCCAGGGGTTAAGCCATCTTTCAGTGCTACAACCAGACCCAGCGATGCGTATCTTGCCTCTGCAATATGACAGCTAGATGGCAAAAAGCCCCGACCGTTTCCGATCAGGGCTTTATTGGTTGCGAGGGCCGGATTTGAACCAACGACCTTCGGGTTATGAGCCCGACGAGCTACCAGACTGCTCCACCTCGCGATATTTCGCGTCGGGGGCCGGCCACCATTCCTAGGCGCCAGCGTCTTTCCCCGACCAGCGTATTGTAGCACACATGAATAAATTCACAGCATGTACAAAATTACAGTACACAACCAAGTCGATCGAGGTCGAAATCAACAAAGCCCGCTGGCGAACCTAGCGGGCTTTTTTATATTTGGTCACGCCTCTGGCTACCATCAGGCAACCAGGGCGCACGACTCAGTGTCGCGGTAATTGGTCGCGATTGTGGCACGCTTTGTCAAGTACTACAAGTAGCGCGCGGAATAAATCGACCAGAAGGCGCGCAGGCCATGCACCCGCCCTTCATTCCAATCGCGGTTTGACACTCCTAGGCGGCGGCGCGCTGAGTTGGGGTGCTCCTTTTGAGGGATGTAGATCGCGAACAGGACGCGGCGAAACTGCATGGGCACGACTTGCAGCGTCAGCTGTACCTGACGCGCATTCCAGTCGGCAATAAATAGAATCATTGGCTCATCGTCGCGGCTGGCAACTGGTGGCGGTCGGTACTTGCCCTCGGCGCTGGCGCACCGCTGCTTCTGAAAACGGTCTTGCGCCCAGCGGCCGTATTTCTCCAGCAGCTCATCGGCCAGCCGCAGCTCTTGGGGCACATTCAAATTCAAGTCTCGCTTCATCAGCCCCTCTCCTTCTGTAGTCTTACGTTCCAAATGGTTATTTGCGAACGATTCTCAATTGCGTTTATCATTCATCCCATGGTGCAGCAAATTGCTGTTCCAGCTCTTCATCGTGGGGCGCTGACAGGCAAGGGCCTGAAGCGTTTTAGCTAGCCATCGGCCCTCTCCTACTAGCCAAGCCTTTTTTCCACGATCGACACTCTCAGCTTCCCAGCAGCCTCCGCACAGTCACATTCAGTGCGTCGAGTTCTCCCATCTTTTTGATTGCCCACATACGGCGCTGACCGTGCCACCCCAGCAGTGAGCCGCGATGGCAGCTCTCGCATAGGGCCACGCAGGTGTATTGCTGGCGCTGCTCGATGTGGTGCGCCTCGCTAGGCCCGGTCTGGTCGCAGACGCTGCATGGCAGCTCCTTGACCGCAGCCAGATGGGCGCGCTCTTTGTCGTTCAGGCGGTTCAGCATCCCGAGCCCTCGCCAAAGTCCTGCACCTCCAGACCCAAGTCCAGCGCCAGCCCGTGCTCGATGCGGGCGCCGCGCGAGCTCCGCCAGCCGGGCAACATGTAGAGACAGTCGCAGACGGCGATCTGGCAAAGCGACA
>ERZ724525.1608-NODE-1608-length-13205-cov-6.687605_pt1 | contig 13205 bp, 19 predicted proteins | sample MGYA00376058_ERZ724525 | MGnify/ENA primary metagenome ERZ724525 (study PRJEB28724, sample SAMN07190888) | wastewater metagenome | isolation source: influent of sewage treatment plant in Hong Hong | place: USA: Christiansburg, Virginia | collected 2016-03-01 ... | reverse complement strand
CTTGGTTCGTAGCCAAGTACTCTATCCAGCTGAGCTACAGCCGCAACAGGGTTGTATTCTAGCGGTGAAAAAACACCTCTCAGACCAAATCAGCATTTTTTTCGCAATCAAGCAAAGAAAAAGCCTGTCACCAACGAAGATGACAGGCTTGATACATGTTTGGTAGGGCGTGACAGACTTGAACTGTCGACCAAAGGATTATGAGTCATGATAGCTTAGCTAATACTGGATTTCACTGGATTTTAAATTTTACCATAACTAATTGATTTTAAACATTTAATTTTCCAGCGCAATCCAACAGCATCCAGTATCATCGAAGAAAATTCCGGAACCAAACCGGAACCAGGAATCGCCCTTCAATGACTACGACCCAGACTCCAGGCCAAATTTTTCAAGCTTTACCTGCCGGAAAATTCGCCACGCTCGCAAAAATAAGTCCACGTGGAGCCCTACTGCTTCGTAAGCTCAAAAATGGCAGCGGCATGTTCTACTGGCGCTCAGAGCACAACGGAAAAGAGCTACGCGAGCCAATCGGCGCGTTTGACACGTCAGCGCCGCCAAAGAGCATCAAGCCAACAGAACGCGGCTATTCGTTCAGCGCGGCAGTTCGCGCTGCTGAAGTTCTCTCTACACAGCATCTTGGCAACATTGACGGTGGCGGCTACCAAAGCCTCAAGAAAGCTAAGAAAAAAGAGCTGGCTCAGGCGCAGGAAAGAGCACAAGAGCTGGAAGAGCAAACGCTTGAAAAGCTACTGCTGGCCTACTGCGACTACCTCCAAAATCTTGGAAAAATTTCTCACCAAGAGGCAAGGAACGTGCTTCGACTCCACGTCATAGAAGCATTTCCAAAACTTGCCAGATCGCCAGCATCGCAGATCACCACCGAGCAAGTTGCTGATGTGATGCGCCGACTGATACAGGACGGCAAGCGCCGCAGCGCCAACAAGCTGAGAAGCTATATGCGGGCAGCTTTTCAGTGCGCGAAGTCTGCCAAGACCAATCCCAGCATTCCGCTGAGCTTCAAGAGCTTCGCGATTTCCATCAATCCAGTCTCGGATACAACGCCAGACCCGCAAGGCAATCAAGCCGACAAGAACCCCATCAATTTTTTTGGACTCCAGCGGTACTGGAAACACATAAAAGGCCAGAACGACTACCGCAGCGCCCTACTACGCTTTCACTTGGCAACTGGTGGTCAGCGCATAGCCCAACTGCTGCGTCTCACCAATGCCGACATTCATAACGATCACATCGTTTTGCACGACCCGAAGGGGCGCACCGGCCAGCGAGCTCGCACACATGTGGTTCCTCTCACCAACGTGGCACGCCTTGCACTTGAGCAATGCCGTGCGCCTGGTGAATTTGCGTTTACCAGTGATGGCGGCAAGACCCATTTGACCGGAACCACGCTGAGCGCTTGGGCGCAAGCTGCCGCAGCCGAAGCCGGTCTTGCAGACTTTCAAGCCAAGCAAATTCGATCCGGCGTCGAGACCTTGCTGGCAAGTGCAAGCGTCAGCTCCGACATTCGCGGAAGACTTCAATCGCACGGCATCTCCGGCATCCAGAACCGACACTACAACGCCTATGAGTACATGCCCGAGAAGCTTCATGCACTCGAAAAGCTGATTGATCTCCTGGAGCGGGAATAGTGACTGACATTGACGGAGCAGAAGGAAGAGCGAGCCCGGTTGAAGTAACTCCCCCCGAGCTATCTTTCATTTGTGCTGCGTTGTAAAGCCACAAGCTTCAAGAAGCCAAACAATGTAAACTACAGTTCACACCATGATCCAAGTTCTACGTACTGCGGCCTTTGACGATTGGCTCCAGGCCCTGCGCGACAAAGTGGGGCAGCGACAGGTTTTGGCTCGCCTCACTCGGCTGTCGCTCGGAAATTGGGGTGACTGCAAGCCTGTTGGAGGCGAAGTGACCGAGTTGCGCATCGACTCTGGCCCTGGCTACCGCGTGTACTGCTGGCGCGATGGCGATGTGGTCGTTGTTGCGCTTGGTGGTGGTGACAAGTCCACCCAGCAAAGAGACATTGCCAAGGCTCAGGCGATGGTCAAAGAGTTGAAAGGGTAAAGCTATGAACCGCACTGCCTATGAGAAGTTGGGCATCAAGCCCTTTGATGCCGCTGAGTACCTGCAGTCCGATGAGGATTGCGCGGCCTATCTACAAGCCTGCCTGGAGCAAGCGCCAGATGATGCATCTGTGTTTGCCAAAGCTCTCGGCGACATTGCCCGCGCTCGCGGAATGATGCAGTTGGCCAAAGATACTGGCCTCACCCGTGAAGGCCTATACAAATCGCTCGGCGAGCAAGGCAATCCCAGTCTGTCCACCGTCATGAAGGTGATGCATGCACTGGGCCTGCAGATGCACATTGGCCCCCAAACTGCAGCCTGACTTTTCATCTTAGCTTTCACTGCCTCCATTCTGGGGAACGTCGGCAAGATCAAGTCTTTGGCGGACAAAGACTGCTGTGCAGCCGTTGCTGCTGTTCGTAGCCGCAACGCTTCCTAACGGTCATCGTCACATAGCAGCCATCCGGGCACCGACGCGGGCGACAGCCCAATGACGGGTTTAGGGTGTGCAGCGGACAACGACCATCAAGTGGCTGGCAGATAGGCCGCTGGATGTCCGCTGTCACGTCGTGCGAACAGGAGCTTGCGACCCAGAGAGGACATCCATTAACGCATACGTTAGGGGCGACTGCCAGCGGAGCCGGCAGGTTCCTATTGAACAACCGGTTAGGCTGCCGAGCGCATCAGTGATTTTAGAAAAATCGGTTATTTCGTTAATGCCAATCTTCGGCTATTTGACGCTTACTTTCCATTTTCCACCTACATCTTCAACCTCATACTCATACTTAAAGTTGTTGCACGAAATGGTAAAGCCGTCATTCTTGGAAAATGCCGTGAATCTTCTAATATTGGAAATACTTGAGCAGCTGTAGCCATTCATCCTAACCATGGCAGCGACCGCATCTGCTTGTTTTTGAGTTATCCCACCCATTAGCCCTAAGCCTTCCCCGTTATTTTCCACGGGCGTTTTCGGGATTTTTTGAGCGACAGCTGACAGCGAAGCTGTCAGAAAGACGAGGCAGAGAATTTTCTTTGTATTTTTCATGGCGTTATATTTCATGCTTTAAATTTCCAACGAGATTTATTCGATAGCAACTCTAATTTCATATCCTTTTCCTGTCGGCCAGACCTCCTTGATGACAGTAATCGTTGAATTTCCAGTTTTTTGCGAAAAATTTCTTCCTTGCGCTATCGCATTAAGTATTGGCTGATTCTGATTTTCTCGTGTAACTTTTTTAACAAGAATACCAGAGGCTATCTGTAGTTCTTTGTGTGCAGAAGATGCATTGGATGGATCATTTACGTTGAGAACTATTTTAAAATTGCTTGCCTTTTCGCTACTACCTTTAACGTAATAGGCTATGTTGTTGGGGAGTGGGAATGCTACGCCTATGTTTTTATAAGGGCTGGAACAGCTAAACTCTTGGCCATAGTTATTACTCCATTTTCGCCCTTGTAGGCCTACCTCGTTTAACAAGCTGCAAGCTTGTGTTGGCTCAGTTACTCGTGTCTCGGCCATTGCATGAGATGCAAAAATGGTGCCTATTGAAATTATTATGGATTTGTACATTTTTTCCTTTATTGATGGAAAACCTTTTCACGCCGGGGTTCATGTAGGTGGATAAAAATAGAGATTAACACCTAATGCCTGAATTAAGCCGCGCCGCGGAGCGGTGTCGGCTTGAATGAATTGTTAGGGGGCGTATTACTCACCAAATAGCTCATCTGCATTTCCGTAAACGCACTCATGCAGGTGAGAGGGCGAGCCTTGATGCACCAGAACACCATCCTCGGCTGAGAAGGTGAGATAGGGTTTAATGGTCTTGCCCTCAATGGTGAAGTCGGCGCTTGCGTCGAGTAGACAAGAAACGCTGAATCCAATGGACGTGGTTAGCTCCTGAGTTTGCTCTGCCGGTACGCCAGCCGCGTCAAGTTGTTCCTTGATGCTTTTGAGCAGCTCATAGCTGAAATACGACTGCCAATTGTCGAACTGATCTTCGTCTGCCAGTAGTTTCAAAATAGCCCCCCTAACTTGATTTAGAAGACATGCAAAAAAAAAATTCTCGTCGCTCTCATAAGAAGGAATCTATCCGCAATGTTGAGAGTGAGCAATCACGAGCAACATTTTTAGGCAAGCCTAAATATTTCGAGATTGCAGCCTGTTAAGAGTCGTCAAATACCAATGACGGAATGACGGCTCATGGCCGGAAGCGTGAATACGCAACTCTTCCGTAAAACGGACGCTGAGGTCATAAAACGGCAGCGCTACGACTCCAAGCTCATACGAGCCGCCGCCCGAACTTGTCAGCTCATCGAGATTGCTTGCTCACTGCATCTTGTACCGCAGGCAGAACATCTTCATAGTTGAACCCGTTCTGCGTCTTCTGCAAAGGCTTCGTGACCCGCTTGTTCAGCCACTCGCGCAGGCTCTGCCCTTCGCCTTGTCGCACTAGTGGATCGTGGCTGTTGCCGGGATAGCGGAACTCCGTGAGGTTTTCGGGGTGGTCTTTGAACTTCTCCACGAATCCAACAGCAGGGTATTGCTTGTTACCGCCAGCCCAGGGGTCTTCGTCTTCGATAGATGACCACATAGGCAGCCGTGTGTCCCATTTCCATAGATGCTCATATTGCCGGTTCACGCTCTGCTTGTGGCAGATGCCGCCAACGATCTGCGGATCAGCACGATCCCAGTGGTAGGTGGTGCGGCAACCTTCACTGTGACCGCTCAAAAAGATGGGCAGATTGGAGAAGGTCTTAAACCAGCGGATGATTTCTGCAATATCGTCACCACGCGCATCCAGTCTGGCCGGGTTCACTGCGGTGTAAACGCCTTCGCGAAAACGGACGCTGGCCTGCTTGAGCATTTCTTCGGTTGATCCACCAGGGCAGCCAAGCTTGTTGCCATCACGTGCCACGAATTCTGGTGTGATGACTGCAAACCCTTCTCGGTAGTAGAACTGCGCCACAGTGGTTTCCCATCCCCACATGCCGCCGCAGCCGTGGTTGTGGATGACAAGTCCACGCACTGTGGGATGGCGCGGTATCAGCGCTGTGAACTTGTCGCGGTATACAGCCCCAAACAACGGGAGATAGAAGACGCTGCGATCAAGCACCGTTCGGGTCTGTGCTTTGTCATAGGCCGGAGCTTGGCGGCTCTGCTGAGCACCAGCATTTGCAACACACAGTGACTGTGCCAGCGTCAAGCCCAGAGTGCTCCAAAGAATGTATTTCTGGCTGAGCATAGCCATTCCTACTTGTTCGTAGCCAAGAAAGACAGCACATCCTGTACTGCCTGCTCACGTGCCTTGGAATTACTCTCCACCGTGATCCAAAGCGTGGCGGCGCATTGCTTGACCGCTGCATCCCGCTCCTGCGGTGTTGCCAAGATTTGGTTGGTTGCACGGTTGAATGCTGGTCCCCAAGGGGCGGTGTCTTTGGCGCTGGACGGCATCACGGTATCGATGGCGCACTTGGCAAAAGTGCCTTCTTGGAACTTGCGATAGGGTTGATTGGGTCGGTCGAACACGTGATACGCGCCGGGGTAGACCTTGTAGGTAATGGGATTGCCTTCGGCAGCGAGTTGCTGGGCCTCTTCGACACAGGCTGGAGCTGGCGTCATGTCGTCTTTTTCCGCAAGCAGGTACAGCACTGGAGATGTGATCTTGAGCGTCGGATTCTTGTAGCGCTGATTGCAACCAGGATAAAGGGCAATGCTTCCCGCCCATTTGATGGTTTCTGACTTGATGATGGGCATCCGGTAGTTGGGCCACATGGCCCCAGTCACTGCGTTGGCACCTCGCGACCATCCCATGTGATAGATGCGTGATGCATCAATCTGAGGGTGAGTGCTCATGAGCTTGAGTGCATAGACCGCATCGGAGATATTGACGGTGGTATTCCAAGTCAGTTGCCCGCCCGTGCCGGAAATTTTTTTACTGTCACGCGGCGTAAAGCTGTCCACCATGAAGACGGCGTAGCCTGCGTCGTTGAGTGGCTTGGCCCAGACTTCGTGCATGCCCGCGGTGATGCCATCGCTGCCGTGGCTCATAACCACGACAGGAACCTTGCCAGTTCCATTTTTTGGCATCAGCAGATCACCTGCAATCACTTGCTGAGGACCCAGCCGTCCGTAAATCAAAGCCCAGCGATGCTCTGGATTGGATGCCATAAATTCAATGTGCCCTGTCTGTCCAGCAGACAAATCAGCCAGTGGCTCCGCAACAGCAAGGCTTGCGAACAAACTGGTGAACGATAGCGCAGCCAACAAAGTGTGCGAGGCGTGATATGTATGCTTCATTTAGAGTGTTTGGTCTTGATTTGATAAAAGTGTCCAGAGGCAGATTGACCCAGCAAGTGGTAATGACGAATGTGGGTCACACCATTGATTTAGTTCGCCGGGTTCTTGATCCAGCCAGCGATCTGGTCAACCGCTTCGCGCTCCATGCCAATAAAGCCGTGCCAGTGCTGTGCTTCGCATGGATCGCCGCTGGGGTTGGCTCCGCCGTCCACCATCATCAATTTCTTGACAGGAGCATTGCTCAGCCCCTTGAGAATCCACTCCGTCTCATGAGGCAGGCAGAGCTTGCAAGCGTCTTTGGCATGGTGGTAAACCAGCACAGGCATTTGGATCGCCTTGAGGTCCTGGCGCGGCACAGCACCTGGCGTGGCATATCGAACGATGCTGGAGGTCAGTACCAAGCCAGCAATGGCTGGGTCTCGCACATTGATCGCCATGGCCGTGGCAGATATGGTGCCCCGACTGGTGCCAACAAGCCAAATTGGTCGATCACTCTTTTGCTTCACGAACTCCAGCACTTTGGAGAGGTCAGTCATGTGCTCGGCCGCGATTCTGTCGGCAAAGTCCAGCTCCATGCCATTGGGGCGTCCAAAGATCGCCACATTGAAGCCATTGGCGGCGAAGTACGGCGCTGAACGCACCAAGAAGTTGCCGCCGGTGGCTTTGCCATCTTCCACGCGACCATATCCTCCGCCCCCGCCAGGAAGCAACAGTACGGTGGCTTTGGCGTCTGGCGTGGCTTCCCAGAACAGTGTGGTCTTCACACCTTCGCGTGTTGGAATCTTGAAGGTCGCGCCTTGTGCGTGCGCCGCGAACGTCGCTGCCACCAACGCCACCCCAGCCAACACCTTCTTCCAGCGACTCAGGCAGCCATCGCCCTGAGCGTTCAAACTGCAGCCCATAAATTCCCTCTCTTTTGTTTTCTGAATCATGCCCATGGCTATGCCACCCGCACAAGCACAGGCGACACAGTTGGGCATGACTGATGTGTAGATGCCACTGATGTGGCTCAAGGCAGCATGAGGGGACGCTTGTCTCGATCTAGGCCTATGTATAGCCGCTGAAACCATGCTGTGCCCAACTCAGAAAGCCGATCCGCTTGGCAGTTCAGATTGGCTACTCGCTTACCGTTTTGCTCCACCAAGATGCCTTGCATGGTGGTGGTTGTGCCATAGACCGCATAGCGGTAGCTGCCCTTGTCAAACGACATAAATGGCAGTGTTTGCCCATTGGCGTTGGCATGCTCTCCCGGCTTAAATGCGGTGCTGGCGGTGGCTGCATCCGCTGGGTAGACCATTTCAGGTGCTGCACCGAGTGGGGCCAGTCGGTACGTCAGCTGGCTTTCGTCACGACTCATGCACAGTGATGCACGCTTTTTGCCAGTGGAGCACGCAAACACCGGAGTCTCATCAGGCGAGCATAGATTGGGTACTGCCGTTGCTTGGCTCGTTGTTGTTGATGCAGTTTGGACCCGTGGCTTTGTCTGCGGTATTGGAGCTGACGTAGCAGCGGGCGCAGGATCAGACGGCACGCCTTCAGACTCGGCGTCCATCTCTGATTGGCTTGCTGAGGGTGCTTCTGGTGCTGCTGCTCCGGCGGTTGAGGCAAGCGTTACTGGCGGAGCAGAAGTGGATGGCGATGCCTGCGACTGCAGCTCTTGTGCTTTGGCTACCTTGCTAGGGTGGGCCGGCATACTCAGTGAGAGCATGTAGAACGGCAGGGCCGGTACGCAGCGGCCCTCTACTCCGACATATTGGAGCAGTGCCACTTTCTCTTGCGACGACCAGGTAAATGGCATCTCGGCAGGCACATTCGACTGCAAGTACAGGGTATAGCCCGCATTGGTACGCTCCCAGCGCGTGATCTTGACTGGCGTGCCATCGGTCTGTGTGCGAGATGCCAGCATATCCACATACTCTCTGACCGTGGTATGGGCATCATCCACGCCGGGGCGAAGGATCATCGCTGAATCTAAAAATGCATCGTCCGGCTTGCTCTCCAGAGAACAAGCCATGAGCATGACGGCGGGTGCACACAGCATCAGCGTGATGTAACGGCTCATGGCGTACTCCTTATTTCTTGAGCGCAATCACGGCGCCAACCACCAGCAGAGCAATGGTCGGAAGCAACATCTGCGATGGGCTACCAAACGTCAGAAACAGCCACGGCAATGTGCCCAGCATCATGGCTGTCTTGTAGTTCTTTGGAAGCATGGCCATGCTTCCAGCCGCGCTCTGGTAGTACACGTCGCCCGTCAGTGCCAACAAGCTGGCGATGGGCGTAATCGTGACCACGCACAGCACCGCAAACCAGCGCTTGCGAAACCACGGAATCGACGGCGTGGCAGTTGCTGCGCTGATGCCGCCATGTGGTGCATTGCTGCCAAGGGCTGCGCTCGCAGGCGCTCCGCATTGGGGGCATGCCGGTGCGCTGGCGTGAATGGTGGCACCGCAAGCGCGGCAAGCATGGAACTGACTCATTTGGTTTCTCCCTGATCGTATTGATCTGTTATGTGCTTTTGAGGGAAACATTTTGCATCAATGTCCCTTTTAAGACGTTTCCCTTAGAAGCACATGTTGCGAGTCTGGGACGCATGTCATTGACAGCTCCCCAGAAGAAAGACAAAGACAGCGAAACGCTGGCTCTGCGTCGCCGCAAAGTGCGGCAGATTCCCAATACCGTGACCCGCGCAATTGGCCAGCAACTGCGTCTGTTTCGTGAACAACGCGGCATGACACAGCTGGAACTGGCTATGTCCGCTGAAGTCGAGCGCACGCGGATTTCCAAGCTAGAGCTGGGCTTGGTGAACCCCAGCGTCTTGACGTTGGCCACCATCTGCCATGTGCTTGGCATCACGCTGGCCGATTTGTTTGCAGAGGTTCAGCTCTCGCATCCACCGACCACCGAAGGCGGCGGTCTGCGCCGAGCCAACCAAGCTGTGCTGGACAAGAAGCCAGCTACCAAACGGGTCAACAAAAGCGCGAGCTAATCTGCAGCGGTCGCGGCCCATCAGCTTCTTCGGACACGCACCGCTGCCAGCAGCCGAACCAGCTCGGTAGCACAGCCCTCTGACTCGTAGTGCCAAAACACCGTCCAGGGCTTGGCGTCATCTGATGGTGAGTGCAATTGCTTGGCTCTGCGGCTACCAATTCCCTCAGTGGGCAATCGCAGCCATGCATTGAAAGCCTGAAAGCTTGGCTCATTGCCACCGGGGTCCAGCAGCAAGATGCGCTGTGGTTGGTGCTTCTGAGCAGACGCCGAACCCTCCACGCCGACTGCCAATGCCCAATGTCTGGTGCGCTGGTGATTGACCGATGCGAACGCCAGTGCCACTAGCTCACCCCGCATTAACCAGTCCAGCGCATGTTGATCGGCGCGCTCTTTGCTGCCGTACTTGGCCGTGAGCTTCAAAGGCAGGGCTAGGCTGTTGACCAGTTTCACCCAGTCTTTGGCATGCACACCCGCAAAGTACGTCGGCCCGAACGCTTTCCAGACTTCAGCGGCAACACCGTATTTGCGCTGGCTCATGTTGTGCAATGCAGATACTTTGGCCAAACCGAAAATGGCACATATCGCCGCAAAAACATGGACTCCGCAAGCGCTATCCAATGTGGACTGCTGCATGAAGCAGCGCACCGGCTCTTGGCGCTGCTGCTGCACCGTCAACGCATGGCCGGTTTGCAACGCAGCATGCACGCGCTGAAAGCCATAAGAGACACCAGTTGTTCGTACCGCCATCAGTAGTCCTCCGGCAAGAGCAGCGTGGTCACGGAGCGGTCGGCTTCGGTGATGACCCAGACCGTTGGTAGGCTGCTGCGCTTGTCTTGTGGCGTCTGAAGCAGTCTCTCTGCATCTACCAATCGGTAGACACTCATCACGCGCATGCACTGCCGAACCGACAGCTCATTGGTGGCTTTGTCTTCGGCGCAGCAATCGCCCCAGTCACCATGCACGTGGCGTGATACCAAAGCCAGCGCACTGAACCCGGTTTGCTCCAGCAGCGCCAAAGCGCCAGGCGTAGCCACCATCTGGCCCAGTGCAAAGCGCGGTGCATTGCTCATCAGCGTCATGCGGCGTGCCGCACCAGAACGAGAAGAATTTGCTGACATGGAAGTACTCCTTGGTTAACGTCAGACACAAGAGCTCCACGTGCGAATCACCGACACCGCTGCCCCATACGGGCGAGCAACGTCCTCCGCATGCGTGGAAACGGATAAAAAAATGGACCGGCAAAGCGGTCCATCGGGAACTCAAGAATTCAAAGTGGCAGTGACTTCACATCACCGGCACGGATGCAAGAGCGGCACTATGCGGTGAGCTGCAGCGCATCAAATAGCTCAGCATCCGTCGCATAGTTGAGGCTCAGTGCTTGAACCACAGCGGCAGACATGGGTAGTCGAGACGCCAAGCAGCGGCAGTCTGAACCGGCATCACATGGATCGGGTAGCTCCAGCAAGCCAAGCAGGCTCAGTCGGCCATCCAGCGCAGCATCGACAGCGTCCAGATCAACACGCCACCACGCAGCCAGCACAGCGCGTAGGAATGGGGGCGAAAGTTCAAGACTCGGCCACGCAGCGCCGCCATAGTTCAGATACGCGCACAGCAGCCGCAGCCACTGCGCGGAAGACAAATCCAGATGCTTGCGCAGCCGCTCCAGATTGCAAGCTGCTGGAGCCACATCCATCGGCAGCGGTGGGCACGGTGCGGCCATCAAGCACTCAACGACCAGGGCAGGCTCCATCGGCTGATCCGGGGTCACGGAGCCAAGAAATGCAGGCACTTCAAAGAAGCATGGACTTTGCGAATGACCCAGCACCGGCCAGTACAGCAACTCCAGATCGCGTGACACATCAGCCAGTTGCTGAGCGTCCAGCAAATCCACCAACACCGGCAACAAGCGCTGCAGTATCAACATGCGGTGATGACGGCGGAAAGCCAGATTACTCGGCGAATTCAATCCAGTGAGAAAGCAGGGATTGGGATTACAGCTCTGCTCACTCATATTCAAACCACCAATACTTATCAATGCTGCACTGCACTATAAATAATGCATTTTATCAACGCTTAATGGTATTATATCAATAATATAAGAAAATGCCGCATTTTTGGTAGCTTTATGGATTTCAAATACATATATGCCAAATAACAGCATGAATTCAGCAAATCAAAGCTGAATTGCAAGTCGTTCATCACAACGACCCAGTTCCCCCAAAGCCACGCCCAGCACCTACAACGAATAACCTGCCGCAGTGGCTCACTATGCCTGCGCGCGCGTTGAAGCTGACTGAATCCCATTCAAATCCTGACTATCGATAATCAATCGTTATCGACAATTAAAATGGAGAATTCATGAAAAATAAACGTTCGACTATTTTAATCGCTGAAAAATATCGCACTCAAAAATCAGAGAAGAATATAAAAAATCGTAGTAAAAAAAATGAGATGGTAAAATTCGACTCAGTTCAAGAATATATGGACGCCAGCCAAGCGAGCGCCACAAAGCGAGCCTACGCCTCAGACTTGCGACACTTCCTGGCACATGGTGGTGCAATGCCCTGCACGCCGAAACGGCTGGCCAAGTATCTGGCTGAGTCCGCCAACGATGGCTTGGCTGTTGCCACGCTGGAGCGCCGCATTACCGCGATCCACAAAGCGCATACCGATCAAAAGAAAGCATCACCGGCACACAGCGAAATCGTCAGACAAGTTATGCAGGGCATACGCCGTACACTCGGCATGAAGCAACGGCAAGTGAAGCCGCTGACGAAAGATGACTTGCTAACCGCGTTGGAAACCATTGAGAGAGTTCACATGCCCGTCAGAGCAGCCCGTGATGCCGCGCTGCTGCTGATCGGCTTTGCATCGGCAATGCGGCGATCTGAGCTGGTTGGCGTGCGCGTGGAGCATCTGACGTTCTCACCGACAGGGCTTGAAATAGAGCTGCCAGTCAGCAAAACGGATCAGGAACGACACGGACGCATCGTATTCATTCCCCGAGCCAATTGCAGTCAATGTCCAGTCACCGCACTGCTAGACTGGCTCAAAACAGCAGGCATCAGAGCAGGACATGTGTTCAGGTCGGTTAACCGCTACGATGGCGTCGCCAAGCAAGGTCTGACCGCACAGTCAGTGGCGCTCATCGTGAAAGCCTCCATGGCGCAAATTGGAGCGGATGCCAAGAATGTTAGCGGCCACAGCTTGCGGGCTGGATATTGCACCAGCGCTGCAGAGCAAGGCCTGCCGTCTTGGCAGATACGCGAGCAGACAGGACATCGGTCAGACATGACACTGGCGAAATACATACGCCGAACTTCTCGAAAGACCAGTCCGAGCTTGCTTTGACTCTCAGCTCTTGTCACTTTGATAGCTACGACGTGTCCCATGCTTGAGCTTGAAGCCAAGCGCCCACTAGAACCCGTAAACTAACCTAATGTAGAAACGCCAGTGAGGATGTCTCCGCTGGCATGAATATCAAGAGAAAAAGACCAGAAAATGCCGTTTTTAGACTGGGTGAATAAGAACCAAGCGAAAGAGACCGCGCGCGAGGTTCCCTATCACTTGCTCAAGCAAGAGTCCGTCCACGGGGATGTGAGCGGCGCCAACGCCGACAACCTACTGATTCAGGGCGACAACCTCTTAGCTCTCAAAGCCCTGATTCCGTTCTATGCGGGCCAAGTCAAGTGCATCTATATTGACCCACCTTACAACACGCAAAGTGCGTTTACGCATTACGACGACAAGCTGGAGCATAGCCAGTGGCTGTCGATGATGTACCCTAGCAGGCTGCTGAAATACTCCCCAGCGTCCGAACCTGTTCAGCGGCTGTAGC
>ERZ724525.1599-NODE-1599-length-13240-cov-6.260447_pt1 | contig 13240 bp, 11 predicted proteins | sample MGYA00376058_ERZ724525 | MGnify/ENA primary metagenome ERZ724525 (study PRJEB28724, sample SAMN07190888) | wastewater metagenome | isolation source: influent of sewage treatment plant in Hong Hong | place: USA: Christiansburg, Virginia | collected 2016-03-01 ... | reverse complement strand
TGCTTTGAGCGATACGTTGTTGATCGTCATGCGGGTGTATTTTGAAAAACCACGCACATCTACAGGTTGGAAAGGTTTCATCAACGATCCACACATGGACGACTCATTCTGCATCGCTGAAGGCATGGCCAAAGCACGTCAATTTTTATTGGATGTCAACGAACTGGGTTTGCCCGCAGCAACTGAGGCTCTGGATCCCATCGCGCCTCAATATTATGGTGACTTGATCGCCTGGACCGCCATCGGGGCACGCACATCCGAGTCACAAACCCATCGTGAAATGGCTTCAGGTTTATCCACTCCGGTGGGCTTTAAAAATGCCACCGACGGCACATTGGATGCGGCGATTAACGGCATCATCTCCGCCGCTGCACCACACAGCTTTTTAGGCATCAACAATGCGGGTGAGTCTGCCATCATCCGCACACGTGGCAATGGCTACGGTCACACGGTATTGCGCGGTGGTGGTGGACGTCCAAACTACGACACAGTGTCGGTGTCTTTGGCAGAAAAAGCCTTGAGCAAAGCCAAATTGCCGAACAACATCATGATCGATTGCTCACATGCCAACTCATGGAAAAATGCCGATTATCAACCACTGGTCATGAAAGACGTCACGCACCAAATCCGCGAAGGCAACACCTCCATCATCGGCGTGATGATCGAAAGTTTCATTGAAGCAGGCAATCAAGCCATTCCAGAAGACTTGAGCCAACTCCGATACGGCTGCTCAGTCACAGACGCTTGCGTCGACTGGCTCACCACCGACAGCATGTTGCGCGACACCCATGCTTTGTTGCGTGAACCGTTAAAAGAACGCATGAAAAATGCATGAAAATGTGTTCATAATGAAGAAACGACGTGAGGATTCACGTCGTTTCTTTTTTCGATTTCATTTATAAACAACCCAAAATTTTACTTTATGGGCTATTTTTTTAGGGGCTATTTTTCTAGATTGTGTGTAGACGTTCCACTCAAAAACTTTCGTTACCCTTGAACCGAAGGACAGGATTTAACAGCGCGATGAACCATAAAGCCTCAAGATCATCAAGCCATTCACCACCCTTCACATGAAAATCATTGGCACTGCACATGCACTCACGTCAACACCACAGGCTGCCGCTCCAAACGACGAATCCACCAACGCGCCAATAACGGCAACATATAAATCGGCAGCTGCATTGCCCCCACCAGCAACATGAACTCACTGCCAACGAAAGGCGCTGCAATGGTATAAGTCAACAACACATTGCGCCCACCCGAAGCAACGGCTGCAGAAATGGCATGTTCAATCGGTGTTTTTCGATAAATCCAAAAATTCAAAGCAAACAAACCAAAACACACCAAAGCACCCATCAACAACAAAAAAACACCATGGGCAGGATTCACATCAAAAAAATGCCGATAGGCCCCCACCAAACCAAATGGAAAGGCCATCACCAAAATAATGGTGATTTTTGACAACTGTTGATGCACATGATGCAAGACATGCTCACTGAACAACTTATGCACCACAGCGGACATCACCATCGGACCTGCAATGAAGATCAACAACCGTTTGCTATACAACACCAAATCCAAATGAACCGCGCCAGTTTGGAACAACCACAAATTAATGAACAAGATGGCGGGCATCACCACCGTGCTGGCAATCGTTAACGCCATCGCATACAAAGGACTGAAACCGATTGAACGCACAATCGCAGGCGTACCAAACAACGCACCGGTCGCCATCATCGCCGCCAACGCCAACAACAGATCGCCCCGAATGCCCAACAAATAACCAGCCCCCACAAACACAAGCGTCATGCCAAATGAATGCAGCAGCGCATAGCGCCACACCTCCAACTGCGACAACACCCGCAGCAATTTGGGCTGTGGAATGCCAAGCAAGGTAAAAAACATCAGGGCAAACAACACCTGAGGCAAGTGCGCAAGCACAGCATTGGCGGCATCAGGCCACGCAAAACCAAACAAGCAAGCCAAAACCATAAAGACGGCCGAATGGCGATTGATGTAATTCAAAGCGAACATACGATTTCCAAAAGATTCGCTCAACAGACACACCAAGCGACTAAAACATTCAACATTTTGAGCTGATGATTATAGCATCAACAGCTCATGTGAGCTGAACACAAGCCGTCAACGGTAAACCAACACAGGCACACTGCTGTGGGTCAGCACCTTCTGGGTTTCACTGCCAAGCAACAACCCCATAAAGCCGCCTCGACCATGTGATGCCATAAAAATCAGATCGCACTGATGCAAACCCGCCGCCGCAATGATGGCACGGTAAGGAAAATCATCCACCGTCGTGCCCACATCACAATCAACATGCTGCTCATCCGCCACCCCTTTGGCCAAATCCAATACACGTTGCGCCTCTTTTTGAGTGGACAACAAAAACTCATCAGGGGTTGGGTTCACAACAATCGCCTCCGTGTAGGAAATCATTGGGAAATCAGGCTGAGCATAAAAAAATGTAATTTTAGCACCGGTCTCCTTCGCAAAACTGACGGCACGCCTGACCGTACTCTGGGACAACTCAGAACCATCGGTCGGAACGAGTAAATGTTTGAACATGGCCAATCTCCTTATCAAAATTTAAACCTTTAAAAACCTTTAAAACAACACTTTTTTCGGCGGACGGCATGCGCTTGCTCCTCACATTGACCAAGCATCTCAACGGCCGTAGAACAATAAAAAACAACGGGTTCTTACTTAAATTATAGGCTTTTGCGACACGAATTGTGATGACAAATGACCTCGGATGAATGAATAAAACAAGAGTGCAACATGGCACTTTAAAAACAAAAATGCCACAGGTCACACCTGTGGCATTTTGATCAACAACACAATCAATTGTAAAATTTTTTGTCATGCTTTAAGTATTTTTACGTGCTTTAGGGGTGCTTCAGATGCACCAACGCCACTCAAGCACCGATAAAGAAAATACTCAGGTGCGATAACGCCCCAGCAACAATGGCACCACACCAATGGCCAAACCACCCACCGCAATTAAAGTCGTGATCCCATCAAAAGTAGGCAGCAAATACAAACCCAAAAAGAACATCAACACGCCCGATCCAAGCGGCCAAATCACATGTGAAAATGCATCATACACACCTGACTTCAGCATGCCACGGTAATGCCACACACAAGCAAATGCCGCCAAACCCATATAAAAGCAAATGTGAAAGCCAATCGCCATCACCGAGCTGTCCAAAATCGCTTTGACTGACGTCATGGTCGATGATGCCGCTAGCAACAACACACCCAACAACCAAATCACAAATGTCGCCACCCACGGTGTTTGCCATTCAGGATGAATATTTGCATAACGCGGATGCAACATTTTGTCACGTGACATCGCAAACATGCTGCGAGAAAACTGCAAAATCTGCGTTTCAACCGTCCCAATCGTGCTCAAAATCGTCGACAACACCGCAAAGCTGCTCCAAGGTTTGGGAAATAATTTATCTGCCACCGCATACAACACATTGGTATTCGCCGCAGAAATTTCATCATCGGTCAAAACGATCAACACCACAATCATCATGATGATAAAAAACAAAATCAAATTGACCATCGCCCAAAAAGCCCCACGACCCGCAGGCTGTGCCTCACCTTCAGCGGCTTCTTTGGTTTCCTCCCCCAAATTCATGGTCACATCCCAACCCCAGTAAAAGAAAATTGCGGTCAATGCGCCCGCCGCAAACGATTCTGGCGTGAATGAAAAAGGTGAAAACCATGCCCATGTGGGCATGTGCGCAGGCTTACCCCAGTACTCAATAAAACCAGCAATGATGAGTGCAAAAATGATGATGGTTTCGATCACGGTCATGATCAATTGCGCATAACTCGCATGTTTGATGCCTTTGGTCACCACCACCGTGATCAAGGTCAGCCACACCGCTGCCACAAAGGCCACCCAGTGCGTGTCTTCTATGAGGTCAGGTGATAAATCAAACGCATTTTGGACAATCAACAATGTCGATGTGGCCGCAGGGATCGTGGCCGAAACCATGAACACAATCGACGCCACCAACAACCCCCAACCTGCAAAAAAACCCCAAGTCGGTCCAAACACATGACCCACCCAAGCATATGTCGCACCAGCATTGGGCGAAATTTTATTCAAATGGGTGAACGCCAGCATGATGCCAAACATGATTAAACCGCAGTACAAGATACTGCCCACCGCCAATTCACCCACCACCGACACAATCACCGCTGTCGTCACCGCCACACTGAATGCAGGCGCAGTGCCCGCGACGCCCATCACCGCTGATTCAAAAGTGCCCAAAGAGCCTTTTGCTAAACTTGCTTTTTCTGACATGTTGTCTCCTTTTTTTATTTTCAATCGGAATGTGTTCGACTGAAAAGATCCTGCTATTTTTCGCCACAATTAAATCAACGAGCGAACGGCGCATGATACATAAAAAAAAGGCAAACTCCCCCTGCCACATTTCACAAAAGAGACCAACCACTTTTTAACTTTTTATAGTGCATGCTTTACAAAAAAACATTAAATCAAAACATACGCATACCTCTGGCATCCATTGAAACTCAAACAATACAAAATACAACCTCGACCAACAAAAAACCTCAAACGCCTTTTGAATCGACATTTAAAATTCAACATCTAAACATTTAAAGCCCAACACGCACCCGTAAAAAACGTGCGAACCGAGGCAAGCCCTTTGTCGTCAAACCATTGAATTGATAGGTGATGATTGAGCCAAGCTCAGGCGGATGAGCGCGTTGATCATCACTCAGTCCTCCACCCACATTGAACTCTCGCCCATCCGCTGTCCTCACCCGCAGCGCACCCAATTGATGGGCATACTTACCATTGCCCGATAGGTGAGCAATGACCACAGCCTCAGCATCTTGCAAAGGCTTCAATTTATACAACACATCGCTGCGCCCCGTCTCATACGTGGCACTCGCCAAATGCAACATCAACCCTTCGCCACCCGCACGAACCACCTCATCCAATTGACGCTGTAGCTGAGAGCGATTCAATAAACGAAACTGCCGCACCGCGACCAACTGAGGATTGTGTGCATCACGAACAAGGCGCTCGATTTGTTGCGCCCGTTGTTCAAAAGAGCCAACCGCGTTGGGCAACTCAAACACCATGTATTTCACGCGCCGCCAATCGGCATCATTGGGCGTGTTTTGACGAACAATACCCGAGGTCACCTCAAACAACCCGCGCCCCAGCCACAACTCACCATCCAAAGCCTGAGCAGGCAAAGCACGCGTGAACCATTCAGGTGCAGCCACTGTGCCACCCCCACGAAAACGCAACACCCTTCCATCCCAAAAAGCACGCACGCCATCGTATTTTTCGCTGATGAGGTAATCCGCCACACGCACATCCGCAGGCAACTCTTTGGCCAATAGCAATGCAGGTGGCGTCGCAGATATTGCAGGTGCAACAGGCGCCGCGAGCGCAAGGGTTGACGCACTTTGAGCATGAGCCGCCCCAAGCATGCCGACCCATAAACCGGCTCCAACACACACCCTCCCAAAGCAGGTGCTCAAAGACCACATCCATTTTTTCTCAGCCATTCCCATCCCCTATTCCATCCCCATTGATTGAACTCCCACCATTTTGCATCCGCCAAGCTCGCCAAACCGCTATAATAGCGTTTCTAGTTTTTTCAAATTCACCATAAGTTCAGCACCATGACCACGCACGCCACCACACAGCCCATCCCATACACCCCGAACACCCTTGAAACCGCCGTTCGTGCGACATGGACGGCCGCCGATGTTTATACCGTCACCGAAAACAACGACAAGCCGAAATTTTATGCCTGCTCCATGTTACCTTACCCATCGGGCAAATTACACATGGGTCATGTGCGCAATTACACCATCAACGACGTGATGACCCGCCAACTGCGCATGAAAGGCTACAACGTGCTCATGCCCATGGGCTGGGATGCATTTGGCATGCCCGCTGAAAATGCCGCATTGAACAACAACGTGCCGCCCGCCAAATGGACGTATGAAAACATCGCCTACATGAAAAAGCAAATGCAAGCGATGGGTTTGGCGATTGACTGGTCGCGCGAATTCGCCACCTGCCAGCCTGAGTATTATCGCTGGAACCAATGGTTTTTCCTAAAAATGCTCGAAAAAGGCATCGCCTACCGCAAAACCCAAGTAGTCAACTGGGATCCAATTGACCAAACCGTACTCGCCAACGAGCAAGTGATTGACGGGCGCGGCTGGCGCTCAGGCGCGTTGGTCGAAAAACGCGAAATCCCTGGTTACTACCTGAACATCGCCAATGAAAAATACGCAGAAGAATTGCTCAACGATTTGGACGAACTCGGCTGGCCTGAACGCGTCAAATTGATGCAAAAAAACTGGATTGGCAAGAGCGTCGGCGTGCGTTTCGCTTTCACTCACGACATTAAAGATGCAGCGGACGAATTGATTCAAGACGGCAGAATGTACGTCTTCACCAACCGCGCCGACACCATCATGGGCGTGACTTTCTGCGCCGTGGCTGCCGAGCACCCCTTGGCGACTCATGCCGCCGCCAACAACCCAGAACTGCAAGCTTTCATCGACAAATGCAAAATGGGTAGTGTGATGGAAGCCGACATGGCGACCATGGAAAAAGAAGGCATGAACACGGGTCTACAGGTCAAACACCCGCTGACTGGCGAGATGGTTGACGTCTGGGTCGGTAATTACGTGCTGATGAGTTACGGCGACGGCGCGGTCATGGGCGTGCCTGCGCATGATGAACGCGATTTTGCGTTTGCATTGAAATATAAACTCAATATCAAACCAGTTATTGTTCCATTTAAACATGCCACTAAAGCTCAACAAAGTTCTAGCTTTGTTTCAGGTAACGAAATGGCCGAACATCGATACGATAACGACAACATTATCGGATCTAAGCCAAACAACTGGAATTTTGATGATACCCAATGGCTTACAGAACATGCTGATAATGGTTACTGTTTTAACTCAAACACTGATATTTTAGAATTAAACGGTTTAAATCAAAGATTGGCAATTCAAGAAGTTGCCAGACAACTTGAAGAACTGAACCTCGGCGAACTCAAAACCACCTACCGCTTGCGCGACTGGGGCATCAGCCGCCAACGTTACTGGGGCACGCCCATTCCATTGATTCATTGTGACAAATGCGGCGTGGTGCCCGTACCCGAAAAAGATTTACCCGTCGTGTTGCCAGAAGACTGCATCCCCGATGGCTCAGGCAACCCACTGAACAAACGCGAAGACTTCTTGAACGTCGATTGTCCCTGCTGCGGCCAAGCGGCGCGACGTGAAACCGACACGATGGACACGTTCATCGATTCGTCGTGGTATTACATGCGTTACACCTGCCCAGGCGCGGACACGATGGTCGATGCGCGCAATGATTACTGGATGCAGATGGATCAGTACATCGGCGGTATCGAACACGCGATTTTGCACTTGCTGTACGCCCGTTTTTGGACAAAAGTCATGCGTGACATGGGCTTGGTGTCATTCAATGAACCGTTTAAAAACCTCCTCACGCAAGGCATGGTGCTCAACGAAACCTATTATCGTGAAAAAGCCAACGGCCAAAAAGAATGGTTCAACCCCGCCGACGTCGAAGTCGAACACGACGACAAAGGTCGCCCGATTGCGGCCAAACTGATCGCCGATGGCGAAATGGTGCACATTGGCGGCACCGAAAAAATGGCAAAATCGAAAAACAACGGCATTGATCCACAAGCCTTGATCGAACAATACGGCGCGGACACCGCCCGCCTGTTCACCATGTTCGCCTCACCACCAGAACAAACCTTAGAATGGTCTGACAGCGGCGTCGAAGGCTCACACCGCTTTTTACGTCGCGTGTGGAATTTCTGCCAATCACAAAAAGACAACATAGCGGTTTTGAAATCAGCAGAACTGCCCCCTTCTGCTGCCGCCAAGGACTTGCGTTTCACCGTGCACACGCTGCTCAAGCAAATCAATTTTGACTATGACCGCTTGCAGTACAACACCGTCGCCTCAGGTGCGATGAAGTTGCTCAATGAACTCGAAGCCGCCTGCAAAAACGATGTCACGGCATTGGGCAAAGCCTTGCCCGAAGCGATTTCGATTTTACTGCGCACGCTGTACCCAATTGTGCCTCATGTGACTTATGCACTGTGGAACGAACTCGGCTATGCCGACAGCTGTGGGGACTTGCTCGATGTGGCTTGGGCAGAATTCGATGCCAGCGCACTTGAACGCAGCGACGTGACCTATATGGTTCAAGTCAATGGTAAGCTGCGCGATCAATTGACTGCGGCTAAAACGGCGGACAAAGATGCTTTGCACGCACTGGCTTTGGCTTTGCCCAATGTGCAAAAATTTGTGGAAGGCAACCCCGTGAAGAAATTCATCGTTGTCCCCAACAAACTGATTAACATCGTGGTGTAATCCACACGCATTGCCAAGGATCGACATGTTTGCACTGAAAAAAATCGCCATCACAAGCAGCATCGTTATCGCCGCACTCAGCCTCTCTGCCTGCGGCTTTCACCTGCGCGGCAGCACAGGCGCAACAGCGATGACCTACAAAACACTGTCGATCATTGGCGATTCAAAAAGCAATTTACCCAACCAGCTGGCCGATGTGATGCGCGGGCAAGTGATTCAAGTCACGCCCCCTGCACCCGCACAAGTGACGGCTGAAATTGGCGACATTGTTCACACCAAAGCGGTGTCAAGCAAAAATGCTGCGGGTCGGGCGATTGAATACCGTTTATCCACTTTTGCCACCATGCAAGCCTATGATGCGAACAAAAAGCAATTGATCGCTCCCGTGCGCTTATCGATCAGCCGCACTTTATCTGCGGGCGATGGTTATGACACGGGATTGGACTTAGAAGAATCGCGTTTGTACAATGACATCGACATCGAGCTGGCCAATCAGATGCAATACCGTCTGCGTGCGATTAAATTAAACGGTGCACCATAAACACATGACGTCAACCTCAGCATGAACCCAACATTCCGCTCACCCCTTAAACCGCTGTATGTCATCAGCGGCGATGAGATTTTACTGATTCAAGAATCCGTCGATGCCTTGCGTGCCGCCGCCCGTGCAGAAGGTTACAGCGAGCGTGAGGTGCTCACCGTTGAAGGCCGATTCGATTGGGGACAACTGACCGAATCGCTACAAAGCCTGTCGCTTTTTGGTGATCGAAAAATCATTGAATTGCGCATCCCCTCAGGCAAACCGGGCAAAGATGGTGGTGACGCACTCAAACAACTCGCCAACCAATTGTCGGATGATGTGCTCCTCATCATCACCCTGCCCAAACTCGACAAAACCAGTAAAAACAGCGTGTGGTTTAAAGCCATCTCCACCGCAGGCGAATTGATCGAAATTCATAACATTGCCCTCACGCACTTGCCACGTTGGATTTCAGAGCGCATGAAAGTCAACGGTCAATCAGCCAGCCCCGCTGCCTTACAACTGATGAGCCAGCAATTTGAAGGCAATCTAATTGCCGCCCATCAAGAAATTCAAAAACTTGCCCTGCTCTTTCCAACAGGTGCGCTGACCGATGAACAGGTTCAACACAGCGTGTTCAACGTTGCCCGCTACGACGTCTTTGGTTTATCAGAAGGCCTGCTCGCAGGTGATGTCGCTCGAGTGTGCCGCATGATTGAGGGCCTCAAAGCCGAAGGTGAATCGATTGTTCTGGTCTTATGGGCACTGACTGAAGACATCCGCGCACTGACCGCATTAAAAGCCGAAGTGCAAAATGGTGCCCACCTCGCCAGTGCCATGCGTGAAAAACGCGTGTGGGGACCACGTGAAAAACTCATGCCCATGGCGCTCAACGCGCTCACATTGCCTTTCTTAAAAAATGCCCTACAACGCACACACGAACTCGATCGTCTGGCCAAAGGCCTAAGTAAAGGCGATGTATGGGATGCCACTTTGCAGCTGGCCAGCCAAGTGGCGTTGCGAATTCAACACAAACGATGACTTAACAACGCTGATTTTAAATGTGGTTTTACACCAGCAGCCCCTGACACAATCCACTTTTTTATGTCATAATTAAAAAACCATTTATTAACCCTACTCGCAAAGGAAGTATTATGCACAGCACCCTCCTCTCTCATGCTTTGACCACTGAATTCCCAGAATTGGCTGAAAAAGTGAAGTCCCTCAAAGAAAGCAGCGCTCATTTTGTTAAATTACTGGATGAACACGATGCGCTGGACAAACAAATCACCCAAGATGAAATGGGTGTCAAGGCCATCAGTGACGACGCTTTGCATGCATTGAAGCAACAGCGCGCTCACCTCAAAGACGAACTCTATCGCATGGCAACAGCTGCTTAATCTAACATCGCACCACACCACATGACCGACGTAAAAAACTACATGCTCACTTTGGGCGAAACGGCACGCACAGCGTCTCGTGCCATGGCACGCGCCAGCACAGCCACGAAAAATGCTGCTTTGCTCAAAATGGCGGAATTGATTGAGGCTCAAGCCGATCAGCTCAAGGCCGAAAATTCAAAAGACATCGCCAATGCCACAGCCAAAGGTTTGGATGCGGCATTCATCGATCGCCTGACTTTGTCTGATAAAGCCATCCACACGATGGTCGCAGGCTTGCGTCAAATCGCCGAATTGGCCGATCCGATTGGGCAAATGATGAATTTCAAACCCCTGCCATCGGGCATCAACGTCGGTCAAATGCGCGTGCCTCTGGGTGTGATTGGCATCATTTATGAATCACGCCCCAACGTCACCATTGATGCTGCAGCGCTGTGCATCAAATCAGGAAATGCAACCATTTTGCGTGGTGGTTCGGAAGCGTTGAATTCGAATCAAGCACTTGCCGCCATCGTGCAAGCGGGTTTAGCCAGTGCGGGCCTGCCTGCTGAAGCCGTGCAAGTGGTCAACACCCCTGATCGTGCAGCGGTTGGTGAACTCATCACCATGACGGCCTATGTTGATGTCATTGTTCCTCGCGGTGGTAAATCCTTGATTGAACGCCTCATGAGCGATGCGCGCGTGCCAATGATCAAGCACCTTGACGGCATTTGTCACACTTACATTGATGTGGCGGCGGATGCCAACAAAGCGATTAAAGTGTGTGACAATGCAAAAACCCAACGTTACGCACCGTGCAACACAATGGAAACCTTATTGGTCAATGCCGATGTTGCCGCAGCCATTTTGCCTGCTTTGTGTACAATTTATCAAAACAAAGGCGTGGAATTGCGAGTGGATACAAGCACTCGGGCGACCTTAGAAGCCGCTGGCTTTTCTAAATTGGTCGATGCCACTGAAGAAGATTGGTCAACCGAGTACCTCGCCCCGATTTTGTCGATCAAAACCGTGGCCAACATTGACGAAGCGATTGAACACATCAATCATTATGGTTCAGCACACACCGATGCCATCGTCACCGAAAATTTTTCAACCGCACAACGGTTTTTACGTGAAGTGGATTCATCGTCGGTCATGGTCAATGCTTCAACCCGATTTGCCGATGGTTTTGAATACGGCTTGGGTGCTGAAATTGGCATTTCCAATGACAAACTGCACGCCCGTGGCCCTGTGGGCTTGGATGGTTTAACCAGCGTGAAATACATTGTGCTGGGTGATGGCAATATTCGCACCTGACCTCACTTGATGCTTGGGGATCAAATCCACAGCCACTCGAGTCACTCGATTCACACGGCGGACACACAAGTCCGCCCTACTTTTATTTAGCCATGAATTTAAATCAAAACATCACTGAAAACGTCCGCACAGCCTTGGCCGAGGATGTGGGTGCTGGTGACTTAACTGCTCAACTCGTCCCAGCCGATGCCCGTGCACAAGCCCGAGTCATCAGCCGCGAGATGGCCGTGTTGTGTGGTCAGGCGTGGTTCACCGAAACATTCAAACAAGCAGCACCCAGCGCAACGGTTGAATGGCATGCCGCCGAAGGCGATGTGATGCAGGTCAACCAAACCATCGTCACCATCACAGGCAACGCCCGTGAGTTGCTCACAGCCGAACGCACGGCCTTGAACTTTTTACAACTGCTTTCGGGCACGGCGAGCACGGTTAAACAATACGCCGATGCGCTCAAAGGCACAAAAACCAAAATTGTCGATTCGCGGAAAACCATTCCAGGTCTGCGTTTGGCACAAAAGTACGCCGTCACCGTTGGGGGCGGCCACAACCATCGCTTGGCACTCTACGATGGTATTTTGATTAAAGAAAACCACATCGCCACTGCGGGTGGCATCGTTCCTGCCCTCGCACAGGCACAAGCCGTCAAAGATGCCGCAACAGACAATCCATTTGCAGCCCATGCATTCGTGATGGTTGAAGTTGAAACCTTAGCGCAACTGACCGAATCCCTCGCCGCTGGGGCAAAACTGATTTTGCTCGACAACATGAGCCACGACATGATTCGCGAAGCTGTGGCCATCAACATGACATTCAATGGTGGTGAAGCCGACCTCGAGGTGTCCGGCAATGTCAGCTTGGACAATGTTCGCAGCTATGCTGATTTGGGCGTAGATCGCATTTCCAGTGGTTCATTGACCAAACATGTGCGGGCGGTTGATTACTCAATGCGCATGAGCAGAATCCAATAAAAAACCTAAAAAAAGGCGCATCATGCGCCTTTTTTTAATCATAAAATCGCCTCAACTTGGTCACTCGACTGATGTAAATCTTTGTTTCTTCAGGCATGTCATCAAAACCAGATGCGCCGCTGGCCAGATAACGGTCCACATTACCAATGCCCCAATTATAGGCCGCCAAAGTCAATTTCAAATCACTGTGATAATGATTGTACAGTTGAGACAGATACATGGCCGCGGCTTTGGCCGCAGGCTCTGGATGATAAGCGCTGTCCAAATTCAAAGAACGAGCCGTCGCTGGCATGATTTGAAACAAGCCACCCGCACCTACATGGCTGCGCGCATTGGCTTTACCACCTGACTCTTGGTGCATCACCGCAGACAATAAACCTTTCGGTAAATCATATTGTCGCTCTAAACTGCGCAAATCCAAAACACTGCGCCAATCCTTAACCCGCGCGTACGCACGCGCATCAGAGCCTTTTGGAGTCGAGCCGCATGCAGTCACCCCAAGTGACAGCACAATGCACATACATAAAGAAAGTTTTTTTGTATTTGTATTGGTGAATTAAACTACGAAAGGCAATTTTCAAAAAGATTCGAGCTAAGCGCTT
>ERZ724525.1597-NODE-1597-length-13244-cov-6.780802_pt1 | contig 13244 bp, 5 predicted proteins | sample MGYA00376058_ERZ724525 | MGnify/ENA primary metagenome ERZ724525 (study PRJEB28724, sample SAMN07190888) | wastewater metagenome | isolation source: influent of sewage treatment plant in Hong Hong | place: USA: Christiansburg, Virginia | collected 2016-03-01 ... | reverse complement strand
CTTTGCAGCTTTTACAAGTGTTTAATACAAGGATTATGTGGTATAAATTGGGTAAGTTTATTTTAAAATATAGAGTTGTTTTATTAATTGCATTACTAGCTACAACTGGCATCATGGGTTATTTTGCCACACAAGTAAAATTGAGTTACGAGTTTACAAGAGCTATTCCAACAGATAATATTAAGTATAAAGATTATCAAGAATTTAGAAGCAAGTTTGGAGATGACGGAAATACAATGGTTTTTGGTATAGAAAGCAAAGAATTTTTTACGCCCAAAGTTTTTAATGCAACAGAGCAATTACACAAAAATTTAAAAACTGTAAATGGTGTTTTAAATGTATTAAGTGTACCCGAAGTTGTAACCTTAATTAAAGATTCGGCTGGCGAAAAATTATTGCCTCAAAAAGTGTTCAATCAACAATACACAACTGTAGAACAGTTGTTAATTGATAAAGTAGTTTTTGAATCGTTGCCATTTTATAAATCTTTATTGTACAATGCCCAAACCAATGCTTATTTAATGGCAGTGCAATTAAATAAGGATAGTGTAAATAGTAAAAGCAGAACACGTTTAATTAACGATGTAATGGCAAAAGCAGATCTCTTTGAAAAACAAACTGACATTACATTACATGCAAGTGGATTGCCTTTTATACGTACAACAATTGGCAATAGAATTAAACAAGAAATGAACTGGTTTTTAATTGGTTCAATTCTATTATCGGCTGTTACTTTATTGCTTTTTTTTAGAAGTATTAGTGCTACAGCTATAAGTTTATTTGTTGTTTTGGCTGGCGTAATTTGGAGTTTGGGAACTATTGTATTGCTGGGCTATAAAATTACATTGCTTACAGCTTTAATTCCTCCATTGGTAGTAGTAATTGGTATACCCAATTGTATTTACTTTTTAAATAAATATCATACAGCATTTAGAGAAACTCAACACAAAGAAAAAGCCTTAGTTACAATGGTTGGACGTATGGGTATTGTAACATTGTTTTGCAATATTGCTGCTGCAATTGGCTTTGCAGTTTTTGCATTAACTAAAAGTGCTTTATTAAAAGAGTTTGGTGCAGTTGCTGGAATTAATATTATGGCGTTGTTTATCATATCGCTCATATTTATACCTGCTGTATTAAGTTATTTACCCAATCCTAAACCAAGGCATGTAAAGTATTTAGACAGTAAGATAATTGAGAAAATATTAATAAAAGTAGAGCGTTGGGCTTTAAACAATGCTAAGTGGGTGTATAGTATTACTACAGTATTTGTAGTGTTGGCAATTGTTGGAATATTTAAATTAAAAAGTGAAGGATTTATTGTAGATGATTTACCTAAAGGAGATAAAATTTATACCGATTTAAAGTGGTTTGAAACCAACTTTAAAGGAGTAATGCCTTTAGAAATAATGGTGGATACAAAAAAGAAAAATGGGTTGTTGCGTAGTACAACTCCTATGAATAAAATTGATGAATTTTCTTCATACATTTCTGCTAAAACAGAAGCTGCAAAACCTTTGAGTTTTGTAGAAGGATTAAAGTTTGCCAAACAAGCTTATTACGATGGCGATAGTTTAAGTTATGCTGTTCCTTATGAAGGTGATATGGCTTTTTTAGGACCATATTTAAGAAGCAAACCCAATACAAATGTTAAAAATCAAGGGCCAGCAAGTTTATTAAATGGCTTTTTAGATAGTACAAGACAAGTTGCAAGAATTAGTGTAAACATGAAAGATATTGGTAGTGTAAAATTACCCTTATTATTAAAAGATTTTGAACACAAAGCCAACGAAATATTTGATACTTCATCTTATAAAATTACGTTTACGGGTACAAGTGTTACATTTTTAGAAGGCAGTAGCTTTATAATTAGTGGTTTAAAGGAAAGTATTTTATATGCTTTTGCATTAATTACCTTGTGTATGTTGTATTTGTTTAAATCGTTTAGAATGTTGGTATGTTCATTAATTCCCAATGTTGTACCATTAATGGTTACTGCTGGTGTAATGGGTTGGGCTGGTGTACGTTTAACACCATCCACTGTATTGGTATTTAGTGTAGCCTTGGGCATTGTTATTGATGTTACAATTAGATTTCTAGTGAATTATAAACAAGAATTACCACATTACAATTACCAAGTAAAACCAACATTGGTACAAACCATAAAGCATACAGGTATAAGTATTATTTACACTTCATTGGTATTAATTGCAGGGTTTGTAATTTTTTGTTTCAGCGATTTTGGAGGTACCAAATCCTTAGGTTGGCTTACCTCTTTAACCTTAGTAATTGGAACAATAACCAATTTAATTTTGTTGCCAGTGCTGTTAATTACCATGTCTGGCGTTAAGAAAGCTAACAATTAGTAGTTGTAAAAATTAAAATCTCCTTAAAATATATCCAATAAAACGGGTTAAATTCTCTTCTTTTAATATACAATTAATTGATTATCAATTTTTTATGATTTGGTATTTATTAAACATATAATATTAAAAAAATATTATATGTAAATCTTCAGTTGCAGCATATTAGGTACTCTGCTGTCTATATTTGTTAAGTTTCTGTTATCATTTTATAAACAAAATTCCAAACACATGAGAAAATTAGCAATGCTAATTGTTGGACTAGCCTTTTTTGTAGGTCAAGTTCTGGCACAAAATAGCCGTACCATAACAGGTAAGGTTACGGATGAAATGGGAACTCCAATTCCCAATGCTTCTGTAGTGGTAAAAGGTACAACTTTAGGTACAACCACTGGTAATGATGGTACTTTTTCTTTAAAAGTTCCAGAAACTGCCAAAACATTGATTATTTCTTCGGTAAATTATGGTACCAGAGAAATGGCAATTTCTAAGTCTTCAGTAGTAAACGTTAATTTAACACCAACAACCTCAAATTTAGATGAAGTAGTTGTGGTAGGTTATGGTGTACAAAAGAAGAAAGATGTAACAGGTTCAATTGGTAAAATTGATGCTGGACCTATTTCAACTTTGGTAACTCCAAGTGTTGATAAACAATTAGGAGGTCGTACAGCTGGTTTACGTGTCACTAACTCAAGTGGTTTAGTAAATCAACCACCAATTATTCGTATTCGTGGTGTAAACTCAATTAATGGTAGTTCATCTCCATTATTTGTGTTAGATGGAATACCAATTGAAAGTGGAGGTTTTGCTGGTTATACTACTGATAATTTATTGGCTAGTATTAACCCTGCCGATATTGAATCAATTGAAGTATTGAAAGATGGTAGTGCAACTGCAATTTATGGTTCAAGAGCCTCTAATGGTGTAATTATGATTACTACCAAAAAAGGTAAGCAAGGTAAGTTAAATGTAAACTACAGCTTTGTACAAGGTTATGCTTCACCTAGCAAACGTTTCGATTTATTAAATGCACAAGAATTTGTTACAATCGCCAATGAAAAATTAACTGCTGCTGGTTTAGCAAATGGAGCATTTATGAATGCTGAAAATACCAATACAGATTGGCAAGATTATGTATACAGAAAAAATGCTTCATCTGTAAATCATAACTTATCAATAGATGGTGGTACAGATAAAAGTAACTACTTCGTTTCTTTTAACTATGCTACTCAACAAGGGCTAGTTGTTACAAACAGTGTTAAGCGTTACAACATTAGAGCTAACATTGATCAACGTGTAAACAAATGGTTGAAATTAAGCAACTATATTACTTTATCAAGAACAGAAGATGGTGATCAAAACAATGGAGGAAACTCTTTATCTGGTGCAACTGCAAACGTTTTAAGAGCCTTACCAAATGTTAGAGTGTTCAATCCAGCACTACCTCAGTTTGATGGATTTAACGTAACAACAGATGGATCTGCTTTAGGTAGCGATGCAAATACACGTTTAATTGAAAACAACTATACCAACATTGCCTATGTAATGGCAAAAAATAGGTTCAATAGTAAAAAGCATAGAATTTTAAACAATTTAAGTGTAGAAATAAAGCCCCTAAATTGGTTAACTTACAATTTTAAAGCAAGTATAGATTATATCACTTTAGATGAGTATTTAACGTACGATCCTAAACATGGCGATGGTAGAAACAGCATTGGTCGTGTACAAAATCAAGCAGCCAATTCATTGCGTTATGTAATTCAAAATTACATTAACATGAATAAATCTTTTGGTAGCCACAATTTATTTGCAACATTAGGTTACGAAAACCAGTTACAAACTACCAATAGTTTTCAAGCAATTGGTACCAACATTTCTGATCCATTCTTTCAGCAAAACAACGTAATTAGCAATAGTTATGCTGTACAACAATCTAGTGGTAGTTATAGCGAAGGGCCAGGTTTTGTATCGTATTTTGCTCGTTTAAACTACGATTACAAGGGTAAATACTTTTTAAGTGCAACGATTAGAAGAGATGGATTATCAAGATTTGCACCAGACAATCGTTTTGGTAATTTTCCTGGTTTTTCTGCAGCGTACCGTATTTCTAACGAAGACTTTTGGAAAAACTCTGGTTTAGGAAAAACAGTGAACGATTTTAAAGTAAGAGCTTCTTGGGCTAAAGTGGGTAATGCTGATATTGCAGGTGGAAACTTTCCATACTTAAGTTTATATGGTAGTGCCCCGTATGGTGCAATTAGTGGTATTGCTGCTACTCAAGCAGGTAACTCTAGCTTACAATGGGAAACAAATACTAAATTAGATGTTGGTTTCGACTTAACTATGTTAAACAATAGAATCAATGTAACTTTTGATTACTATAAAAACAACAACAACAACTTAGTATTGGCAGCTCCTCAACCTCCTTCTTTTGGAGTACCTAGTAACCAAATTTTCCAAAATATTGGTTCAATGGAAAACAAGGGTATTGAGTTAACTGTAAATGCAAACATTGTACGTAAGAAAGATTTTAGTTGGGATTTAGGTGTAAACTTTACAACTCAATCTAACATTGTAAAATCTTTATACTTAGATCAAGATGTAATTATTTCTAACGGAACCGGTAACTACAATATTTTACGTGTAGGCGAACCAATTTCTGCAATATTTGGTTACAATTTTGCTGGTGTAAACTCTTCTAATGGTAACCCAGTTTACTATAAAGCTGATGGTAGTTTAGTAATGGGAAATATTACCAATTCGTCTTACTTCTCAATTGCCGACTTAAATAGTGGTACACAAGGTGCATCATCTTCACTTGCTGCTGCTGATAGAAGTATTATTGGCAACAGTTTACCAAAATGGTTTGGTGGTGTAACATCTAACTTAAAGTACAAGCAATTTAGTATGGAAATGTTGTGGAGATTTTCTGGTGGCAACAAAATCCTAAACATTACTAAACAAGAATCTCTTTTAAATCAAGGATTCTTAAACAATGGTCGTGGAATTTTGGATCGTTGGACCAAAGCTGGAGATGTTACTACAGTTCCACGTTTGTGGTACAACCGTGATAACTTCACTAACTTAAATCAACAAGCAAGTACAAGATTTATTGAAAGTGGAAATTTTGTAAGATTGGATAATCTACAAATTAGCTACGATTTAGATGCTAAAACATTAACCAAGTTAACCAATTCATACATAAAATCTGTTCGATTCTTTGTACAGGGTCAAAACTTAATCTTAATTACTAAGTATACAGGTATCGATCCAGATAATACAGATGTTAGAGGCTTAGATTACAATAGTGTACCACAAGCTCGTTCTGTTTCATTTGGTTTAAATGTTGGTTTCTAAAATTATTAACTGTTTAAATTTATTATATGAATAACAAAATATTTTCGGCAGTTTTAATTGCAGGAACTTTAGCATTAAGTTCTTGTGAGAAAAAAACGTTGGAATTACAACCATATACTTCTTTCTCCGATCAATCGGCTTTTTCAAGTGCCGACCGTTGTTTATTAGCACTAAATGGTGTTTATGATGCAGCACAATCTGGCTTTTATGCAGGTGGTGCAGTTCGTGGATATCCTTTTGGTGCAGCCAATATTGCACAAGGTGATGCAAGAGGAGAAGACATGCTTAACCAAGCAGCTTTTTACCAAATTACCTACGAAGCAACCTACAACAATGCTTCTCCAAACAATGGCTTTCAGTTTCAAACTTTATATAGTATGATTAACAAAGCCAATTTAACGATTGATGGAGTAAAATCTGCTGGTACTAGTGGAGTTGTTTCTACAGCAACTTCAACACAATACGAAGCAGAATGTCGTTTCTTAAGAGCTTTTGCTCATCATGAATTGGTAGTTAACTTCTCTAGACCATATTTAGATGGCAATGGTAGCCAAATGGGAATTATTTATAGAGATTTTGCAATTAATAGCGATGCAACTTCAACAGCTGCAAGAGCTATTGTTCGTTCAACTGTAAAAGTATCAGATACTTATACAAAAATTTTGGCAGATTTAGATTTTGCTGAAGCAAACTTAGCTGCAACCAACACAGGAACAGGATTAAGTACATACAGAGCTACAAAAGCTGCTGCAATTGCTTTAAAAATGCGTGTTAAATTACATATGGGCGATTGGGCTGGTGTAATTGCTGAAGGAGCTAAAATTGTTTCTGGAACAGCACCAAACTTTAGTAGCCCAATTGGTGGTTGGAAATTAACTGCAACACCAGATGGTCCTTTTGCAAACAACACGTCTACCGAAAGCATTTTTTCAATTAAAAACGATGCAACAGACAACAGTGGTGTAAATGGAGCATTGGCACAAATGATGGGAGATCCAGCACTAGGAGCTCGTGGTTTGCTTAGAGTTTCTCCAGTTATTTGGAGTGATGCAGATTGGAAGTGTAACGATTTACGCAGAACAACTTTGTATAGAACAGCCGGCTCTCCAGTAAATGCGGTTTACCCAACTAAGTACAGAGATTATGCAACTACTTCAGATGCAACACCTCAAATACGTTATGCCGAAGTATTGTTAACTTTAGCAGAAGCACAAGCAAGAAATAGTGCAACTGTATCTACAACAGCACTTGATTTATTGAATGCTGTTCGTAATAGATCAGTAACAACTGTATTAGATCAATATACAATTTTAAGTTTTGCTACCAAAAACGATTTAATTGCAGCAATTTTAAAAGAAAGAAGAATTGAATTCTTAGGCGAAGGAAAACGTTGGAGCGATATTCACCGTTTATCTCAAGATGCAACTTTTGCACCTGTTGCAGGTGGTGGAATTCCATCTAAAGTAGGTAGTGGTGGTGCAACTGCAGCAATGTTTAATTGTGCTGGTGCAACATTTACAAGAAGTGTAGCTGCAATTCCGTACAGCAACTTTAGGTTTATTTGGCCTATACCAATTGAGGAAACTCAACAGAACATTAATTATACCCAAAACCCAAACTACTAATCGAGTTTTTTTAACAAATTAGTAGCTTATTTTAAAGGAGTATTTCTATAAAAAGAAATACTCCTTTTTATTTTAATTACTTGATGCAGCGTTGAATAGTGAACTTTTGTCAAAAGCAAAAGTGAAAAGTTGTTAACAAGGTTAAAATTTTGTTATGAAATCAGGAAAAATTGGCCTTTTTTTCAACGTTCATCAAAAAAAAATTGTTTATTAAAACAAATGTTAAATATTTGTTGGATTGATGATTGTATAATTTAAAACTAAAAATGAGACAAACTATGAGAAGACTCACTTTTTTGCTTCTGAGCTTCTGCTTCCTATTAGGAACAGCAATAGCACAGAACAACCGAACTATTTCGGGAACTGTGAAAAATGAACAGGGTGCTCCTGTATCAAACGCCTCAGTTGTTGTAAAAGGTACTACAATTGGTACCAATACCAACGATAAAGGGGAATTTAGCTTATCTGTGCCTTCATCTGCAAAGAGGTTGGTAATTTCTTCTTTAAACTTCGAGTCTACTGAAGTTGCAATAGGAAGTGCCCCAATTGGTGTTACATTGGTAGCATCTGCTGGCGATTTAGATGAAGTAGTTGTAAGTGTACCGTATGGTACTATTAAGAAGACAGCGTTTACGGGTTCTGCCGGAACTGTAACAGCTGCAACTATTAGTAAGCAACAAGTTACCTCTGTTACAAGAGTTTTAGAAGGATTAATTCCAGGTGTACAAGCTACCAATGGTGGTGGTTCTCCTGGTAGTGATGCTGCTATTCGCTTAAGAGGTATTGGTTCTGTAAATGCATCATCTGCACCATTGTATGTTGTAAATGGTATTCCTTACGATGGTTCAATTTCTGCGATTAATTCAGATGAAATTGAGTCTGTAGACGTATTAAAAGATGCTGCTGCTACCAACCTTTATGGTTCTAGAGCTGCCAATGGTGTAATTATGATTACTACCAAAAAAGGTAAAAAAGGAGCTGCTGCAATTACAGGTTCTGTAAGACACAGTTTTCAAACTAGAGGAATTCCTGAATATGATAGAGTAAACTCTGGAGAATATTATGAATTGTTCTGGGAAGCTTATAGAAATTCTTATGTATACGGTAGTGGTCAAACCTTTGCTGCTGCAGGTGTAAATGCTTCTAATGTATTAACAGGAACATCTGGTTTAGTGTACAACGCTTACAATGTACCTGGTAATCAATTGGTAAATTCAACCACTGGTAAGTTAAACCCAAATGCTCAACTTTTATGGGATGAGTCTTGGGCCGATGCATTATTTAGAAATGCTCAAAGAACAAATGCTTCTATCAACATTTCTGGTGCTACCGACAAAATGGATTATTTTGTAAGTGGTGGTTACTTAAATGAAGAAGGTATTGCAAAATTCTCTGGCTATCAACGTTATAACTTTAGAACAACTGTAAACGTGCAAGCTACAGAATGGTTAAAAGCTGGTATCAATTTCGATGGATCATCAGATAAAAGAGATGGTTTATTTGCAGGTGGTACTGCTACTTCTAATCCTTTTTACTATAGCCGTCAAATGGGTCCAATTTATCCAGTTTACCAAAAAAATACTACTACAGGGGCTAATATTTTAGATGCAAACGGCCAGCCAGTATTAGATTTTGGTATTCCTACACAAATGGGTTCTCGTCCGTATGCTGCTAACTCAAACTTATTGGGTTCTTTGGCTTTGGATGTTAGAGGTCAAAAAAGATTTAATGGTAACATTAACCCTTATGTAGAAGTTAAGTTTTTGAAAGACTTTTCTTTTAAAACTACTTTAGGATTGAATTACTTTGAAGTTGATCAATTGACTTATCAGAATAGCCAATATGGAGATGCTGTTAACGTAAGTGGTAGAGCTACTCAAACTTTTGCTAAACAAACATCATTAACTGGTAATGAAATACTTAGTTGGAATAAAAATATTAAGAAGCATAGTATTCGTGCATTAGTGGGACATGAAAACTATGAGTATAAATATAAAGAATTATCTGCAACTAAAACAGGATTTGCTTACCCAGGTTTCACAGCACTTAGCAATGCTGCTGTTGTAGAAAGCCCACCATCTTCATATGAAGATATTCATAGAATTGAAAGTTATTTTGGTAGTGTAAACTACACATTAGACAATAAATACTTAGCATCTGCATCTGTAAGAACTGATGGATCATCTCGTTTTGCTGCTCCAGTTCGTTGGGGTAATTTCTATTCATTTGGTGCAGGATGGAGAATTTCTCAAGAAAATTTCATGAAAAATGTGAATTGGGTTAACGAATTGAAATTAAAAGCTAGTTATGGTGCGTCAGGTAATGATAATCTAGGCTCAACTAGTGAACTTTATTATCAATATATTGGATACTACTATGCTGATGGATTTGGAAACTATGCACCAATTATTATTCCAGGTGTAGGTTCTAGAAAACCAAATCCTGATTTAGTATGGGAAGCAAATACATCTACCAATTTTGGGTTAGAATTTACTTTGTTTAAAAGAAGATTACAGGGTAGTATTGAAATATACGATAGAAGGTCTAAAGATTTAATATTTGACGTTCCACAAGGGCCATCTTCTCCACTTGGATCAACACAATATCAAAATATTGGAGAATCTAAAAATACTGGTATTGAAATTCAATTGGGTTACAATGCTATTAGGAAGAAAAATTTTGATTGGAGAATTGATTTCAATATTTCTTCCTTTAAAAATGTAATAACCAAATTACCTCCGGGTCAAAAAGAGGTTGGTATAGTTAATGGTACTAAGAAATTAACAGAAGGTAAATCTATATATGATTTTTGGTTAAGAGATTTTGCAGGTGTTGATGCTGCTACTGGTTTAGCTACTTATTATCAAGATGTATTGGGTTCTAATGGTAAGCCAACGGGTCAAAAATTATTGACTAGCGATATAACTAAAGCTTCTTACTACTATGTTGGTGCAAGTGCTATTCCTAAGTTTCAAGGTGGTTTTACCAATGCTTTCAGGTACAAAAACTTTGATTTGAGTATTTTAACAACCTTCTCTTATGGTGGTTATTTCTACGATGGAAACTACCAAAGCATTATGCATTCTGGAAGTGCTGGTACACATTGGAGTTCTGATATTAAAGCTCGTTGGCAAAAACCTGGCGATGTTACCAATGTACCACGTTTACAAAATGCAACAAACCAAGATGGTGCTTCTTCTCGTTTCTTATTTGATGCATCATACCTAAATATTAAAAATATCACTTTAGGTTATAATTTGTCAGCATCTGCAGCAAAAAAGTTACATTTGAAAGATTTACAATTCTTTGTAAATGTTGACAATGCAATGATTTTTACAGCAAAAAAAGGTGGTGATCCTCAACAATCTTTCAATGGAACTGTTAGTGCAGCATATCCTCCATTTAGAACATTTACTATAGGAACAACTATCAAATTATAATCAATAAAAAGAAAAACAATGAAAAGAAAATCTTTAAATCTACTGCTTATAGTTGCTACAATTTCTGCAACTGTTGGTTGTAAAAAAGGTTATTTGGATACAGCTCCATCTGGTGCTATTACACCAGACATGGTTTATGGTACAATTGCCGCAGTTAACTCATCACTAACAGCTACTTATTACTCTACATTTGCTTTTGCTGGTGGAAATGGGAATACAGGCCACGATAATTTTGGTCACAAAGCCATTGATTTGGCTAGCGACTTGATGGGTAACGATATGATTGTTAACACACAAGGTTATGGCTGGTTTAATAGAGACTATCAATATACAGAATGGACTTTGCCTACTGCTGCTGGTCGTCCTGATAAAGCATGGGCTTTTTATTATGATGTTTCTGCTCAGGTAAATAAATTGTTAGATGCAACTGCAAATCAACAAGTTACACCAGATTTAGAAAAAGCTAGAGGCGAGGCTTTGGGTATTAGAGCTTGGGCAGCTTATAATTTAATAAATTTGTTTCAACAAACCTACAAAGGAAATGAAACAAAGCCAGGGGTACCTTACTACACTTCTTCTTTAGACCCATTGAAAGGCCGTGGTACAGTTCAAGAAACATACACACAAATCATTGCTGATTTAACTCAAGCGGAAACCTTATTAAATGGCAAAACAAGAGCATCTAAAATTAACATGGATGTGAGTGTTGTTAGAGGCTTACGTGCAAGAGTGGCGTTGGTTATGGAAGATTGGGCTACAGCTGCAACTTATGCTAACTTAGCTAAGCAACCATATACCTTAATGTCTAACACTGTTTATACATCAAGAACTGGTTTTTCTAATATAGCAACTAGCGAGTGGATGTGGGGTTCTTTAATTACCACTGCACAAGCTACTATTTATGCTTCTTTCTTTTCTCACATGGATCCATCTCAAACAAGCTATGCTCAATTGGGTGGCCAAAAGAAAATACCAAAAAGTTTATACGATGCTATTCCGTTTACTGATATCAGAAAGCAAGTATTCACAACTCCTGGTACAGGTAATGCAAACTTTCCTGACTACTCTCAAAAGAAACACTTAGTTCCTACAGTAGGAAGTTGGGCAGCAGATTATTTGTACATGAGAGCATCTGAAATGTATTTAATTCAAGCAGAAGCATTGGCTCGTCAGGGTCAAGATGCTCCAGCAAGAACTGTATTAGAGCAAATGGTAACTTTAAGAAACCCTGCTTACAGTGCTGCTTCTTTTTCTGGAACTTCTTTAATTAATGAAATTTTATTGCAAAGAAGAATTGAGTTATGGGGTGAAGGGTTCTCTTTAATAGATATTAAAAGATCTGGAGCTGGCTTAAATCGTACTTCTGGTGCTAATAACCATGGTGCACCAAACTTTAATCCAATTGTTTACACATTACCTGCTGCAAGTCCTTTGTATTTAATGAAAATACCACAAAGAGAGATTGATAACAATCCATTGATTCCAGCAGGAGCTCAAAACCCTTAATAACAAAAAAAATAAATTTTAAACATGAAAATATTTAAAAACAAAAGTTTATCAAGGTTTTTTTCTATAGCATCGTTGGCAATGGTTGTGCTTTTTACTTCTTGTAAAAAGAATAACTATAGTGTAGATGTAGATGCTATACAAACACCTGAAAGAGCTCAATTTGTACCTAATAATGGTATTAATAGAGTTGATTATTATGTAACAAGTGCAGGTGCTGCTTATAAAATACCTGTTGGTATTACTAGTGTATCTACTGTTGATAGAACTTTAAACTTAACCTATAGTTCTCGTACAGCAGTTGCTGGTCAGCAATATTCTGCTCCTGCTTCAATCGTTATTAAAGCTGGACAAGCACTTGATACGTTGAGCTTTGCTGGTATTTTTGCAGGATATCCAAGTGGTAGAAAAGATACAGTGAAAGTTAAATTTTCTGGTATTGAAGGTGTTTCATTAAGAGACTCTTTCGAGCTAATTATGACTAAATACTGTGATGTAATAACTGCTAATTTGGTTGGTACTTATGCAAATACCAATGAGTACGGTTCAAGTGGTGCTTTTTCTTATGGACCATATTCAACAAAGGTTAAAAACATGACATCGACTGGAGCAACATCTGCAAGTTTATCTTTTGAAAACCTATACGATAATGGTTGGAATGACATTACTGCAACAATGACTTGGGCAACTCCAAGTACATTTACAGTTACCATTCCTTCTCAAATAACTGGTGATGGATTAAGAGTAAGAACTTCTACTGCAGCTGGTGCTGTTAGTACTTTCTCTTCTTGCGACAATACATTCACTTTAGATGTAGACTTATTAAATGCAACTACAGGTGCTGTAGCTTCTAGTAAGTATAGATTTAGGCTTGCTAGATAATTAGTAACATTTTTTATTTTATTGATTATAGTAATTGGGCTGAAGAAATTCAGCCCAATTTTTTTGTAAAG
>ERZ724525.1590-NODE-1590-length-13268-cov-4.006282_pt1 | contig 13268 bp, 8 predicted proteins | sample MGYA00376058_ERZ724525 | MGnify/ENA primary metagenome ERZ724525 (study PRJEB28724, sample SAMN07190888) | wastewater metagenome | isolation source: influent of sewage treatment plant in Hong Hong | place: USA: Christiansburg, Virginia | collected 2016-03-01 ... | reverse complement strand
AGTACTCTGCGCAGGGAGTAGTGGTAGTGCGGTGTTCCAAAGGGGTGGTTCAGGCTGACGCCATGGATGCGTTAGCAGGTAGGCACTGAGCACACCGTTATGCTCTGCACCCCAGCACCAGTTGGGTGCTTGCAGCAGGCGGTCAGCAATGGCCGCTGGGCTCTCGGCCAATTCTGGATAGGCAGCAGCCTGAATCTGCAGGATAGCCTCAAGGTCATCGGCATGCAGGCGGCGAATAGAGGCGGTCATGATGCGGTGTTACTGACCGCCGCTGTCGCCTATCAGCCCAAACGTAAGGATATTCAGCCAGCTGCGATCCTCATTGTTGGTGCCAATATCGAGTGTCAGTTGCCCTAGGGCATCAATACTCTTGTGGTTCGGGTAGTTGCTGCGCAACAGGGCCAGTTCCTGTTCGGCAAGATCCTTCATCTGTAGCTTGCCGTATGCCCACACCTGCAAGGCAAGGGCATCAGGAATAGCAGGGGTGCCGGGATAATTTTCAATAATCCAGCGCGTGCGGTTAAGGCAGGAAACATACGCCTTACGCTTGGCATAGAAGCGTGCGGAATGAAGTTCCTGATCGGCCATCTGGTTGCGGATATGCAGCATGCGGGCGCGTGCATCCTGTGCATATTGGCTATCCGGGTAGCGGCGCAGCAACTCGGTAAAGCCCTGGAAGGCTTCGCGTGAGGATGACAGGTCGCGTGTCGCGGTATTGATGTTCAGGAAGCGGAAGAAAATGTCACGGTCGCCTTCGTAAGCGGCAAGTCCCTTCAGGTACAGCGCGTAGTCGATCTGGGCATGGCTGGGGTGCAGACGGATGAAACGGTCTGCGGCAGCGGCCGCGCCGGCATGATCAGAGTGGCGAAACTTGGAGTAGATCAGCTCTAGCTGGGCCTGTTCGGTATACCGGCCGACAGGATAGTGCGACTCCAATGACTCCAGATGCTCACTGGCGGACATGAAGTTGCCAGAGGTCATGCTCTTCTGGGCCGCTTCGTAATAATCCTTTTCCGTCATCTGGCCCTTCTTTGGCGAAGAGGAGCAGGCCGCTAATAAAGCGACAAGGACGATAATTGATAGACGCAGTACACGTGTCATTGCAGTTTTTCCGATAGTGTCGGGGACAGGAGGGGGTGCCCCAGACTAGAATGCGGGCGTATTTAACCACATTAGCGTTCGCGCCCACATCGCATGTCTGTAACCGTCAGTCTTAACGCTATCGTTTCCCCTGAACTGGCCGGCTCTCGCCTGGACCAGGCCGCGGCCCATTTGTTTCCGGAATACTCACGGGAGCGCCTTAAGGACTGGATCAAGGACGGTCGATTGACCGTGCAGGGTAAGCAGGGCAAACCCAAAGATAAGGTAGTCGGGGGAGAGGAGCTGGTACTCCTAGCCGAGCTGGAGTCCGAGACCGATGCGCAGCCACAGGATATTCCGCTTAATATCGTCTATGAAGATGACGATCTGTTGGTAATCAACAAGCCAGCGGGTTTGGTGGTGCATCCGGGGGCGGGTAATTCGGATGGGACGCTGATGAATGCATTACTCTTTCATCATGCAGACCTACGCCTGTTGCCGCGTGCCGGCATTGTGCACCGCATTGACAAGGATACCTCCGGTCTACTGGTGGTCGCGAAGACACTGCCTGCTCAGACTTCATTGACGACTCAGTTGGCGGATAAAACGGTCTACCGCGAGTATGAGGCTATTGTCTGCGGTGTTATGACAGGTGGAGGCACTATTGATGCTCCGATTGATCGTCACCCTTCCGACCGTACCCGCATGGCCGTCGTTAATCGGCGTGATGAGGATGATATGCGAGGTCGTGATGCGGTGAGCCACTATCGCGTGATTGCCCGCTTTCGTGGCCACACCCATGTGCGTGTGCAGCTGGAGACAGGGCGTACACATCAGATTCGTGTGCACATGGGGCATATCGGGCATCCGCTGGCGGGAGACCCTGTCTACGGTGGTCGTCCTCGGCTACCTAAAGGCGGTACCCCAGAGATGATTCGGGCCATTCAGCAGTTTCCGCGGCAGGCTCTGCATGCCCGTCAGTTGGGCCTGCAACACCCCATCACCGGGAACGACATGAGATGGGAATCGCCATTGCCAGATGACATGACGGAGTTGTTACGGATTTTGGCGGAGGATGCCCTCGCCTGACACTCTGGGCAGATATCCTCCGCGCTGCATTGAGGATATCTGCTTCCATGCCTAGAATCCGGGTTCAGTGCCAGCTTGTGCTGGCTGAATCAGGGATTATCTCCATGTTGCTGCGCGCGACCCTTCTTGTCATCGCTTCTTTGTCCTCAGCCAGTCTATGGGCGGCCACAACCGCTGCTCCTGCAGTCACCCGGTTTACGCCGCAAGGTGAGCTGGAGTCAGTGCGTCAGGTAACGGCCCGGTTTGCTTCGGATATGGTGCGGCTGGGCGACCCTCGCGTTAAAAATCCCTTCATTGTTGATTGTGTTGCGGAAGGTAAGGGCCGCTGGGTGGATACGCGAAACTGGGCCTATGACTTTGTGCAAGACATACCGCGCGGGCGTTCTTGCACTTTCACGTTGGTAAAGGATCAGAGGGATGTGGCGGGCCAGCCACTGACCGGTACGCGTCGGTTTGCGTTCAATACCAGTTCGCTGGCGGAGGCATTACCTTCTGGTGGCGGCCTACTTAAGTTGGAGATATTTTCACCGCAGGGCGAAGCCTATCCAGTACGCCAGGTGCTGACACGGTTTTCCGAACCGATGGTGAGGCTTGGTCAGCCACGCTATACGAATCCATTTACGATTAATTGCCCGGTGCCCGGTAAGGGGCGCTGGATAGATACGCGCAACTGGGCCTATGACTTTGCACAGGATCTGCCCTCAGGTATTGCCTGTGAGTTTCGTTTGGTGACTAATTTGCGCGGGGTGTCGGGCAAGACTGTATCGAGCTACCCCTTGTACCGTTTTAACACCGGTGGCCCTGCGATAATGGCCTCGCGGCCTTATGAAGATGCTAACGATATTGATGAAAACCAGACGTTTTTTCTGCATTTTGATGGCGAAAATGATGTTCGGAGTTTGCCGCTCAATAGTTACTGTCTGGTAGAAGGCCTTAAAGAAAAAATTCCTCTTCGCTTTTATGCGGCAGAAGAAACCCGCACATTTGCAGCGCAGTTGCCGGAAGAATATCGCCAATGGTGGGATCTTCCCGGTGTGAAAGAGCGCAGGGCCGTGCAGTGTTCGCGGCAGCTTCCTCCTGGTGCAAAAGTCAAACTGGTACTGGCGAAAGGACTGGCATCAAAGAGCGGTGTGGTCCGCAGTATCGATCAGACACTTAGCTTTGAGGTTAGACCCTCATTTACGGCGGCTTTTAATTGCACGCGGGAAAATGCCCGTCAGGCATGCGCACCAATGACGGATATGCGTCTGGAGTTTACGGATATTGTCAGTGCCGAGCGTTTGAAAGCGATTCGTCTTGAAGGGAAAGGGCGCACATGGATGCCGATACCGAATGCAGCAGAAGGTGACGGCTATGGTGATGAAGGTGGCACAGGGGCGGATGATTTTATTGCAGGCAATGTTGCTACTTTCCGTGGTCCTTTTCCGGCAGAAGCTTCCTACACACTAACCTTGCCAGCGGATTTTCGTGACGATTCTGGGCGCATGCTGGTGAATGCCAGTCGCTTTCCACTCGCGGTAAAGACGGCGGCTTACCCGCCCTTGGCAAAGTTTTCAGCCAACTTTGGCGTGATTGAAAAAACGGCGGGTGCGGTACCTCTGACCGTTCGTAATCTTGAAACAGGCGGCGTGCAGGGGCAGGCCCGTTTGTTTACGCTGAAGCTGACCGACAGTGATACGGATTTGCTAAAGTGGTTGCAGCGCTTTGAGAAGCATCAGAGTGAGCAGAGTTGTTTTCAGTGCACCGATAGGGATGAAAACGGCCGACGACTTAAGCCAGACCCTCGTTCGTTCTCGCTGCTGACGCGCGAGTCCACCGCGACAGTGCAAACGTTGCCACGCACACTGCCCGCCAAAGAGTTTGAAGTGATCGGGCTGCCAGTGCCGCAAACAGGCATTTATGTGCATGAGGTTGAAAGCCGGTGGCTGGGGAAGTCTCTGATGGAGACGCCGGCACCTATGTATGTGTCAGCCATGTCGGTGGTCACTAATCTCGGTGTGCATTTGCGCAGCGGTAAAGAGAACGCCATCGTCTGGGTAACAACGCTGGATAGTGCCAAGCCAGTGGCGGATGCCGATGTTGTTATTTATGAGTGCAAAGGGCGAACAGTCGTTTGGCGCGGCAAGACAGACACAAGCGGTATTGCACGGATCAGCAATCCGCCGGAGTTTTCGTCCTGGGGTGATTGCATGGGCAGCCATGCAGTGATTGCGCGCTCCGGGCAAGATCGCGGCCTTGTGTTGCCAGGCTGGGATGAAGGCCTGCAGTCGTGGCGATTCAATCTGCCGGGTTGGCATGGCAGCGGCGATATGGTCGCGCACAGTATTCTGGACCGCACATTGTTTCGTGCAGGCGAGACCCTGCATGCACGGCATGTTATCCGGGCACTTTCTTTGGGCGGCTTAGGCGCACCGAAAAAAGTGCAGTACAAAAAAATCGTGATCGTGCATGAGGGCTCAGGCCAGCAGTACGAATTACCAGTCAGTATTGATGCAGGTGGAAATGGTGAGACGGAATGGGCCATTCCTCGTGCGGCTAAGTTGGGACGCTATCAGCTAAATCTGGAAACAAAAGATGACTCGTATGCGCTGGCTAATTTTCGTGTCGAAGAGTTTCGCCTGCCAGTACTCACACCGCGTTTACAGTTGCCAGTCGGCCCTGTAGTTCAACCAAAAACGCTGCCAGTGGATATGCAGTTGAGCTACCTAAATGGCGGCGGATATGCCAATGCAAGCATCACTTTGCGTGGCCGTGTGCGTAGCAGTAGCCCCTCTTTTTCGGACTTTGATGAATACTCATTCAGTAATAATGCATCGAATGACGGCGAGGATGGAGAGTACGTTAACGATGACGTTGCGCTAGAAGAAAAGTCTCTGACGCTGGGTGGTAGCGGCGGGCTACGGGCAGACACATCAACGTTGCCTGAGATTAAGCATGTGAGTCAGATTTTTCTTGAGATGGAGTATCGCGACCCTAGCGGTGAAAACCAGACGACATCAAGCTCCACGACACTCTGGCCTGCGTCAGTCATTCCCGGCATTCGCTTGCCGTCTTGGGTGACGCTGGAAGGTAAAAGCCCACAGCAGGTAGATATCGTTACCCTTGGTCGCGATGGAAAGCCACGAGGTAATGTGCCGGTAACCGTAACGGCGGCACTGCATTCACAGCAGACACACCGGCGCCGAACAGTGGGTGGTTTTTACAGTTATGACTCGGTGACGAAGAAAGATCCGCTCCCAGTCAGCTGTGGTAACCGCACCGATGCAAGCGGGCGTTTGCGTTGCTCTGTCGTACCGGGGGTGTCGGGTAATTTGGTGTTGAGAGTGACATCGCGTGACGAGGCGGGCAGAGAAGTGTCCTCTAGTGCATCCACCTGGGTCAGTAATGGGGGGCGTTGGTGGTTCAGCCAGGAGAATAACGACCGCATCGATCTTTTACCGGAGAAAAAAGAATATCAGTCGGGCGATGTCATGCGTCTACAGGTGCGCATGCCATTCCCCGAGGCAATGGCATTAATCAGCATTGAGCGCGATGGTGTAATTGAGACACAAGTGCAGCAGCTAAGTTCGAAAAATCCGGTGATTTCGTTGCCCGTAAAAGCTGAATATGCACCGAATGTTTTTGTCTCAGTACTGTTGGTGCGCGGACGCAATGCGGAAGTTGCCCCGACAGCGCTGGTCGATCTTGGCAAGCCGGCGTTCAAGTTGGGTATCGCCAATGTGAAGGTTAACTGGGCAGGTATGCGTTTGGGAGTGGCGGTTACCGCCGAAAAACTGCGCTATCGCCCGCGTGAAAAAGCAACGGTTTCTGTTCAGGTATCGCCTCCGGTAGGTCAAGCTTTACCATCAGATACCGAGGTGACTATTGCGGCGGTAGATGAGGCGCTACTAGAACTTGCGGGCAATGATACGTGGGACGTATTAACGCCGATGATGGCCGAGCGTGGTTACGGCATGAGCACATCAACCTCGCAGCTTCAGGTTGTCGGTAAACGGCACTTTGGTCGTAAGGCCTTGCCGCCGGGCGGTGGCGGCGGTCGCGGTGCCAGCAATCGCGAGCTGTTCGATACGATGCTGTATTGGCAGGCCAGAGCCAAAGTAGATGCCAATGGCCGCGCAGAGTTTACGGTGCCGTTGAATGATTCCCTAACAGGCTTTCGCATTATGGCAGCGGCAATCAGTCGTGATCGCTTTGGTCATGGTGAGTCGCGCATGGAGAGCTTTCAGGATCTTCAGCTCATCAGTGGTTTGCCATTAACCGTTCGCCAAGGTGACAAGCTGGACCCTGGTTTCACGTTGCGTAATGCCACCGATAAACCGATGTCGTTGCAGTTTATTGCAGCGGTAGAAGGAGTGGGTACGCTTATTGATAAGCGAGTCACTATTTCTGCCGGGCAGTCGGAGCTGATCACAGTGCCTTTTACTGTGCCGAAGGATATGACGGAATTGAAATGGAATGTTCGAGCCGAGGGTCAATCGGTAGGCGACGCCATGAAGCTGACACAGCGCGTACTTGATCCGGTGCCAGAGCGCGTTTGGCAGGCCACGCTGTTGCAGCTGGATGGGCCAACAGACATTCCCGTGCAGAAACCAAAAGATGCCCTCGGTGGAGGCGGCATTGTGGTGTCGGGCCAAGCCAAGCTGGCGAATAACATGGGTGCCGTGCAGGAATACTTCCGTGACTATCCTTACAGCTGCCTTGAGCAACGAATCTCCAGAGCCGCCGGCCTGCAAGAGCGCAAAAGCTGGGACGAACTCATGGAGTTGTTGCCCACCTATTTAGATGACAATGGTCTAGCCGGTTTTTACCCCGCAACAACGGGTTATCCCTTCCTGACAGCACATATTTTGCGTGTGAGCCGTGCCCTTGGCTGGCCTGTGCCGGAGAGCTCGCGTGAACTCATGTTGGCAGGCTTAGTCAACTATGTGGAAGGCAAAATTCCGTTTGAGGATTGGCGCCTGCGTGAACTGGATGATGCTCATCGTCGTCTGGAGGTACTGTCGGTGCTCGCGACGTATGGCAAATTAAAGCCAGCCTATCTGGATGCGCTGAAAGTTGATCCGCCGCGCTGGACAACTTCCATGCTAGTGCACTGGTTCGAGATACTTCGTAATGGCAAGGGGCTGACGCGACAGGCAGAGCGTTTGGTACAAGCTGAGAATCTTTTACGCTCGCGTTTGACGATGCAAGGCACCGTACTGACTCTGTCAGAAGGCCAGTTCAACTGGTGGTGGCTCTACGATAATGATGCCGCAGTGGTCTCGCGGCTCATGCTGGCCACCATGGATTTGCCTGCATGGCGTGAAGATCAGCCGCGCCTGATGCGCGGGTTGTTGATGCGCCAGCGTGAAGGACACTGGGCAACAACCGTGGCCAATATGTGGGGTGGGTTTGCGGTAAAACGCTTTAGCGAAACCTTTGAGCGAGAAGCCGTGAGTGGTGCAACAAGGGCACAACTGGCTTCGCAGTCGGTTGATCTGGCATGGGGTGATAAATCTCCTGAACCGGTACGTCTAGACTGGCCAATGGCGCCTGCCAACCTTCGCCTTAGTCAGCAAGGCACTGGCAAGCCATGGATTACGGTGCAATCACGCGCCCGTATTCCGCTAAAAGAGCCGTATAGCACTGGCTTTACGGTAAGCAAAACCGTTCAAACACTGCAGCAGAAAACACCAGGACAGTGGAGTGTTGGTGATGTGGTAAGGGTTAATCTGACCATGAATGCCCAAAGCGATATTGGTTGGGTCGCGTTGGATGATCCGATCCCCTCAGGGGCCTCCCTGCTCGGACGCGCACTGGGGCGCGACAATAGTCTGGCGACAGAAAATATTGGTGGAAACTGGACGTGGGCCACCTATGCCGAATTTGCCGCAGATGCATACCGTGCGTATTACGAGCGCATCTACAAGGGCGAGTGGAAGGCCAGCTATACCCTGCGTCTCAACCAGTCCGGTGATTTCGTCTTGCCGCCCACGCGCGTCGAGGCGATGTACGCGCCGGAAATGTTTGGCATGACCCCGAATGCACCCTGGGTGGTTAAGCCGTGAAATGGCGGATTGCTATAGCCTGTATTGCCCTGTGGGCGGGAGTTGTTCAGGCAGCAGTACCTGCCTTTAGCGAGATTCGCGCAGGCTACCGATCTTCCTATGCCGAGCTACTGGATCGAGATGGTCAGTTTCTGCATGCCCGTCGCGTAGACATGACTTCGAACCGTTTGCATTGGGTGCCGTTGACGGATATTTCCCCTGCATTGGTTGATGCGGTGGTGTTTGCCGAAGACAGAGAGTTCTGGCAGCACAAGGGCGTGGACTGGAGTGCAACGGCGGTTGCTGCAGTCAAGATGGTGACGGGAGATCGCTCACGCGGTGCGTCAACTATTACCATGCAGTTGGCCGGGCTTTTGGACAAGGAGTTGGCGTGGCGTAGCGGTGGCCGCTCGCTGACGCAGAAGTGGAACCAGATGCAGGCGGCTCGTGATATTGAGCGTGACTGGAGCAAGCAACAAGTTCTGGAGGCCTATCTCAATCTTGTCAGTTTTCGTGGTGACTTACAGGGGGTAGCGGCAACCAGTAAAGCATTATTCGGTAAGCAAGCTCGCGGCTTGGTGCGCAATGAAAGCCTGCTATTGGCGTCGCTATTGCCATCTCCACAGGCCGATCCGGGGCGCGTAGCAATGCGCGCGTGTGTTCTCATTAATGCGGGGTTTCTCAATGCGGATTGTCAGGCTGTTCGTGATCTGGCCATGACAACGCTGGGGCGGCGATTGTCTCCGTATCCGGAACATCCGGCACTCGATACTGTTGCGGGCACACTGCTGAAAGCGCCAGCAAAAAATGTAGTGTCCACCTTGTCGCTTACGCTGCAGAGTAAAACCGAGGAGTTATTGCGCAACCAGTTGCTGGAGCTGAAAGACCAGCATGCAAATGCCGGCGCCGTGCTGGTGCTCGACAATGCGACCGGTGCTGTACTGGCGTATGCGGCTAATGCGGGTCTTGTCGATAGCGCGCGTTTTGTTGATGCGATACGGGCACCTCGCCAGGCAGGGTCAACACTAAAACCGTTTCTGTACGAAATGGCGTTTGAGCAGAAATATTTGACTGCCGCATCAATTCTTGAGGATACGCCGGTTAGTTTTCCTACTCCCGGCGGGCTTTATGTGCCACAAAACTACGATAAAGATTTCAAAGGCCCGGTCACTGCCCGTGTCGCATTAGCCAGTTCACTTAATGTGCCCGCGGTGCGTGTACTTCATTTGGTTGGCGTCGAGAATGCATGGACACGGCTGCGCGCATTGGGCTTTGATCTGCCGCAAACACCCGACTTTTATGGGCATTCTCTCGCATTGGGCGGCGCTGATGTCTCTTTGTGGGCGCTTGCCAATGCGTATCGTACATTGGCAAGAGGCGGTAGTCGCAACGCACCATCGTTTGTGCCAGGAACGATTGCTGAATCGGTTCGTATTATGGACTCCGATGCTGCTTTTATCACCGCGGATATCCTGAGTGATCGTAGTGCGCGTGCGGTAACCTTTGGGCTGGAAAGCGCACTGGCAACGCCATTCTGGTCTGCCGTAAAAACGGGCACCAGTAAAGACATGCGTGACAACTGGTCCATAGGGTTTTCCACTCGCTATACCGTGGGGGTCTGGGTGGGTAATCTGGACGGCAGCCCTATGCAGGATGTGTCTGGCATTAGTGGTGCGGCGCCAATATGGGCAGGCGTGATGCAGTTCCTGGAAAGTGGAGTGGTGCGCCCGGATGGAAGTGCCCCAGTAGCGCCACTGAGTCTGGTCAGGCAGAAAGTCCGTTTTCGAGGTATGCGTGAGCCGGCTCGTGATGAATGGTTTTTGCGCGGCACAGAAATGGATTTAGTTGAGTACATGCCGCAGGCGGTCACGCGGATTATTTATCCAGTGAATGAAACCATTATCGCCGTTGATCCTGATATTCCCTGGTCGCAACAAAAAGTCCGCTTTAGAGCAGAGTCAGGAGCCGAAGGGTTGTCCTGGTGGCTGGATGGCATGCGATTGGGGCCAGTTGGCAATCATGATTGGTCGCCACTGCCAGGTACTCATCGACTAGAGTTGCGTGACGGGAAAGGGTGGGTGCACGCCGCCATAAGCTTCATCGTGAGGGGCCGTCAAAAAGTAACGCCGGCTTCGTGATACATTCGTGCCTTGCCGCACTCCGTTAACCCCGCGAATCGGCAAAGAACTTATTTTTAATGAAAAGGAAGTAATGCTATGACCAGCAGCCGTCGCTTTGATTTGGTACTGTTCGGTGCCACAGGATTTACTGGCGGACTGGTGGCAGAATATTTGGCCCGCGTCTCTGCTGAAGAGTCGTTTACTTGGGCGCTCGCCGGGCGAAGCCTTAATAAACTGCAAGAAGTACAAGCGCGCCTCACATGTGCGGGCACTTCGCCAGAATTACTGGTTGCGGATATTAATGACAGCAATGCCATTCGCACACTGGCATCTTCGGCGAAGACGGTTATCACCACAGTTGGCCCGTACGGTCGGTATGGTGAGCCTCTCTTGCGTGCCTGTGCCGAAGAGGGAACACATTACGTTGATCTCACCGGCGAGCCACAGTTTGTACATGCCATGCGTGAGCGTTATGACGGGCTCGCCAAAAAGACCGGCGCACGTATCGTTAATAGCTGTGGCTTTGAAAGCATTCCTCCCGATATCGCCGTGCTATTTGCACTGAATGAACTGAAAAAGCGTATTGGTGATCTACCATTCCAGTCTGCCGCCATTGTCGTAAAAGGTGGCGTTCAGGCAGGCGGGCATCTGTCCGGTGGTACCTGGCATTCGGCCGTGGAAGCCATGGCATCAGCACGTGACTGGATAAAAAAGCGTCCTAGCCCTGTGCAGGATCACGTTCATGCGGTGAAAATACCTTTTTATCATGACCGTCATTTTGGCTTGTGGGCCATGAACATGCCCACGATTGACCCCGAAGTGGTGCGTCACTCTGCTCGAGTCCGAGGTGACTATGGCCAAAGTTTTTCTTATGGTCATTTCATGATGATGAAAAATCCATTGGGATTAGTCGGTGTAGCAGCAGGCGTAGGGGGAGTATTTGCCTTGGCCCAGTTTGCGCCCACACGAAACTGGATGCTGAAGCAACGCATGCCTGGAGAAGGTCCATCGGAAAGTCAGCGCTCAAGAGGTTGGTTTCACATGAATATCGTGGCGCAGGGCGGTGGTGAAACCGTGCTCTGCCGCATGGTTGGCGGCGACCCTGGCTATGGTGATACAGCAAAGATGCTGGCCGAAGCAGGATTGTGTTTGGCATTAGATAAGCAGTTGCCCTCACACGCTGGCGTTATTACGCCTGCTAGTGCCATGGGCGAGGCGCTGGTGCCGCGTCTGCGCCGTGCTGGCATTACGTTGGATGTGGTTTGAGGCAACTCACGATGAACGATTTGCCTCTGCTTCTCCCGGATTGGCCTGCGCCCCGCAATGTGCATGCTGTCGTCACCACGCGTATCGGAGGGGTAAGTGCCGCGCCTTGGGCGTCACTCAATCTCGGTATGCATGTAGGTGACAATCCCGTAGATGTTCAGGCCAATCGCAATCACCTTACGCAAGCCCTGCAGCATCTGTCCTCTTGTGCGCCACCACAATGGCTGAATCAGGTCCACGGTATACAGGTAGTGAACGCAGGGAGCGATCCCGCCTGCGTACCTGATGCCGACGCAGTAACAACAATGCAGCCTGGGATGCCTTGCGCAGTAATGACCGCAGATTGCTTGCCGGTATTTTTCTGCGATCAAGACGGGCATCGTGTTGCTGTGGCACACGCGGGGTGGCGCGGACTTTGTGATGGTGTACTTGAAGCAACACTAAAACAATTTCCTGACTCTAACCGAGTGCTGGCGTGGCTAGGCCCCGCAATTGGCCCCGCAGCATTCGAGGTGGGTGATGAAGTGCGAGCTGCTTTTATGGAGTGTGACGCGGGAGCTGCAAGCGCCTTTGTACCCAGCCCGAATGCAGGACGCTGGCTAGCAGATATCTATGCGTTAGCCAGACAGCGCTTGACCCAAGCCGGGGTTGCCTCCATTTACGGAGGTGGGCTATGCACATTCAACGACCCGGACCGGTTCTTTTCCTACCGACGCGATGGCCAGACCGGTCGTATGGCGAGCATCATTTGGCGTGATGACAACTGAGTATTAGGTCGGTGGAGTCTTAGCTTAACCCTCGACTGTCGGATGAAGAACTGTCGCCCTTGTCTTCATCAGCATCAGCATTAGCTTTTTCTGCGACCTGCACTGCCAGCAGTAAATTACGATGATCCGTTGCACTTTGCCCTGCATGCAGATAGCGCTTCACGGTTGACAGTAACGCCTCCATCTTTTGCATACGGTAATTCAGGCTCAATAATGCTTTTGCCACATTATCTTCATCGTGGCCGCCTTCACGCATAGTGATGGCCTTTGCGATAGCAACCTGTAGCTCTTCTGCCGTGGGCTTACCCATATCGTTCATCCTCTGCTAATCAATTTCTTAGTAGTGCCACTGTAACAGTGGCTTCCGTGCCGCAGTTGGCTATTATCGCCGAATCTAAATCCGCCAGCGGAGCGTTTGTCATGGCCACTGTCGCCATCGTCTACCATTCAGGCTATGGCCATACTGCCAGAGTTGCCGAGCATGTGCGCCTAGGCGTACTCCGTGTTGAGGGAGTGGCTGCCGTACTCATGTCCGCCGAACAACCCGACTGGCCTGCACTGGATGCCGCTGATGCCATTATCTTAGGCGCTCCCACCTATATGGGCAGTGTCTCTGCTGCATTCAAGACATTCATGGATCAAACCTCTCGACAGTGGCTCAATCAGGCATGGAAAGACAAGCTTGCTGCAGGATTCACCAATTCCGGGGGCCTCTCTGGCGACAAACTCAGTGTCCTTTTTCAGCTTCAGATATTCTCTGCTCAGCATGGCATGTTGTGGGTTCCCTTGCCCCTCATGCCGACAGGAACCGGCCCTGATGACATTAATCGAATGGGCTCCCATCTCGGCCTGATGACGCAGTCCGACAATGCACCTGCCGAACTTACGCCCCCTGCGGGTGATATCCGCACCGCGGAGCT